>Ga0247727_10008955_pt1 | contig 18354 bp, 16 predicted proteins | sample WisWelCaveWW1625_FD_202498 | JGI IMG/M metagenome (GOLD analysis project Ga0247727, IMG submission 202498) | Biofilm microbial communities from Wishing Well Cave, Virginia, United States - WW16-25 | ecosystem: Environmental > Aquatic > Deep subsurface > Groundwater > Cave microbial mat | place... | reverse complement strand
GAGTGGAGAGAATCTGGCTGTTCGTCGTGTATCGCAATGAATTCTGATGTAATTCCCTCTGGGAAATATTGCGTCAGCACCTCCAATCGCAACTTTGAAGGCAGGCAGGGCAAAGGTTCACGTTCCTTCCTTGCCAGCCCCATCACTGCGATAGCGGCGGCAATTAACGGCGTTGTTACTGATCCTCGGACTCTTCTGAAGTAGACTGCCGATAATCAATGCGCTTGTTGTTCTTTTTACTGTTGCAACGAGCGCATAACGGTTGAACGTTATCAATTGAATCAGAACCACCTTGTGTTAGTGGAATGACGTGATCACGAGTCAGTTTTATATCTGGCTCTTGCGCTCCGCACCGAAGACACTTGAAGTTGTAAAACGCTTTTAATTCCTGCCATCCTTCTTCAGTGTGAGTCGTTTTAGAAGCATATTTTAGCGCACGACGACGATTGGAAGCGGCAACGGATTTTTCAGGATGAAGTTTGTAATACTCAAGAGAATATTTGCGCCGTTCTTCAGCATGGCGCTCGTACGAGTTACGACCGATTTCTCGATAGTGTTCCAAATCCTGTTCACGGCGTTCTTTTGCTTTGATGTTGATTTCTTCACGGTGTGTTTCTCGATACTTGCGAAGAGCCTCATCATACCTTTCAGGGTTTTCTGCTTGATGTTTACGCTTGAGGTCACGAATATGTTCTTTATTTGCTTCAACGTATTTGCGTGCAGTTTCCTTATATTCCTCTGGCTTTGCCGCTCGTTCGTCGCGTTTTTGGGCATTCCAACAATCTTTGCACCGCGACTTGTAACCATCGCCAGCAGGTATACCAAGTAATTGTCGTGGATGAAATTCACTTAGCTGCTTCCAGCCACATTCAAGGTTCGCGCAGATTTTTCCTGCGACACCGTTTTGATAAACAATCGCCATAGCATACTCCTTGAAGATATGGGAGATGCGAAAGTATAAACGAAAGATGGAGAAATGATTTATGAAAACAGAGAAATTCGTACAACGAGTCGGCTTCAGCCGACTTCCACGAACTGAGGCAGGACTTTAGCCGAACCACGCACAAATCGAGACCTCGATATTCAAGGAACATTCTTAACCATCAACCTACGCAACACGCAATACGAATCAGGAAATCAAAATGGCTCAATTCACAACCCTCACCTCCCGCGTTGTTCCTCTTCCCGTGAATGACATTGACACCGACCAAATCATCCCAGCGCGTTTCCTCAAAGCCACCGATAAAAACGGCATGGGCGATAATCTCTTCGCCGACTGGCGTTATAACTCTGACGGTTCGCCCAAACCTGATTTCATCCTCAACAGACCCGAGGCAAAGGACGCGCAAATTCTACTGGCAGGCGACAACTTCGGATGCGGCTCGAGTCGTGAACACGCTCCGTGGGCGCTGACAGGCTTTGGCTTTCGCGCGGTTATATCAACTTCCTTTGCGGATATCTTCCGCAACAACTCTTTGAAGAACGGACTCATTCCCATCATCGTGGACGATGAAACACATAAGATGTTGTTCGACCTCATCGAAGAAATCCCCAACGTCGAACTCACCATTGACCTTGAATCGCAAACGCTCACACTCCCGCATGGCTCTGTGAATTTTCCAATTGACCCGTTCAACAAGGCTTGTTTACTGAACGGTGTGGATGAACTCGGTTACATTTTAGGTTTTGAAAAACAGATTGCTGAGTTTGAGGCAAGATAGTAATTGGGTAAGTGGTAAATGGTAATTACCACTTACTAATTACTAATCTCACCAATAGGTAACACATGACCTTAATCCAAATCTACGATACAACATTGCGCGACGGCACTCAATCCGAAGGCTTTACGCTTTCGAGTAATGACAAAGTCCGCATCGCGCAAAAATTGGACGAACTCGGCGTTGCGTTCATTGAAGGCGGCTGGCCTGGTTCGAATCCAAAGGACGTGGAATTCTTCGAACGCGCCCGCGACATGCAATGGAAGAACGCCCTCATCGCCGCGTTCGGCTCCACCTGCCGCGTCAAAGGCGGACCCGACAACGACGCCAACATCAAAGCCCTGCTTGATTCACAGACGCCTGTCTGCACCATCTTCGGCAAGACGTGGACTTTGCATGTCAAAGAAGTTTTGCTCACGACACTTGAAGATAATCTGCGCATCATCGAGCAATCCGTTGCGTATCTCAAAGCCAATGGCAAGCGCGTCATCTACGACGCCGAACATTTCTTCGACGGTTACAAAGCAGACTCATCCTACGCGCTTGAAACTCTACGCGCTGCGATTCGCGGTGGCGCAGAGACAGTTGTTCTTTGCGATACAAACGGCGGGACAATGCCCTGGGAAGTTGAAAGCAGCATCTGTGAGTTGAAACCCGCGCTCAATCATCCGTTTGGGATTCATACTCATAATGACTCAGAATGTGCAGTGGTCAATTCATTGATCGCAGTGCGCGCAGGCGCGATTCAAGTCCAAGGCACGATCAACGGAGTGGGGGAACGCTGTGGCAATGTCAACCTGTGTTCTGTGATGGCAGACCTTGAACTTAAGATGGGCTATCAATGTTTGCCCGCAGGGAAAATTCAATATTTATATGACTTGTCCCACTTTGTTGCCGAAGTCGCAAACGTGACTCCTGATGAACATTTACCCTTCGTTGGCAAATCCGCGTTCGCGCACAAAGGCGGAGTCCATGTGGCGGCGATGAGACGCAGCGCGCAATCCTATCAACATATCACACCTGAGACTGTCGGCAATAAGATGCGCGTGGTCGTCTCGGATTTATCAGGTCGCGGCAACTTATTGAGCAAAGCCGAAGAACATGGCGTGGAAGTGGAAGGCGAGGAAGTTGTTCCCGTCCTCAACGAAATCAAAGAACTCGAAGCGCGCGGCTTTTCATTTGAAGCCGCGGAAGCATCCGTGACTATGATGTTGAAGCGGCAGGAATACGGCTACAAACCTCCGTTTGAATTGATAGATTTTCTTGTCAACGTCGAGCATCGCACAGGACGCGGCATCTTTGCCGAAGCGACTGTCAAAGTGAGGGTGAATGGCGAAGTGCTTCATACAGCCGCCGAGGGGAATGGTCCCGTCAACGCGTTGGATTTGGCGTTACGCAAAGCCCTGACTGGTTATTATCCGCAAATCGCGAATTTTCATTTGTCGGATTACAAAGTCCGCATCCTGGATTCGGACCACGGCACCGAAGCCATCACCCGCGTCTTGATTGACACGCGCAACAGCACGTCGCGCTGGAGCACTGTCGGCGCAAGCACAAACATCATCGAAGCCAGTTGGCGCGCGCTGGCGGATTCGGTGGAATATGGTTTGATGGTGGCGCATTGAGGGTACGTAGATAGGTACACAGGTAAACACGTAGACACGTAGACACGTGTGTACCTGTTTACTTGTGTACTTGTCTACTTATATCTCGTAACTCGTAACACATTCGGAGACTCATCTTGAACTTCAACATAACACTTTTACCTGGCGACGGCATCGGACCCGAAGTGGTCGGTGAAGCCGTGCGCGTGTTGGATGTGATTGCCAGCAAGTATCATCACACCTTCAACTTTCAAGAAAGATTGATGGGTGGATGCTCGATTGATAAATATGGAACTTCGCTCACGGATGAGACTCTCGCCGATTGCCAAGCCTCTGATTCTGTTCTGCTTGGCGCGGTGGGCGGACCGAAATGGGATGACCCGAACGCTAAAGACAGACCTGAGCGCGGACTGCTCGCGTTGCGAAAAGGACTCGGCGTGTTCGCGAATCTGCGTCCTGTCAAAGTGCATCCCGCGTTGATTGACTCGTCTCCGCTCAAGCCTGAAAAACTCAAAGATGTGGATATTCTGGTGATTCGTGAATTGACGGGCGGCTTGTATTTCGGTCAACCCAAAATGCGCGAGATGAAAGATGGACATGAGCGCGCGGTGGATACGCTGGAATATTATGACTACGAAATCAAGCGCGTTGTCGAACTTGCATTCAACCTTGCGCGTGGACGAAAGAAGAAAGTGACTTCCGTTGATAAAGCCAACGTATTGGAATCATCGCGTTTATGGCGACAGGTCGCGGCTCAAATTGGAAAGGATAATCCTGGTATCGAACTCGAACATACGCTTGTGGATACCGCTGCGATGAAACTAATCACTGCTCCCGCCTCGATGGACGTTATCGTTACCGAGAACATGTTCGGCGATATTCTCACTGACGAGGCGTCGGTGCTGGCGGGTTCGATGGGGATGCTGCCGTCGGCAAGTTTGGGCCGCATGGACGATGCGTCAGGCGTCGGGTTGTCCCATGACGCGCGCATGGGACTTTTCGAACCGATTCACGGGTCCGCGCCAGATATCGCAGGGAAAGGAATCGCAAATCCAATTGGCACGATTCTTTCATCCGCATTGATGTTGCGTCATTCATTTAAGTTAGAATCCGAAGCGTGTGCCATCGAGAAAGCAGTGGAGCAGACCATCACGGATGGCGCGCGCACCGCAGACCTCGGCGGCAAGTTATCCACCCGCCAAATGACCGATGAAATTATCGAACGTCTGACACGTACGTAAACAAGGAAACAAGTACACAAGTAAACACGTAAATACGCAATACGCAACACTCACACGTAACTCGTAACTTGTATCTCGTAATACGCAGCACGCAACACGAAATATTTGCCACGCAACAAAATCTTTTTTCACCAAGGAGAGTATCTTATGGGCATGGAATCAAAATTTATCTGGATGGACGGCGAGATGGTGGAGTTTGAAAAAGCCACCGTACACATGCTCACGCCCGCCTTGCATTACGGCGCGGCGGTGTTCGAAGGCATCCGCGCCTATAACACGCCGAAAGGACCCGCGGTCTTTCGTTTGACCGAACACATGGAACGCCTGCTCGATTCGGCGTCTGTGTTTGGGATGCGTAACCTGCCCTTCACGGTGGAGGACGCGGTGAAAGCCGCAAAGGATACCGTGCGCGCCAATGGCTTCACCGATTGTTATATCCGCCCGTTGATTTATCTCAAAGGCGGCGCGTGGAATTTGAACATTGACGCGGGCAAACCCGCGCTGGCGGTTGCCGTGTGGCAGTGGGCAAATTATCTCGGCGAGGAGGCGCTGGCAAAAGGCATCCGCGCCAATATCTCGTCGTACACGCGGCATCATCCAAACGTGAGCATGACCAAGGCGAAGATTTCGGGCAACTATGTCAACAGTTTCCTTGCCAAGACCGAATCGGAACGGCTCGGATTTCAGGAAGCCATCATGCTCGACCCGCAGGGATATGTCGCGGAATGTACGGGCGAGAATTTATTTGTAGTGCGCCGGGGCAAACTTATCACGCCGTCAATTGCGCCGGTGTTGGAAGGCATCACGCGCCACACGATTCACGCGATTGCAAAAGATTTGGGCTACGATGTGGCGGAGCAGCCCGTTTCGCGCGACCAATTGTATACTGCGGACGAAGTCTTCGTCTGCGGCACCGCGGCGGAGGTGGTCGGTCTGTGCGAGATTGATTTCCGCACCATCGGCGACGGCAAATCCGGCAAAGTGACGCGTGAGATTCAAAATATCTACCACGATTTGATTCGCGGGAAGGTCGAGAAGTACGAGAAATGGTGCGAATACGTTGGGTGAGGTTTGGAACTCGGAGGTCTGGGAGACCTCCGAGTTCTTGTTTTGAGACTTCCGAAGTCCCTTCATTGGTTGTATAATTTTTTCAACCGGTGAGGAAACCCAATGCTAAACGACATCCGCCCCTACATCACCAGAGACGAGCCGTTCGGTCCCATTGACTCAGGCGACATTGACTCAGGCGACTTGAAGGCTCTATTGATGCTGTTCGAGAAACACAACTGGATTTACAAAAACCTGCCGAGCCGCCCATCCATTATCATCGGGCGGCGCGGCGCGGGGAAGACGCATTATTTACGCAGTGTCTTTTTTGATCCGAATCAACGATACGATTATCACGTCGAGATTCGCACGCCGCGCGTGCTGGGACAGGTGGCGAGCGCCATCCAGAAAATGACCTCCGAAATCCTGTTCTCCGAAATGGTCTCGGAACTGTGGGATACGATTTTGTGGCTTGCGGTCTGCCTCGAGATTCGCAAACACTCCGTTTTACAACCCGACGACCTCAACGTGGTCAACGGCTATTTGGACAGACTTCACGTCCGCGATATGGATTCGGTGGACGATGTCCTGCGGAATGTCGCCGCGATGCTCGAAGACATTGTGAGCAAAAACGAGACGAATACATCCGATTTTTTGTGGGGCGCGAACAAGATCAATCTCGACGACGCCAGGTCCGCGGTGTTGCACAGCCTGAAAGCCTCCGGCAAAAAATTTGCCATCCTGATGGATTCGCTCGACGATTTCCAACTGGAGATCGACTCGGTCGGACGCGCGCTTCAGGGACTGCTCAAGCTGGTCGGCTCGATGAACAAGCCGCGCGATATCGTGGATATCCGCTTCTGCCTGCCCTCGGAACTGTACCAGCAATTCATCAAACTTTCCTCCAACCCAAACAAGGACTTCCGCCGCGCCCTCAAGTTACAGTGGACGGCGAGCGAACTGGTGCTGCTCGGCGCCCAGCGTCTGATGTTCTATCTTGCCCTCGAACATCCGAAGTTTCTAAATCGCATCTCGCCCCTCGACCTCACCAGGCGCAACGACGCGCTGGCCCTCTTCAACGCGGTCCTGCCGCCGCGGATCAAGAATCAGGTCGGGCATCAGGAAGAGACGATATCCTACATCCTGCGGCACACCCAGTTGCTGCCGCGGCATTTCGTGATCCTGTTGAATTCGATCTTCAAGAACCACCGTTCGAGTCCATTCCCGGTCAGCGAGGAGCGGATCGTGACCGGCATCCGCCAGGTGGAGGATTTCATGGTGCGCGAAATCTATGTGGCGTTCAACCTGGTTTACCCCACCGCGGAAGAAACGTGCCGACGCTGCCTCCCTGAACTGGGACACAAGTTCACGACGAGCGACCTGCACCGCGTCTTCACGCGGCATGGCAAGGCGGCGTTCGGCAGCGACAACCTCTTTGACTTCCAGCGTATGTTGCTGGAGATCGGCGCGATCGGGCGCGTCATCCCCGGCAATGAAAAGGATTTGTACATCAAGGGGAATTTCGAATACACGGTCTCGCATCAACTGTCCATCAGCCAGGAGGATGAGTTGTGCGTCCACCCGTTGTTCTCCGGCATCTTCAACAACAGTTCCAAAAAGGAACGACCCGTATACCCGTATGGCAGCGTGCTGGAGGATCAGGATTACCGGGATGGGAACGAGTAGCTTGCGCGTCTCGCGGCGCGGCTAGCTCAACCCAATCCCAAACGCGACAGCCATCCCACATAACATGACGTCAATGATCGCCAGAATCAGCCACATCACCCATTGGGCGGGCGCTTTACGTTCCAACACCGCGTCGGACGGGTTCTGCGGATCGTAAAACACCATCACCTGCGCGCCCGCGGGATAACGCTCGACCACCTTCCCCGCGCCCGTGCCGCCCACTTCCATTCCCGGCGCGATTTTCTGACTTTGATACATCTGCCCGCCGATTTGATAGGAATATTGCACGACAGGATAATTTGTGGAACCGCCGTTGTTGCTTGAACGCCTGCGCTCCAGATAGGAGGCGTTTACCGTCCCCATCGTGGAGGACCAGCCTTGCACGGCGTTCATCTTTCGCCGGGTTGCAAAAATAATACCCAGGAAGATCGCGTTGAGCAGCAACAGGGTGCAGCCAAGAATACCAACCACCAGCAGGACTTCGTTGTTCATATTGTCTCCTTTGTTGTGTCATTTTGAGTATATCCATGGAGCGGAGAAGCGCGCCATTCAAAGTGAAAGAAACAAGTCGTAAGCCGCGAATTTTTAATCAATTCGTGAAAATTCGTGGAATTCGCGGCAAAAAGATTTGAACTCCTTGTCCTTAGTAGCGACCCCTTCGATACACTCAGGGTAAACTCCGGGAGCGAAGAATCTCCAATCTCTAATTCTCTGTTTTTCAATTACCGCTCACTCACAACGACTAAAGTCGTCGCTACTATTCTTTCACCGTCGCCTGAATAATCGCGGTATCAACTCTTTGATCGCTGCGAATCACCTGCAACTGTATCGCGTACAATCCCATTAAACCGTTTGCATCCCATACCGCGAGCAGGTCGTTGGTAATGGGAGCGTTCCCTTCGCCGATTTGAATCCACTCCTGCGGATTCAAGCCCTGCCCGATCAACACGCGATACGAAACAAATTCATTTCCCGCGGCTGTGCCGGTAACGCGGACTTCCCCGCTGACCTCCGCAAACAATTCAGGCGCGGCGATATTCACATCGGGATTCACCTGCGGCGCTTGAATCACGTCATACGCGGAGGGCGGAATCTCCAGCCCGGCGCTTTCCGCCCATGCGCGCGCGTCCGACGGGACGACAAGGTACACGCGCTCCTCGATCAATTGCGGAAGCGTGAAGACCGTCGCGAGCAAACCTGTCTCGCGGTTGACGGCGTACTTGCGATACATGGTATCGGCTTGCACGGGTTCGTTGCCGTTCAGGAAAACTTCATTCACGATATTCGGACATTCGGCTGTGGGCAACATGCCTGATGGATCGCACACATTGATCACTGAAACGCCCGCAGGCGCCGACCAGTCTTCGCGCGGCGGAACGTCCTGCAAAGCGATTTGCATTAACGCGTTCCACAACATAGGCGCGACTCCCCTCGGTCCTCCCTCCAGGGGGGATGAAAGGGAGGTCGAACGCGCGCCCGTCCACACCGCGACCACGCGCGACGGCGAATAACCGATTGTCCACATATCGAGCGCGTCCGCGGTCTGACCTAATTTCACCGCGGCGGGCGCGCCGACATTCAACGCGCTTGCATTATCCATACGCGCGGTCTCATCGCTCAACGCGTGGTTCATCAAATATGCCAGCGCGGGCGTCACCACCGGTTTGGCTTGCGGCGTCGTCCAATCGAGCCACACGCTTCCGTCGGCGCCTTCCACTTTCAGGATCGTCACAGGCGACAGCGCGCCGTCCGCGACATCCTGACCGAAATAAACGCCCTGTTGCGCGAAGACTCCGTATGCGCCCGCGGCGTTCATCAAAGATAAATCAACGCCGCGCGCGACTCCAAACGACGACATAATCTTATCCACATTATCAACGCCCATCTGCGCCGACAGTTGCGCGGCGGGCGCGGGATAATCGTTGACCAGCGCGACGCGCAAACGGATCGGTCCGTGATACGCGCCGTCGAAGTTTTGGATGTCGGTCCTGCCGGGGATGTCCCAAATTAATGACGCGGGACTCAGTCCGCGCGTGAATCCCGTCAGATACACAAACGCGTCCAACGCGGACCCGGGCCTGTGCGCGGCGAAAAGAGGCGTTTCCTGCGCCTGAAACGTCTCGCCGACAACCGCGAGGACTTGTCCCGTTTTGGGATCGGTGATGATGGCGCTCGCGGAGGAATCGGGAATTTTGACGGCGGGAGGCAGCGCGGATAAATATCGTAATGAGTCACATTCAATGAGCGGGTCAGGCAGACCGGCGAGACGCGCGGCGTAAAACGCGGTCACGCACGAGGATTGTTTCTGTAAATCAAAGTCGAGCGTTGAAATGATCGTAAGTCCGCCGCGTTCGATCCGTTCGCGCGGGAATTGCGAATCCAATTGGGCGAGGAGCATGTTGACGAAAGCAGGAGCAGGCCCAAGCGTGGGAGGAGGCGGAGTCTGGAAGAAGGGCGATTCTCCCAGCGCGTTGGCTGTCGCTTGATCGGATAAAAGCCCCAGCGCGGACATCATCCGAATCGCCGCGCGTCCGCGTTCGAGGGCGGTCTGCGGCGCGTCATAAGGATTCAGACTCGGCGAGTCGCTTACCGCCGCGAGGATGGCGGACTCGGCGGTTGAAAGTTGAGTCGCGGATTTGCCGAAGTAAAGTTGCGCCGCGTTTTCCGCGCCGAAGGCATGACGACCGAAAGGCGCCGAGTTGAGTCGCCACTCGAGGATTTGCGTGCGCCCAAAATGCGACGTGACCTGCGCGGCAAGGATGCGTTCACGCAGGGCGCGGCGCAGGGAAGGCGGTTCGTTGAAGAGCAGTAATTCGTAAACGAGTTTTTGCGCGAGGGTGGGGTGCAATTCGTAATTGGTAATTGCGTTGAGAGTATAGCCGGAGTGATTGTAAAAATTTGGATCGGAGGTCGCGATGACGGCGTCGGCTAATGATTTCGGAAGATGCTGCGGGTTTGTATCGCTGAGAGGGATGTAGCGGCGCGGCGAATCGTTCGGGGCAAAGGTAAATAGAATCTGTTTGCCCGTGCGATCGTAGATGCGCGTGGGTTGGAGGAGTAAACCGTCGGGAGGATTAAGGAGAATTGGGAGAATGTCCGTCGAGGGCAGGTCGCGCGTGAGATTGACGTACGCGAACGCGGTCGCGATGATGAGCGCGGCGCTGACAAGCGAGAGTATCATCCCCGCGCTGAGGAAGAGGTTGCGCGTGCGGGCTTCGCGGGCGCGTTGTCTGGCGAGTCGTCGTTCGCGCCGCGCGCGCAGGATGGGGATGGTTGAGGGCATGGGTCAAGTATACAGGGAAATGTCGCCACGGCGCCACGCGACGCAAGTAGACAAGTAAACAGGGAAAAGGAAGGGTGAAGGAGAAAGGCTTGCGTTGAGCGGCGTCGAAAGCTGAAGTAAACAAGTAGACAAGGAGACAGGTAGACAGGGGAAAGAGGAAAGAAGAAGGATGAAAGAGGAGCGCTTGTGCTTGAGCGCGTCGAAGCAAAAAGCGGTAAAATAGATTTTGTCAATAAGCCGCTGTTGATTTTGTATGAAATCGAGGAATGAATGAGCCAGATTTACAAATTACCTCTTGTATTGGATCCTCAACCCGAGGGCGGATATGTCGTCACCTGCCCGTTGTTGCCTGAGTTGATTACCGAGGGCGAGGATGCGCAGGAGGCTCTGCAAAATGCAAACGACGCGCTTGCGGCAATTGTCGACGCGTTGAGGCAATTGAATAAGCCGTTGCCGCCTGTGGCGGGTTGGATGAAATGAAGAACTCCGGGCGAACAGCTCGGAGTTTTGGTTTAGTAGTCTGGTTTTGGCTTATCCCCTAAATGTATTACTTTCTATTTCTTGACTTACTTCTTGTTTTGAAGTAAAATACTTGTGTCAGAAGGAGATAAAAGAAATGGAAACTTACGCGACTGTCAAAGGTCAGATTGTCATTCCGGCGACGTTACGTCGGAAATACGGAATTAAAGACGGCACAAAAATCATCATCACGGACATCGGCGACGCCATTGTCTTGAAGCCCGTAACCGAGCAATATCTCAGGAATTTACAAGGCTCTCTCAAAGGAAAGGGAGGGTTAAAGGCGCTGCTTGAGGAACGCGCCAGGGACAAGGAAAGGGAAAAATAAACATGGCTTCCAAGGTATTAGACTCGTATGCGCTGATGGCTTTCTTCGAGGATGAGCCGGGGGCTGACCTTGTAAGGGATTTAATATTGAAAGCGGAGGAAAGCAAGGTTAACCTTTTGATGAGCGTTGTTAACCTCGGAGAAGTATGGTATTCGATAGCCCGAACAAACTCTCCCGAGGTTGCAGATCAATATATCGGTGAAATTAGAGGCATGTCAATTGAAATTGTGGATGTTGACTGGCAATTAACCCGTCAAGCCGCCGTATTCAAAGTGAACGGGAAAATTTCCTATGCGGATTGTTTTGCGGCGGCGCTGGCGAAGGTCAAGAAGGCGGAACTGGTGACGGGAGATAAGGAATTCAAGCCGTTGGATGGTGAGATTAAGATTTCGTGGGTGTAAGGTAGGCAAACATGCCGTCAAACAAATGGACACGCGAGGAATTGATTATCGCCTTCAACTTATACTGCAAGATTCCGTTTGGAAAGATTCACATCCATAATCCTGAGATCATTTCGCTTGCGAAGATTTTAGGTCGCACGCCTTCGGCTGTGTCATGGAAACTGGCGAATCTTGCAAGTCTCGACCCATCATTGAAAAAGAGAAATATCGCTGGCGCGCCTCACGGAAGCAAATTGGACGCGGAGGTTTGGAATGGATTTGTCGGCGATTGGGATAGGCTTGCTTTTGAAAGCGAAAAACTTTTGGCGCAGAGGGTTGGCAAGCAAATAGAAGAAGTATCGGAAGTTGATTTGTTTGATTTGCCAAAAGCAGGCAAGGAAAGAGAAGCTATTGTCAGAGTTCGCGTCAATCAGAGTTTCTTTAGAAAGTCTGTGCTTGCGGCTTACAATTTCCAATGCTGTATTACTGGGTTGGAGATTCCTGAACTATTGAATGCAAGTCACATTATTCCATGGTCGAAGGACGAAGAAAACCGCGTGAACCCTCGAAACGGTCTTTGCCTAAATGCAATTCATGATAGAGCCTTTGATAGGGGCTTAATGACCATAACTCCTGAGTTCACGGTCAAAATTTCTAAGTCAGTCAAGACGGGAAGAACGAGCAACGCGCTTCAAGATTTTCTATTGCGATTTGACGGTTTAGAAATTAACAAACCTGCCAGATTTTTACCTGACCCAAAATTTTTGAAATATCACAACAGGAATGTTTTCAGAGCATGATTTATGAGCAACATTAAGTTCAATTACCTTTACCGCGATGGCGCGAACTCCAAATCTTGGGGAGCGATAATCTTTACAAACCCTGAGCAATTAACTTTGGATGAAATTGAGAAAGGGCTAATTGCCGCATTTCTTCCCGACAAACTTTTTATCGCCAGCCAAATTTCTATTCCAGAAAGGTTTTTGTTTGCGCGCGGGAATTTTACAAGATTTGACCATTGTTATCATGAGTTTGATACTGTGGAGATTTGCCAAGATAAACCCACCGATAGTTTGAGCCGTTCAATTATGGATTTTTTGAAAGATGTTGAATTGATTTCACAACGCGGCTGGAAAGCGTTTGATGTTTTAGATCGCGCTTGATATTTTGCAGTAAGCGAACAAGGACAGGGATAAGTTTGTGAGCAGGGAATTGCGGAAGTTAGGGTGGAGAGTCGTCCGCGTGTGGGACTTCGTGAGTTGAAGCGCCCGGAAAAGGTCGCGGCAAAAATCAGGAAGCAGCGCTGAAAACTCAAGCAGGATGTCAGCCTCCCATTTTCACTGAGGGTCGCTTGCGATGGCTTTGTTCCGGGATAAAGACTGCAATATCCTCAATAATCTTCAGGGTTGACCCTGAAAATTATTGACCCGGAACAGACAATGTCCTCTACTGGCGGACGCAGGATAAAAAGGAAGTGGATTTTGTCGTTCTGGAAAGAAGACGATCCCAATCGAAGCAAAATTAAGTTTTCCCCGAAATGTCTCGACGGGAATTCACACATGGAGGGCATCCTACGGCATTGCAGACTATTTGATTGTTGGGTTGAACGGAACTCCCGGGGAAACCGGCTTCATCTATCCGTGGCAGTTGCCCGAAGCATAATGAATTACGCGTAATTCAAGACCAGCAACTCGGTAATCTTCCCGCGTCCCTCGGCTTTGCTGTTGATCGCCCTGCCGGCCTGGATTTCGTGGATCATGAAATCCCTGTACAGTTCCCTGATCAACGGCGTATCCGAGTTGCTCAACATGACGTAACAGCCGCGCGCGGCCAACTCCGCGAAGACCTCGGCGAGTCGTCTTTGTTCGGGTTCGCCGAATTTATCGGATGTGTAGGATGTGAAACTGGAGGTCTTGTTGAGGGGATGATACGGCGGATCGAAGTAGACGAGGTCCGCGGGCTGGGCTTGCGCGAGGATCGACTCGAAGTTCTGATGTGTAATCCTTGCAGGTTGCAAAACGAGGCTGGCAGATCGCAATCCATCTTCGTCGCAGATCGTCGGGTTTTTATAACGTCCGAACGGCACGTTGAACTGTCCCTTGCTGTTGACGCGATACAGACCGTTGAAACAGGTCTTGTTCAGGTAGATGAGGCGCGCCGCCCTTTGTATCGGGGATAAATCCTTTGGCGCCTGGGCGCGGACTTCGTAGAAATATTCGCGTTCGTTGCGATGGACTTTCAGCGCTTGGATTAACTCCTCCACGTTCCGCTGGACGACTTGATACAACTCAACCAGCGCGGCGTTGCTGTCCGATAAAAACGATTTCGGGTGTTGCAGATAAAAGAACACAGCCGCGCCGCCGAGGAACGGCTCGAAGTAACGTTTGATTTTTTCACGCGGCGGGAATAACCCGGACATGGCGGGCAATAGTTGAGATTTGCCGCCCGCCCATTTGATGATCGGCCTGGCTTTCGCTCGCAGGATAACCGGATCAGGAATCAGGCGTCGTCCTGAGCGTGTCGAAGGATCCGCGTGAGGCGTTGAAAGAGTCGGTAATTTGCTTTTGGTAATAATCATATCCGGCATCCAGATGAAAAGGCTTGTTTGCGATTATACAATACGATGTTGGGCGATTAAAAACTGGAGCGAATCATTCCAAATTTCTGCAATCCAAATGTACGGCTGACTCATTTCAGCGCTCGTTATACTTGACGCTGAACTCAATGATTGACCAGAAATTCAACCGTTACGAAATTCGCGAAGAATTGGGCATGGGCGGCATGGCGACGGTCTACCGCGCCTACGATCCGATGTTCGAACGCGAGGTGGCTCTCAAAGTGCTGAAGCGCGAACTGCTCGAAGATAAACAACTGCGCGGGCGCTTTGAACGCGAGACCAAGATCATCGCCAAACTCGAACACACCGCCATCGTTCCCGTATACGACGTGGGCCACGACAACAAACAATTATTCTACGTCATGCGCTACATGGCCGGCGGATCGCTTTCCGAGCGCATCCAAAACGGACTCACCGCCGCCGAGATCGCCCACGTCACCCTGCGCGTCGCCGCCGCGCTCGATTACGCCCACGGCAAGGGCATCGTCCACCGCGACCTCAAACCCGGCAACATCCTCTTCGACGAACACAACAACCCGTTCATCTCCGATTTCGGCATCGCCAAGGTCGCGCAAGCCGCCACGCGCATCACCAACTCCGGCATCATCGGCACGCCGCGTTATATGAGTCCCGAACAGGCGCGCGGCGAGGAAGCCGACGGGCGCAGCGATCTCTACGCCCTCGGCGTCATCATGTTCGAGATGCTCAGCGGCGAGACTCCGTTTGAAGCCACCACGCCGCTCGCCATGGCGTTCAAACACGCCACCGAGGAACCGCCCAGCGTCCTCAAGGTCAACCCCAACCTGCCCGCAGGCATCGAGGCGGTCCTCCAAAAAGCCCTCGCCAAAAAACAGGATGATCGTTACAACACCTGCGGCGAATTTGCGAAAGCATTCTTCGAAATCTTCCCCGACGCCGCCTCGCCCGAGGCAAACCTGATCACGCCGCCCCCGCCGCGCGCCCGCCACATCGCCGAATCCGCCACCGAACTCCCGCTCAAGCCCGCGTACGCGCCCAAGGCGCGTCCCGTATGGATGACAGGCGTAACCGTCGCGCTGGTTCTGCTGGCGTTGACTTTCTCGGTCTACCAATTTATGACGCCGCTGAACGCCTCAACTCCAACGCCTACGCCTGCCGCGCCGACCCAAACCTTATCGGCCCCGACAACCGCTCCCACCCACACCCCCGCGCCGACAGAGACGCTCACGCCCACAACCATCCCCGTTGATCCCGGCGTCGGCGGCGCGGACAAAATCGCGTTGACCGCGAACAATGAAATCTATCTCATGAATATGGACGGCACAGGCATCCAGCCGTTGACGCGCACCAAGATCCCCAAGTTCGATCTGCAATGGCTTCCGGGCGGGCGTGAACTCCTGTACGGCGAGGGCAAATGCGTTTATAAGATTGACATTTCGAAACCCGATCCAAAGCCTGAGACAATTGTCTGCTTCACCGATTCGAACTTTGAAGGCGTCCGCGTTTCGCCCGAAGGCAAATATGTCGCCATCGCCATCGCGCATCGCCTGATTGTTTACCCGTTCGATCTGCAAAAGTTGTCCACCGTCAAGACCGCCTTCGAACTGCAAAGTTCCGCTGAGATTTGTCTCGATTATGCCAATGTGACTGTAAAAAGCGCGCAATGGTCCGCGGATGGCAGGAACCTCGCCATCCTGTATCAGGGCGCGGTCGGTCAACAGTTGTTGGGCGATACCATCCGCGTGATGCAGGTGGACCAGGCGCTTTGCAAACAACTCGACCCGCTAATCCTGGATGAGATTCCCGGCAAACAGTTTGTGCCAGACGGTTACAAAGCCCATCCCATCCTTCCGGCTTACAATTGGGACGGCGACCGGCGTTTCCTGTTCAATACTTTCATACGCAACCTGGTCTATGGACACCTCTATTTATACGACATGTCCACCGGCCTGGCGCGCAAGATCAATCCTGTGAACGGCATCTGTTGTTACAGCGACGCCATCTTCAGCCCGGACGGGACCTACATCCTGCTGGTCTTCCAGGATGAAAGCCTCGGCTCGGACAGCCAGACGCGGATCTACTACATCCCCGTGGATCAAATTGGAACGGACGCGGTATTTACCCCCATGCGACTGCACGCCAGCTTTTTCCCCAACCCGCGCGAGGATATTCAAATCGCCCTGCGCCCGTCCGCGCCGTAACGTTCAGCGTAGCGGACATTCTCTAATGTCCGGCGTTAGAGAACGCCTGCTACTCCCGACATCCCACAACCTTATACACCTTCGCCCTCGGCATGGACAAAAGGGGTTTGTACCATTCAACGTGAGCGCTTAAGCGCGCGCGATCAAAAGTCTGGCCAATCTCCCCCACGTAAAGATGACTGACCCGTCGGCGGCAGAGCATATCCAGCGCCGCTCGCTGATTGAAATCCAGGTTGTACGGCAACAAAATTGTCCTTCGATCAATCAACGGCGCGATCCAGATTCCAGCGTCGCCGCCCGCGTAACCTTCCAACGCATCCGACGCGAGGACATTCATCCCGGCGCTTGAGACGCCAATGCGCGCCTTTGCGGAGAGATGATCGTCCATCCAGCCCATGGCCGCCAGATCGTCGTTCCCCGCGATGACGCAACAGTCGGAGGGATACGGGTCATAAGTTGTAAAGGCATGCATCATAATCGCTCCGATGCCCAAAAGACAGACCGCCTGCCTGAGTCGCGGAGGCGCGAGACCCGCCAACCCCAACCCGCCGAGTAACGATAATGGCAGGAACAGGATCATTTCCACAAAGGGCCTGTCCAGCAGGGTTAAGGCGCCGTAACCTGGAATCCGGATCGGGATGAACAAACTGCCCAGCAGGAAACAGACTGCCAGGACGCAGGCAAATGTAAATTGCGGATACGATCTCATCGCAAGGACGGAAAAAAACAGAACAAGGGTTGTGATCCAAACGCCTTTGCGATAATAGGGATCGAACAGCGGGTCAAAGACGGGCTGTCCCTGGATGAATATGATTTCCAACGCGATAAAAACGAAAACGGCGGACAGAATAAACCATTGATATGGCGGCGAAAGTTTTTGCCGCCATGCCGAAATAATCCATGCGCCGAGGGCGAGCGCGAGAACGATCAAGGATCGGCTGTGGGCGAAACCCGCGTTGAGGACGCTCAATCCGATCAAGCCATAAACCGCCCATTGTCTTCCTCGCGGCGCTATGTTTTTTGTTTGTACGAGCAGATAAACCAGACTCAACGCAAACGGGATCAGCCCCAGGCTCATCAACGCGGGATACTTGCCCCAATTGACCGCGTGCGCCGGCATATCCCATCCAAACGCGGCCAGGCTGACGGCGAACGCGCCCGCCATATTCGATTGGGTCTCACGCCTGATCAAAAAGAAGACCGAGATTGGCATGATCGCCAGAATCATTTGACCGAGGATCAGCATGATCCCGGCAATGTCCGCTTGCAGCGCGGACGCGGTGGACGCGGCGAGGATGTGAAACCCAAAGTGGTAGTAATTGGCCGGCGCGATTGCGGCGCTTCCCATGAAAATCTTGATCAGCAGGTAGTGCGCGGCTGAGTCAAAATATGACGGAAGCGCGGCTTTGGAAACGAAGACCAGCCTGAGCGGGATGGAGATCGCAAGAAACGCCAGCAGGAGAAAGGTTAGGTTTTTTGAACCAGGCCCGCCCTGAGCGGAGACGAAGGAGGGCTTGAGGCGAAGGCGGATGAAAATGTAGACGGTCAGGATCAGAAAGAGAGCGAGGACGAATTCGAGTCCCCGTAAGAAATAAACGACGGATAAAAGCGAGGCGGGCATGACCCACCCCGCCAGGCCCAGCGAAAGATGGTCGTCCGCTGTGAGTTGAGCGCCGAAGATGAGTCGCAGCGCCGAGCCGGTCAGGAACTGACTCGCAACGATCAAGACGAGGACGCCGGATACGATTCGC
>Ga0247727_10008954_pt1 | contig 18355 bp, 18 predicted proteins | sample WisWelCaveWW1625_FD_202498 | JGI IMG/M metagenome (GOLD analysis project Ga0247727, IMG submission 202498) | Biofilm microbial communities from Wishing Well Cave, Virginia, United States - WW16-25 | ecosystem: Environmental > Aquatic > Deep subsurface > Groundwater > Cave microbial mat | place... | reverse complement strand
GGCGCAGCATCATCTCGTCAATGCCAGGCGCAATATCTTCGACAACTTCGCCCTTCATCATCATCGGCATTCCGCAAGCCACTTCCACATTTTCGATGGCGCGCACCATCTCGGCTTTGGCTTCGTCAAAGGTCTTGCCCGCCTCATTGGTAATAATTCGCGCAATTTCATCATGATTGGAACGCATCAAATCGCGCAACTTGAAAAGATATTGCACGCGGTCATTGACAGGCGTGCGCCGCCATTCAGGTAACGCGTCGCTCGCGGCTTGCGCGGCGGCATCAACCTCATTCACACCGCAAAGAGGCGTACGCGCAATCACCTGCCCCGTCGCGGGGTTGATGACATCGAAATATTCGTTGACGGTGGGTTTGACCCATTCACCGTTGATGTAGTTTAGGATTTCCATTGGTTACACCTTGTTAGAGAAATAGAGAATTGAGATTGGAGACTTGGTAATCGGTAATTGACGGTTAGTTTCAAATTTTCAGCCGCCCACGTTGCTATCTACTAGGTATCCTTTTTGGATAAGGTTATTCAAGGTTTAACAGACTTTGGCGTATTTCTTGCCAAATTCGCAAATGTTCTCTTTTGATTCCACTTGCACGTTGATACTCAAATTCAAGCCACTTGGTATATTCGTCAACTATATCTTGTGGATTGCTCATCAACCGCATGTAATACTTCAAAGATGGGACAACGCCATTAACAATAATCTGGCATGAATGGACTTTTTCGTACTTCTCTATTTCTCGCTTAACCGATTCGTAGTCATCAAAATTTGGCTCGCTAGTTGTCAATATGTAATAGCGGTCAATTTCAGTATTTCTGATTTTTCGGTAAACCACACCTACCATATCAGCAGTAATCGGTTTATTGTGTTTGATTTCGACTGACTCGAAGCAGGTATTGTCAGGATTGTTTACATCAATGTCGCCCAATGATTTTGAACGCGAATCGGGGCTTGTGTGAGATTCAAGAGGCACAAGAAATTTCCCCGAATATCTCTTGACATCAGGCATGAGCAAATTGTAAACGGAATAAATCGCTAAAACTGGGAGACGCGCAGTTCCAACTACACCTTTTCCATAGTTGTAACGAATATGCTGGCTTATAGCATCTATAATTCTTGAGATTGCAATATCACCTGCAACTTGCACCTTGGCAAAGAGAGCGTCATCTTTTTCTGTTGCTTCGAGCATAAGACCTATCAACGCAACAAGCAATTTAAGCGCAAGATTGTTATTGGCTTGCACATGGTCTAATATTTTCAGAAAAGCAGTTTTTAGGGCTGGATTTCGAATCTTGCCAGGGAATTTAAGATTGAATGGGCGAGGTTGTTCTAAAGAACGGGTCAACCATGCGCTTTCAGCCATTGCAAAATGAGGAAATTTTCTTTTCAAAAATGGCGTGACATATTTTGTGTCAAACGTTCTGCCTGAATATCCGTCTTTCATACCTTCTTGATGTTTGCGAATATCTTGTTTAGGTTCGTAAACTTTGTAGACAAGCGAAGTCAGTGTAACTCCAAGAACCGCTTTTTGTGTTTCGGCATTTTCTACAATCACTCTTAATTCGTCAACGTATTCATCTGGCAAACCAGACAAAAGAGCTTTTAACGACCTGTTCTTCGCTTGTTCGTAAGCCGTTTCCATTATTTCATTAGGCGTTTTCGGCATTGTTTCGCTCCCACAAAGATAATTGATGCTTGACGCTACTTAAACGTTTCTGGGCATAAAGGCAATATTCTTCGCTTATATCAAAGCCGATATACACTCGCTCGTTTTGAAAGGCAGACACTGCTGTTGAGCCAGAACCTACGAATGGGTCGAGAACAACGTCACCTTTTTGAGTCAATAATTTTATGAACTCATCCACAATTTTTACTGGATAAATAGCAGGATGAGGGCAATTTTTTAGAGACTCAACAGGAGTAGTAATAACATCTTTCTTTAATGGGTTGCCATAAATACGAATAATGGTAAATCCGTTTTTGTCCAACTGGATTTTTCTGCCACCGTCTTGTCCGCCAAAAGGCTCTGAATGAATACCTCTAATCTTCATACGAAAACCTTGAATTTCACCGTTGCGAACTTCTTCAATGACTTCTTCCAATGCGTTTTTTGCCATTTCTTTTTGCTTAGGCATAAGCGTAGATTGTTGAATAAGCAAAAAGTATTTTTTTCCTACATTTTCACCCATTCCATTACCATTGGTTTTTGGCTCTTCAATAGGTTTAAGAAACTCATCAAGAAAGTATTTGTAATCTTGAGATTTCACAAAATGAAAAAAAGGCTCCGTGCTACTTACCAGTCTGCGCTTGAACTGTCGTGGTGTCGGGTTAGACTTTACCCAAGTCACATTATTAACAAGAGCCACACCACATTGTTCAGTTGCGGCTATTGCAAATCTATAAGGCATTAGCAATAAACTGCTATCTTCGTATTTGTCACCAATATTGAAAACAATGCTTCCTGTTGGTTTTGTAACGCGGACGCATTCGCGAAAGATTTTCATAAGTGCAGAAATATAATCGTTGGGCTTCTTTTCGTTGCCAACGCCTCCTCCATCATATTCTCTCTGTCGAAAATATGGCGGAGAAGTGATAATTAAGTCAATGCTATTGGCTGGAATGGACTTAAGCAATGCTTCGCTATCTCCGCAGACAATCTCATTCCAAAACGGCAATTCTGCTGGGCGATTAACGGAATAGGTAACTGGGGCTTGGTCTTTTATTTTTCTCATGTCTATATTTTACTCTACCACTTTTGTATGACCTAATTATTCAAAGACAGACATCTAACATCGCCTGACCTTCGACGTTTGACTTTAGACTACCTGCTTATCCATTAACTCCGCCAATCCCTCATCCAGCAGATTCAAACCTTCATCCAATTGCTCCTCTGTAATTATCAATGGTGGAACAACAAACAGTATGTTTTTAAAATTGAATACATACACGCCATTGGCAATCATGAAATTCCTGATTGGCGTCAAATCCATTGGCTCTTTTGTTTGGCGGTTCTTTACGAGTTCGAGAGCAGAGAACATTCCAATATAACGAACATCACCCACAGAGGGATGCTTTGCCTTCAACTCTTCGAGTCGCTTGCCAAGATGCTTTCCAACCTTCTTTGCATTTTCAAATATCTTATCTTCTTCGTATGCTTCAATCGTAGCGAGCGCGGCGGCACAAGCCAGCGCGTGACCGCTATAGGTCAAGCCCGCATATAACACTTTATCATCAAAGAACTTCGCAATTTTTTCACGGACAATCACCGCGCCAAGCGGAACATATCCTGATGTGATTCCTTTTGCAGTTGTGATAATGTCTGGCACGACATTCCAATTATCCACTGCAAACCATTCGCCTGTACGACCCCATCCGCTCATCACCTCATCGGAGATAAGCAGGATTCCATACTTGTCACAAATCTCGCGCATACGGGGCCAATATTCATCGGGCGGGATGATGAGTCCGTTTGTGCCTGTTACTCCTTCGAGGAAAATCGCCGCAATCTGGTCGGGACCTTCATGCTGAATCACCTCTTCCACGTGACTAATACACTCCCGATGACAGGTCTCAATCGTCCACCCAAATGGACAGCGATAGCAATACGGGTCAAGGAAATGGACGACACCTGAAATCGCAGGTTCAGCGGGCAAGCGGCGATAATCGCCAGTCAATGCCATCGCACCATGCGTCGCGCCGTGATAGGAACGATAACGCGCAAGTATTTTATGTCGTCCCGTATAAAAGCGCGCAATTTTGATGGCATTCTCATTGGCTTCCGCGCCACCCAATGTAAAGAATGTCTTCTTCAAATCACCTGGTGTGATTTCTGCCAATTTCTTTCCGAGCAAACCGCGTGGCTCTGTTGCCATGCCAGGACTTGCAAACGTCAACTTTGCGGCTTGATCTTGAATCGCCTTCACCACTTTGGGATGTTGGTGTCCAACATTGGTATTCACCAACTGCGAAGCGAAATCGAGATAGCGTTTGCCGTCAGCATCCCAAAAATAAACACCCTCCGCCTTAACCATTGGAATCGGATTCACCTGTCCCTGATTCGACCAGGAGAAAAAGGTATATTCCTTGTTGAGGTCAATGATTTCTTTTGATGTAAGTTTGGTCATAATAATTCCTATGGTGGTTGAGTAGCTCTGAGCGGTTGTTGCGAAGGGCGTATCGAAACACCACTTACAAGAGATATTTTTGTAACAAGATTATTTTGCTTACTTGTTGGTCTCAATACGCCCCGACGAACACGGGGCTACTCGACCAACGGTCTTATTTCTTCACTTCTTTCACAATCTCCGCATACACATTCAAGGTCTCGTCAACGTCGGCATCGGAATGTTCATAGCACATGAACCACGGCTCACGCGAATCAAAATCTGGCATCACGCCGCGTCTGATGGCTTTCTCTACAAGTTTGAGATACAAGTCGTGGTCGCTCTTTGCCCAGTCGCGTTGACAGGTGACAGACTCAATTCCCAACGAGAACGAGAACATGGCGGGGTAACCCGTCATCACTACGGGAATATCATTCTCTTCAAAGATATCCTGCAAGCCATCCATGAGACGATGTCCGCGTTTTTCGATTGTTTTGAGAATTGGCTTGGATTTCAATAGGCTCAATGTGGCGTACGCGCCTGCGATGCCGGGCTTGTTGTTGGTGTACGTCCCGCCTTGCGCCACGCCTTGTCCAATAATAGACATGATTTCTTTTTTGCCACCAAATGCCGCGACTGGATATCCGTTTCCGAGCGCCTTCGCGTATGTTGCCAGATCGGGGTTAATGCCATAGTGTTCCTGCGCGCCACCATTGGCAATACGGAAACCGGTCTTCACTTCGTCGAGAATAAATACACAACCGTATTCTTCGGTCTTCGCGCGGATCAGTTGCAAGAATCCATCCTGCGGGTTGATCGCCGCGCAATTTCCCTGGCACGGTTCAGTGATCACAGCCGCGATCTGCTCGCCATACGAACGTATCACACGCTCAAAGCCTTCGAAGTCATTGAACGGGAGTGTGATAATAAATTCGCGCATAGACTTGGGGATGCCCGAAGAAGCTGGTACAGGGATTGGACTTCTCCTATTTCCATATGCTTCCACAGGTGCGTACGTTGACCATAACGTGTGGTCATGGAATCCGTGATAATTACCTTCGAACTTCAAAATCAAATCGCGCCCTGTATAAGCCCGCGCAACACGGATGGCATGCATGGTCGCTTCAGTCCCGGAACATGCAAACCGAACCATCTCAACCGCCGGAGCCATCTCAATGATCATCTCTGCAACCGCCACTTCCAGCTCACCGGTCATTGCAAAGAGGATTCCCTTCTGAATCTCTTCGATTACCTTTTGATCGACCTCATCGTATGAATGTCCGAGAATAATCGGGCCGAACGCCATGCGATAGTCAATATACTTCCTTCCATCGACATCCCAGAGATAGGCGCCTTTTGCTTTTTCAACATACGGTGTGATGCCCTCACCCCAAAATCGAAAATTGGAATTAACTCCCAACGGCATTACTTCCTGGGCGCGTTTCTGCAATGACTGCGTCTTCGATCCAAACATGAGTTTCCTCCAAACCAATTAATCTGTTGCTGTAGTGATTTCTTTCTCAGAAATCTCACGGATAATATTTTCAGGAACCCGCCACTGATACACATCCTTTAGAACGAGCGGCACGATGGATGTGGTCGTCTTGCGAACACCCGGCACTTTGCGTATCACTTCAGTCACAAAATGATAAATTTCTGCTGTATCCTTCGCAACCACCTGAATGCTGACGTCGTTCTGCCCGATCGCACACGCCACATACGTCACATTCTCAAACATCGCCATCTTCTTCGCCACGTCTAAAATCAAATCGGACTCCACTTCAAGCCACACATCCGCTTTGATCGACAGACCAAACGCTTCGGGCCTGATCACCGCGCTGATCTGAATCACATCATCTTCGATCATCCGCTCGATTCGATAACGAATGGCGCGCTCTGAAATATCGCCGATACGGCGCGCAATCCCTGAAGCGGGTATCCGCCCATCTTCAAGAAGCAAATTGACGATTTTTATGTCTGTTTTGTCGAAATTGTACATAACTATTCCATTATTCTTCCGAATACAACAAGGTGACGCAACTATACTGCAAGCGCTCAGAAATGGTCAAGTTTTCGCGAGTACTTTATTTATCCCTCATCCACTTGCAAAGCGCTTCATTTATGAATTGAAACAGATTTCACATTGACGCATGTTTATCATACATGTATAATCGTTTTTCGGCATCATTTCAAAAGCAAGGAGTTAATTATGACAACATCAGACACAGCGCCCGCAGTGGCGCTCGAACCAAAAACAAAACTAAATGGAAAGATCCTAAAGACCACACTCGCGGGAGCGCTGGTGGATGTGGGGCAAACCATCCCTGGTGTTATTCACATCTCACAATTAAGCCCCGACTCCATCAACAAAGTGGAGGACGTTGTTAAGGAGGGACAATCTGTGGACGTGTGGGTACGACGTGTGAAAAAAGACCGCATCGAACTTACGATGATCGAGCCGCTCACCCTCGAATGGAAAGAGATCGAACCTGATATGATCGTCAAAGGCAAGGTTGTCCGCCTTGAAGCCTACGGAGCGTTTGTTGACATTGGAGCAGAGCGCCCCGGCATGGTACATGTCAGCGAATTGGCACATGGCTATGTAAAGACCCCCGGCGAAGTTGTGAAGGAAGGCGATGAAGTCGAAGCAAAAGTGCTGGAAGTCAATCGTAAAAAGAAACAGATCAAATTGAGCATGAAAGCGCTCGAGGCAGAGGTCGAAGAGTTCAAGCCAGCGAAGAAGGAAGACAAAAAGCGCCGCGACAAGCGCGGGCACAAGAAGGAGACGGTGGAAGCCGTTCAGCAGGAAGAGGCGAAAGAGGCGGAACTCACGGGCATGCAGATCGCATGGCAGGAAGCGCTCAATAAAGCCAATGCAGACAAATCATTCAAAGTGAAACGGCTAAAACCTAGTACATCTCAGGAACAGGAAGATATTCTCAACCGCACGCTCGAAAAGCGACTCCCAACCGGCGGATAACATTCAGAACATGAAACAGTCAGGCGCAAACCTGGCTGTTTTTATTTACTCACCTCCAACTCCTTTAAGAATTTCTCTTTATTTGCGGAACGAGCCGTTTTACCGCTTGAAGTTTTCAAAATCCATTTCGGACCCACAACTTTTACATATCGCAACGCGATTGCGGAATTCTTCGTAACGTGAAGGCGTATCGCATCAGCAACCTTCTGCTGTTCATCAGCGTCCTCTGAATCGACCTCTGCAAGGATGACAACCTCCTCTGTCCCCTGGGTTTCGTCGAACATCCCAAATGCCACCGACCGTCCGGCATGTACACCGGGCACTTCGTAGGTCAACATTTCCAAATCCTGCGGATACACATTTTTTCCGCCCACGATAATCATATCCTTCTTGCGACCTGAGACAAAGACCTCGCCATTCGAAATATATCCATAATCGCCGGTCAAGTACCAGCCATCGAGAAACGCCTTTTCTGAAAGATCGGGGCGGTTGTAATAACCGTTCAACATGCAATCGCTTTGAAGAGCAATCTCACCAATCGCGCGCTCGGGCAATCCCTGCCCTTGTTCATTGACAATCTTTACTTTGACATTGGCAAGCGGACGACCAGACGACATCATTCTCATGGATGGGCGCCCATCAAAAGGACTCTTCACAACGCGTTCGACCATGAACGCCTCCCGGTCAATCTCATCGGCAACTGGGACGCTCCCTAATGGGCTTTGAGTTACGCTGAAAACATTTTCCGCCATTGCGTAGGAAGTCTGTAATGACTCGAGCTTCAATCCGTAAGACTTAAATCGTTCGTAAAACGCCAGGTGACTCTCCCAACGCACAGGCTCGGAACAATTGATGATCGCGCGCAAGGAAGACAGATCCACGCCTTCAATATGACGATCACGGATTTTTTGCGCGGAAAAGTTATAGGCGAAATTTGGCAGCCACATAAGCGTGCCGTGATATTTTGAAACAGACTGCATCAACCGATACGGCGCGCGCACCCAGTCAAATGGCGACATCAACACCAGCGGCACACCTGACAAAACAGGCATAATGAAACCGGCGATCAACCCCATATCGTGATAAAGCGGCAGCCAGGAAACAATGACATCATTTTCATCGAGCGATAACGATTGACCATAAGCATTGAGTTGATTGAACACAGCCTGGTGCGAAAGAGCCACTCCCTTTTGCAGGCCCGTCGTCCCGGAGGAATGTTGGAGCAGGACAATATCTTCGGCGTTGCGCGAAAAGCCTGCCAAAGCATTAAAGTCCAGATTGGTTTGTTGTTCAATCTGATCCGTAACAATGACAGAACCGACTGAATCTCCATCTTGCAACGCCGCCCGCACCTCCCCAGCGAATTCTGGATAGGTAATAATTGCGGCAGGCTTTGTCACCGAGACCAACGCTGATAAATCCGCGCGATAACGTTCGGGGGATAGTTTCTCGGTCAGAAACGGCATAATGGATGGAATTGCACCGTGGAGGATCGCCCCCCAAAACGCGTAGACCAAATCCTCGCCATGTTGCAGGATGAGGATCACAACTTCGCCAGGTTTAATTCCTTCGCGGACCAAAGTGGATGCGTATGCGTTCGCGCCGCGCAGAAGCTGGTCGTAAGTTATCGGTAAATCCTCGATACCAGAGAACTGTAAATAAACGGCGGCCCGGTCCGGCGTCCGCCGCGAAGCGTGAAGCGTTTTGAGTCGGTCGGGGAAGGTGGTCATTTCCTGCGGGATTCGACCAGGGATGCCAGTTGAGTCAAAGTGTCAAATGTATTTGCATTTAGTTCAGTATCTTCGATGCGAACGCCAAACGTATCTTCGACAAATAAGGCAAGATCCATCAGGCTGAACGAATCGATCAAGCCGCTGGAAATCAGCGATTCGTCTGAGGCAATTCTTCGGTTGGGTTGTTTGAGGATTTGCGCGGCAATGTATGATTCAATATTTGAAATAATTGTGTCAGTCATATCCAATTCCTTCAATAAATTTAATGACATGCAATTGTCTGCAAAGTTGGGTTGACCTGTTCCACCAGCAGGCGTTCGCCTTCTGCAGAAAGATGTAGGGGTGAATGAGGAAAATATTGTGGAGGAATGGTATCCCACAAATCCAGATAATTCCACTGCGCAGACTGGGCTTCTGCGGCAACCGCCTCACGATATTGGTCATACGCCCATCGAGGGTAACCATCATTATAACGGACTGTATTATTCGCTCCGCTTGCGATAAACATTGGCTCATTGATAAGCAGGATTGGAATTGAACCGGCAATATCATGACCTGCCGCCAGAGCATTAAACAACATCTTTATTTTTAGGTCGGGTCTTGGTTCCATTCCTCTATATCGCACATCATCCTCCACATCTGACGAAATTGTATTTGTGCTGCCAGACGGCGCGCTCATATCTGCCTGCGTGGCGGCCCAAATCGTTCCGAGCGTCTGGAGTTTTATCATGCGAGCCAGGTCTGATTTTTCACCCAGTAATGTTTTCTGATAAAAAGTCGGCTCATTTTCAAGCAATGCCTCCTCATGTCGAAACGGAATATTATGTGTATCCAGCACGCGGATCGCCCTTTCACGGTTTGCAGCCAAAAACGGACTCAAGCGACGGGGGATCAGTGTGTTGAGTGTAACAAACCAGATAATCAAATCGGGATCATATTCAACCGTTTTATCTAAAATGATCAAATCTTTGATCACCGAAGGATGAGGATACCCGAGATTGTATACTTTGATCGTGCGATCCCCGCATTGAACGTCTGACCTGTTCCACTGTTCTGAAAGTGACTCCTGGGCAGTCAGGTTTTCACCCCAAACGGACGAATCCCCTAGAAGAGCCACGCGATATTCCTTTGGCGACTTTGGCATCGCGATAACGTGAGATGCGAACATTACATTCACATCATCCACCATCGTCGCGTACGGATCATCCCTGTCACCAAAGGGCAGCCGCACCCGCCCGGGGAAAATGGTATTGTATGCAGAGATCCCGGTCACAGGCGGGTCGAGCAATACATAAAGGATATTTACAATTACAAAAAGGCATAAGGCTTTTACAACGATCCGAAGGGGGCTGATTTCTGTTTTCATAATACACCAAATAATTTCAACGCGGCTTGCCACACCAACGCCGGAGTGGATAGCACAAAAAACAGCCAGCCAATCGAAACAAAATGGAAGGTCAAAAATATGCCTGCGTATTTCAATGCCAGTTGACGGGTTGATGACTCGTTCTGAAATGACCGGCGGGTGCGCATAAAATCGCTCCAGCGGTTTTGAACAAAGAGTCCGATGCCATGCCACAATCCCCAGATCACAAAGCCCGCAGTTACCCCATGCCACAAGCCGATCAGGGCCATCGTGCTTACCTGCGTTATAAGGATAACCAGGAATTGCGGCATGGGTTGTTTAGCAGACCGCATGGCGCGCGTCAGTGGGTTGAAATAATAGGCGCGAAACCACTGCGTCAAAGTCATATGCCAGGAATTCCAGAACTGGGTAAGGTTTGGTTTTAAATACGGAGAGTCAAAATTTTCGGGCAATCGCACACCAAGCAACCTGCCAAGCCCAATGGCAATATCTGTATATCCACTAAAATCGAAATAAATACGAAGTGAGTAAGCGTATAAGAGAATCCACATCCAACCCGCAGAACGCGTCTGCGCCGCAAACGTCTCGTTAAGCGCAATCCATGCTAACGCATCAGCGATAACAAACTTCTTGAACAGCCCGACGAAGAAACGCGTGCCTGCGTCCATCCAGCCCTCGCGATCCAACGCCACGGGAGCATTCAATTCACGGGTGAAGCGTTCCAAACGGTCAATCGGTCCCGCTGTGAAAGATGGGAAGAACACCGCGTAATTGACATACTCCGCCAGTGAGACGGGCGGCAAACGTCCGGCCATTCGATCCAAAATTGTATGCATCAAACGGAACGCGACGTATGAAAATCCCAGCCATGATAGCGATAACGATCCGCCCGCCTCATTCCCACGAAAGGCTGGCACCGCTTCGAATATCATTCCCAACGCTGACGGCGCTTTAATGAGGGTTAACATGCCGATCAAACCGATTATCGCAACGACAAATAACGACTGAGGAAATTTTCTAAAACGCGCCAGCAACAAAGCAGATGTTACAACAATGGCAACCGCCGTGCCAACCCATTGAAGCCGGGGAGTCTGGGTAATGTAAACCTGCTCAAATTGGAAGTAACGATTCAAATCTACAAGAACAACCACGCCTAATATCACTGCCAAAGCGTGCCGGGTCTGTTTCCAACCGCGTGATTCGGGCGTTGAAGTCAGTAACCACGCGAGAACTGTCACAGCCAGGGTCGCTGTCGGGAACCAAAATGTCAGGTTGACAAATGACTGGGGCGGTTGCAACCAATAGATGACAAATACACTGACAGCGAGCAATGCCAGCGAGCGACCTTTTTTCAACTGACCGACAATAATAGCGACGCTTGCAAGAATGATGAGCTGCTCGATGGACATTAGAATCCCTGATAGATCCAGGCCGGCGATGTATCCGCGGTGAAAATGACCAGCGCGATCAATATCAGGCAAAGCAGGAGCGCAAAAAGGTTCTCGCGGGTAAAAATGATATTAAGTATTTTTTTCACACAATCTCCCTGTCAATTTATTGGGCCTGCCTCAAAAATGCTTCCATGAATTTACCCAGATCGCCATCCAGCACGGCTTGTGTATTCCCTGTTTCGTGATCTGTGCGATGATCCTTCACCATTTGATAGGGATGCAGGACGTACGAACGGATCTGACTCCCCCACTCGGCTTTTGTATATTCGCCGCGCAGGACTGCCCGTTCCTCCTCTTTTTCAGCCTGTTTCAATTCCAGTAAACGAGCGCGAAGAATTCGCATGGCGAACTCTCGGTTCTGTGTCTGCGAACGTTCATTCTGGCATGTAACAACAATTCCCGTTGGGATATGGGTGATGCGAACAGCGGTCGCGTTCTTTTGAACATTCTGCCCGCCCGCGCCGGACGAACGGTAAACATCCATCTTTATATCGCCGGGATCGATCTCAATTTCAGCCTCACCCATTGCCACCTGCGGAAGGACTTCCACAAGCGCAAACGAAGTATGCCTGCGATGCGCGGCGTCAAATGGGGAAAGCCGCACGAGACGATGAACCCCTTTTTCAGAACGGAGATAGCCAAATGCGTATTCGCCATCCACAGTAATCGTCACGCTCTTGATGCCAGCCTCTTCCCCATCGGTTGAGTCAAGGATTTCAGTTTGATATCCTTGAGACTCTGCCCAACGCAAGTACATACGCTCGAGCATTGCGGCCCAATCCTGCGAATCAGTTCCGCCCGCGCCCGCGTGAATGGCAAGGATGGCGGAGTCGTGATCATATTTGCCTGAAAGCATCGCAGTGAACGACCGCTTTTCCAACTCGGTTTCGATGGTTGAAATCTCCACTTCCAATTCAGAACGCAGGCTTTCATCATCAAGTTGAGCAAGTTCGAGCGCGTCGTGCAGTCGACGCGAAAAGCCGTTCCACGAATCCATTTCGGATTTTATGGCGTTATATTGCTTCATCACCTGCTGTGCCTGCGATGGATTCCCCCAGAAATCGGGCGCTTCTATTTCTTTTTCGAGTGTGGAAAGTTTCAGTTCTTTAGACGCGAAGTCAAAGACGCACCAGTAATTGGCGGGTTAAGTCCTGCGCGGATTTGAGACGATTGACAAGGTCTTGCATTTTTCCTCCAAGTTTACAATGCTCAGAGCGCCGTCCTCGGCGCTCGGTTATGCCGCCGGGGACGGCAGCTGAGCAAATAATTATCCAAGTATTCCCTGGACAAACGCATCGGGGTCAAAAGGTGTCAGATCTTCGGGCTTTTCGCCCAGACCTGCGAAGAGGATCGGTAATTTTAGTTCGCGCTGGATGGCAAATGCCATGCCGCCGCGCGCGGATGAATCCAATTTGGATAATATCACGCCGGTCACGCCAACCGCCTCCTTGAAAGACTTTGCCTGTTGAAGCGCATTTTGACCGGTTGTCGCATCAAGCACAAGCCAGATGGCGTGCGGCGCACCAGGAAGAGCCTTGCCAATTACCCGATGAACCTTTTTCAATTCCTCCATCAGGTTGAAGCGCGTGTGCAACCGACCTGCCGTGTCTATGATGATCAAATCGAGGCTGCGTGCCACGCCTGATTGAACAGCATTGAAGGCGACCGCGCCGGGATCCGATTCGGGCGCGCCTGCAATCACATCCACTTTCAGCCTGTCTCCCCAAACCTGAAGTTGATCCACTGCCGCGGCGCGGAAGGTATCAGCCGCGCCGAAGAGCAACGTCCTGCCTTCAGATTGAAAGTGTTGCGCTAACTTCGCGATCGTTGTTGTCTTGCCAGAGCCATTGACACCAACGACCATAATAATGGACGGTTTGTTCTTCCATTCGAGAGCAGGTGGAGAGTCAAGTCTGGCACGGAGTTCTGCTTGGAGCGCCTCCGAAAGTTCCTCGGAGCGAGTCAGGCCGCGGGTCCGTACGAGGCGTTGGAGAGAATCCAATATTTCGCCCGTTGTCTCAATTCCCAAATCCGCCTGGATCAAGAGCGCTTCGAGATCGTCCCAGGTCTCCTGGTTAATTTCAGTGGCACCAAATAAAGTGGCAAGTCGTCCAAAAGTCGTTTTGCTCGTTTTGGCAAGCCCGCTTCTCCATTTTGAAAAAACATCAATCATGACGGGCGATTATATCATGGGGTATTTTATGTTATACTCTTTTTTCGGTTGAGGGCAAGACCAGTTATTGATTGCCAATTAATTGCGCCTGCAAAGGTGAAAAAAGATAAAGGTGTATAAAATGTTGAACGAACCCATTCACGTAACCGACGCCGCTTTCGAGCAGACCGTATTGCAATCACCGATTCCAGTGATTGTGGATTTCTGGGCGCCGTGGTGTAATCCATGCAAAATGGTTGCACCAATCCTGGACAAACTGGCAAACGAATATGAAGGCAAAATTCTGGTCGCCAAAATTAACACGGACGATAATCCCGAATGGATGATGAAATACGGTATTCAGGGAATTCCAACCATGCTGTTCGTTTCAGGCGGCAAGATTGTCCATCGCCAGGTGGGCGCGCTGCCGGAACGGATGTTGCGCGATGTCGTGACACAGTTCATGGAGGTTGTAAGCCAGTCGTAGCCCTGCACGCCTCGTGAAAAGGTGAAATCGAAGCGTGCAGGGTAGCCCTAAAGGAGGGCATGATGAAAAAATTCGCTCTTACCGTTGTTGCCGCGCTCGTACTCGGTGCATGCCTGCCTTTTACTCCCACTCCCAACACACCCCCTACTGTGGATATAGCAGGGACTGTGGACGCTGTTGCGAAGACCTCCGTTGCGCAAACATTGACGGCTCTTCCTACGGTTGTATCTGATCCCATTACCCCGACACCCACCCCTCCCATTCTGCCACCAGGATCAACCCCGAGCGAAACATCCACAACCTCTCCCACGCCTGACCTGACGATCACGCCAGTCACTGCAACAAGCGGACCTGTCAACCCGGCGTTCACGCCCACTTCGACCATCGCGTCCGCGCCTGGCGCCGCGACATTAACGCCCACCCTGGGCATTCTCACTTATGGAACTCTGCCACCGGCAGTTCCATACACCACAGTAATCCTGGTCAACAAATCCAAAACGCAGGCTTACATTTCCCTCCAGGTGACAACTGTTCAAGGCGGACCGACTATTATTGAATACCCCGTCGAAGGGACGGTAAAAATTCAGGCCCCTACAGGTTTTTATCTTTATGTAGCCTGGGTGGGCGGTAGAAAAATGATTGGGGAGTTCAGGCTTCGCGGTTCAGATGAGTTGACCATTACGTTATTCAAAGATAAAGTTGTGATTCAGTAAACATCACGTATCTCACCAAACTAAAAAGGAAATCATTAGCAAATGAAAAGAAACGCATTGCTCATCGGCGTTGTATTGAGCGTGCTGGCAAGCGCCTGCGCTCCGCAAGGCACCCCAACCATTAGTCCAGTGGATGTGCAAAACACTGCCGTGGCGGCTGCTTTCACCATGGTAGCCGAGACCCAGCTAGCCATACCAACCGCCACCCCATTATCCCCTACAGAAACGGCAAGCCCAACCCCGCTGCCAACACTGACCGAGCTTACTTCTCCAACATCGGACTCGCTTATCGCATCTCCGGCTGGTATCTCAACCCAGGCGAATATACCGACATTTACGCCACAAGCGTCCGGTTCCAACCAGGATCCCTGCAACCAACCCCTGACATCCTGGAAGGTGCAAACTGCAAATCTCAAATTAAGCAATGAAACAAAGCCAAGAGGCGTGGTCACTCTTTCCCTCTACGTTGTCACGGAACTCGGAGAGTGTGGATACTTGAGTCAGAGATTTGAATCGGGAGGCGGTCTCTCAGGCCCCGTTGGATCTTACAGTGCAGGAGCGTTTGTAGATGGGAAAAAGAGCTTCAAGGTATTTGGAGCATTTCAAGTTGGTGTAGGGACATCAACCATCATTATCCGCAACGATCGTATTCTCTTGCAGGGCGGTTGTTACCCAAACTGCTAAGTGTTTTGGAGCTGTTAATTAGAATGAGTAGACTGAAGACCCTTTCCACTATTATTATCACTGCAATATTTATTAGCTCATGCGGAGCGGAAGCGACCCCAACCATCAGCCCGGTTGATGTTCAAAATACTGCTGTAGCGGGAGCCTTTACCATGGTCGCTGAAACCCAGGCGGCGATCCCAACTGCAACGCCCCTGCCTCCAACAGAAACGCCCACTCAAACACCCGTGCCAACAAATACTCCGCTTGCATCGCCGACACTGGAGGTTGCCTTCACATCTACGGCAGTTGGCAATGCTGGCGGCGATCCGTGCAACGCGCCTCTGGGCAGTACCAGTGGAGCACAGACCAGGATCAGGATCGCCAATGAAACAGGTCAACCTATTGGCGTTTGGTTTTATTTGACCAAAACCGCGTTTGGGGAATGTGGCTATGCATCCATCCCCCCGATCAGCAAAGGCGGCGATTATTTTTTGGCGATAGCGCAGGGATGCTACGCTGCAGGCGCCTGGACCACCGGGGATAAAAAATTTACGATAGACAATGTCCGATATCCGTTGTGCGCAAATAACACGGATAAATGGACTCTCCACATAACCCGCAATGAAATCTACCTGACGCCTCCGTAAAAGGTCCCGGGATTAAGTCCATCATCGGCATTGCGAAAGAATCGCGATGCCGATTTTTTCTATAAACAAAACGCTGAAGAGACGAGCCGCAATTGCTCCCTCCATTTTAGCGTGGGAACAATTCAAGCGCGCCGAACGTCGCCTGATTGAATCAAATTGGAGATTAAATGAAATATCAAACAATGCTCTTTCTTCTTACGCTCCTTATTGCATCTTGCGCGCCTGCCATAAGCAACACTTTGCCACCGGACACGGTTGTTACAAATCCACCTGCAGATGCCATGCCGCCAAATGAAGCACCTGCAAATCCCCTTGCACCCAAGCCCAGCGATGGGAAATTAACCCGGGGCAACGTCTTCATACAGGAATCCGATTTATTGATTCGCGAAAGTTATCCGCCGCAAATCTCACTCGGTGTCAGCGGGGAGTTGCCAACACCCTGCCATGAATTAAGAGTGGAAGTGAGCGTTCCCAATGCGGAAAATAAAATCATGCTGGATGTCTACACTGTTGTTGACCCCGACGCGGTGTGCATACAGGTGCTAAAACCATTCCAGGAAAATATTGATCTTGGCACATTTCCAGGCGGACACTATACGGTTTGGGTGAACGGTGAAATAGTCGGCGAGTTCGATTCGTAGAATATCAAATCGAAAAGAGTCGGCTCATTACCGACTCTTTTCGATTCTCAACGCATCACGAAAAATTTTGTAGCGGCAGATTAAGTCGCAGTTTTAGCGGAACGACTAAAGTCGCCACTACGATTCTAATGAGAGAGAATTTGCGAAAGAAATAGTTTGGTCCGATCTTCCTTCGGGTTTTTGAATATCTGCTCAGGCGCCCCGCTCTCCACAATTTGACCTTCATCGAAGAAAAACATCCTGTCCGCCACGGCGCGCGCAAATCCCATTTCATGCGTCACCACTAACATTGTCATCCCAGATTTTGCCAATTCGACCATCACATCCAGAACCTCTTTGATCATCTCCGGGTCGAGCGCGGAAGTAGGTTCGTCAAAAAGCATGATCTTGGGTTGCATGGCAAGCGCGCGGGCAATGGCAACGCGTTGCTGCTGGCCGCCAGATAATTGACCTGGATATTTATGCGCCTGTTCGGGAATTCCGACGCGCTCAAGTAATTCCATCACCAATCGTTCGGCTTTATCTTTCGGCCACTTCCGCACCCAAATGGGAGCCAAAGCAATGTTCTGCATAACAGTCAAATGCGGGAACAGATTAAACTGCTGGAATACCATTCCCGTTTCCATGCGGACCTGCTCGATGTTCCGCACATCATGACTTAGCTCGATCCCATCCACGACAATCGTGCCGCGTTGGTGCTCCTCCAAACGGTTGATTGTGCGAATAAATGTTGATTTTCCCGAGCCGGACGGCCCGAAAATAACGATCACTTCCCCTTTTTGAATTTCCATGGAAATACCATGCAAAGCATGAAAGCTCCCATACCATTTATGCACATCCTTGCATACGATGATCAACTCATGATTTTCTTGTTTGCTCATGCTTGTATTCCTTGATAACCAACGTTTTGCGCAGGAAGCATCAACGTTCCCCTACGCCCAGACTCTTCTCCAATTGCATACTGGCATACGACATAAAGTAACTAAATACCCAGAAAATCAGCGCGATAAAGATATATACTTCCGCTTGCAAGCGGACAAATTCAGGATCAGTATTCAGCACTGACTTCCCAATACCAAGCAAGTCGTTGATCCCGACAATTACCACCAGGGTGGTGTCCTTGAACAGGGAAATGAACTGCCCAACAGTTACCGGAATCACCATCCTCAATGCCTGAGGGAGAACAATAAAGGTCGTGATTTGGAAATTGTTCAAGCCCAAAGCTTTAGCGGCTTCAACCTGACCCTGTGGCACAGCCTGAAGTCCGCCGCGAACGTTTTCGGCTGTATACGCCGCGCTAAAAACAGTCATGCCGATTAGAGCGCGCAGGACGCGATCTATTCTGGATTCCGCTGGTAAAAATAATGCCAAAATGATCGAGAACATGAACAGGATGGTAATCA
>Ga0247727_10008953_pt1 | contig 18355 bp, 15 predicted proteins | sample WisWelCaveWW1625_FD_202498 | JGI IMG/M metagenome (GOLD analysis project Ga0247727, IMG submission 202498) | Biofilm microbial communities from Wishing Well Cave, Virginia, United States - WW16-25 | ecosystem: Environmental > Aquatic > Deep subsurface > Groundwater > Cave microbial mat | place... | reverse complement strand
CACCGGCTCGGCGACGAGTACGTTTCGCGAGACGCTGCGGCTATACGATGGTCCAGCCGCCGTCCACGGTGAGGACGTGGCCGGTGACGAAGCTCGAGGCGTCGGAGGCGAGGAACAGGAGCGGCCCGGCCAGCTCGGCGAGCTCACCGCCGCGGCCGAGCGGCGTGCGCGTGCGCATCCACTCGAGCGAGCGCTCGTCGCCGAACATGTCGGCGGTCATCTCGGTCGGGAACCAGCCCGGGGCCAAGGCGTTCACGCGTACGCCGCGTCGCGCCCACTGCGCCGCCAGCTCGCGCGTCAGATTCACGACACCGCCCTTGGAGGCCGCATAAGCCGCCTGGCGGATCTGCCCCGACGCAACGAAGCCGAGCACGGAGGCGACGTTCACGATCGAGCCCCGGCCTCTCTCCAGCATGCCGCGGCCGAAGCGCTGCGCACACAGGAAGACGCCGGTGAGATTCACGTCGAGGTGCGCGCGCCAGTCCTCGAGGCTCTGCTGCTCGGCGGGCACCACGGTGGTGAAGCCGGCGTTGCTCACGAGCACGTCTGGCGAGCCGAACACGCGCTGCGTCTCGGCCACCAGGCGCTCGACCTCGGCCTCCTGCGCGACGTCGCAGACCACCGCGTGCGCCGTCCCGCCCTGGGCCGCGATGCCGGCCACGACCTCGCGCAGTCGCTCGGCGCGGCGCGCGGCCACCACCACGCGTGCGCCGGCCGCGGCAAGCGCCTCGGCGAAGATGACGCCCATGCCCGAGGAGGCGCCGGTCACGACCGCGACGCGATCGTCGAGCCGGAACTGCTGCTCAGGATGCTTCATGCAACACGCCGGCGCGCAGGCGCTCCACCCAACGCCGGTACGTCGCCAGCGGCTGCGCGCCCGTCACGAAGGCATCGGTTCCCGCGACGCGCACGGCCGGCACGCCCGTGATGCCGAGCGCAACGGCCTCGTTGTGTTCTGCCAGCGTTCGCTGCACGAGCGGTTGCTCGAAGCTGGCGGCGAAGTCGGCCTCCGGCAGCGCGGCCTCCAGCCAGATCGCGCGCAGCGTATCGAGGCGGCTGATGTCACGGCTCTGCTCGAAGTAGGCGCGCAGCAGCCGAAGGTGCAGCGCGGCGAAGGCGGCGGGGCCGAGCCCGGCGGCGCCCTTGGCGACGAGGTGTGCGGGCACGCTGTGCGAGGGCGGCCCCTCGCTGCTCTCCCAGACGCGGAAGACGGGCGCGTCCGGCTCGGCAGCGGGACGCAGCCACGACTGCGTGTAGCGCATGAAGCGCTCGAGATCGCGCCCGGGCTCGGGCCGCGGCCGCAGCAGGAAGCTCCGCCACTCGAGCGCGAGCGCATCCCCGAGCTCGGCCGCGAGCGCCGCGAGCCGGTGCTCGGCCAGGTAGCACCACGGACACAGGTAGTCCGAATAGACGATCAGGCGTACGGGCCCCATCAGCCGGCCGGCGCCAACGCCCGGTAGCCCCCGCCGAAGTAGACCAGCGGATTCGCCTCGGTCCGTCGCACCTCTTCCACCTGCCCGACCACGATCACATGGTCGCCGGCGTCGTGCAGCGCCACGACGCGGCAGGCGAGGCTCGCGAGCGCACCGGGGATGAGCGGAGCGCCGGTCGCGCCCCGTTCACAGCGGAGTCCCTCGAACCGGGTCCACTCGTCCTGCTTGGAAGCGAAGAGGTTCGAGAGCTCGTCCTGCCCGCTGGCGAGCAGGTTCACCGCGAAGTTCCGCCCCTGCTCGATCAGCGGCAGCGTGTTCGACGTCTTGTCGGCGCACACGAGGACCAGGGGCGGCTCGAGCGAGACGCCTGCGAAATCCGTCACGGTCATGCCGTGCACGCGCTCGCCGGACTGCGCCGTCACGATCGCCACGCCACCGACCCGCAGAGAGAGGGCGGCTCGGAATTGCGCAGCGTCGATCGGCATCGGCACTCCGGCGAGGTGGCCGGCGAGTCTACCCTACCCCTCCGGGGCCCGGAGCCTCGCGAATACCGCGCCTTCCCGACCCGTCGGTCAGCGTGTTAGCCTGCGCCGGTCACCGTTCCACGGGAGCGGACCGCAAGGCCGCCAGAACAGAGGAGATAGCGCCCGTGATCCAGCTTCGAAGATTCGTGATCGCCCTGGTTGCGCTCGGCGTCGTCGGGCTTGCGACGAGCGTGCACGCCCAGGGCAACCAGAAGAGCGTGCAGAACGAGGCCCAGTTCGTGAAGTTCGACGAGGCCGCGAGCACCGTGGTCGTCAAGATCCTGAAGAAGGGCAAGGGCAACAGCGCCCTGATGAAGGAGTTCGCCGCCCAGGTCAAGAACGGCAAGGAAACCACCTTCAACGTGATCCCCACCGGATCCGTGTTGAGCCGCACCTCCGTCGCGGTCAACGGCGTGAAGGGCGAGATGAAGGACCTGCAGGCCGGCAAGACGATCCTGATCTACTGGGTCGAGGACCCCAAGAAGAAGGGGGAGCTCTTCGCCCGCAAGATCGACGTGGTGCTCTCCGAGGAAGAGCTCAACAAGCGCTACGAGGTCGTCGAGTAGCGGCTCAGGACCGAGGCATCGCACGCGCGGGCGGCGCTCCGACCGGGACGCCGCCCGCGAGGAAGCGCAGCACGTAGGGGCCGACCACGTCGAGCGGACGGATGCCCGGCGCGAGCTCGCTGGCGAGGCCCATCAGCAGGGTGAGCGCGCGGCCCCACATCACGATCCCGTCTGGCAGACGGAAGCTCCTGACGCGCTTCATCTGCTCGCGCATGCCGCTCAGGTACTCGCCGAAATCGAGCCCCGCCAGCTCGCGCGGCGTCAGGTTGTAGTAGCGGGGGTCGAAGCTCAAGCGTGCGACGTCTTGCACCGCGGCGACGTCGCCGGGGTCGATCATGCCGGCGTCGAGAAACGAGCGCGCGTAGCGCTCCGCGTCGCGCGTCACGGTGGCGAGCAGGTTCTCGCGCAGCATCACCATGATCGCGGGCGAGAGCCGCTTGTTCATGCCGAAGTCCACGATGCCGATGCGACCCTCCTCGTCCACCAACAGATTGCCCGGGTGCGGATCGCAGTGGAAGAAGCCGTCTCGGAAGATCATGTGCAGGAAGGCGCGCACGGCCCAGCTTGCGATCTCCTCGGGGTCGAAGCCGCGCGCGGCGAGCGCAGCACGGTCGTTGATCTTGACGCCTTCGATGAACTCCATCGTCAGCACACGCCGGCGCGTGGTCGGCCAGTGGATGGCCGGTACGCGCACCTTGGCTGCCACCTCGGGATCGGCGACCAGGTTTCGCGCCACCTCCTCCGCCGCGCGCCCTTCCCGCTCGTAGTCCATCTCGCCGAGGATCGACTCGCGCAGCTCGCGGTAGACGCTGCGCAGATCCGCCACGGTCAAGAAGTCGAACAGCCAGAGCCCGAAGCGCACCGCCATCAGATCGATTGCGACCGAGCGCTCGACGCCGGGGTACAGCACCTTCACCGCGACCTTTCGGCCGCCTGGCAGCTCAGCCGCGTGCACCTGGCCGAGGCTCGCGGAGGCGATCGGCTCGCGCTCGAATGCGGCGAAGCAGCGCGCGATCGGCGCGCCGAGCTCGTGCTCGATCTGCGCCTCGACCTCTGCGATCGGGTGCGGATCGACGCTGTCCTGGAGCCTCGCCAGCTCGTCGCTGACCTCGCGCGGCAGGACGTCCACGCGCAGGCTCGCGACCTGGCCGATTTTGATCAGCCCGCCCTTCCAGCGAATCGCCACCGCCACGAAGCGCTGCGCGAAGCGGCGCTCCGCCGCGACCAGCGCGGCAGTGTCCCCAGCTCCCTCAGCGCGCTGCACGCGCCAGATCCGCAGCCAGACGCGCAGCGCGCCGCCGATCAAGCCGAGCAGCACCCCGAAGCGATGCGCGAGCGTGAAGGGTGAGGGACCTTGCATGGTCGGGCGGGTCGCGCAGTCTAGGGAGCGGGCTCGACGCGCACCAGCACGAGATCCATCACGTTGGTGCCGGTGGGGCCGGTGCGGAAGCAACCGCCTTCGCGCACGAAGAAGCCATGGGCGTCGTTCGCAGCGAGGCTGGCGCGCGGATCGAGGCCGAGCGCAGCCGCGCGGGCCTGCGTACCCCCGTCGGCGAAGGCGCCGGCGGCATCGGTCGGCCCGTCGCTGCCGTCGGTGCCGGCAGCGAGCAGGCACAGCGAGGCATCCCCGGCCAGGACCAGCGCGGCAGCAAGCGCGAGCTCTTGCGCGCGCCCGCCCCGCCCCGCCCCGCGCACCGTGACGGTCGGCTCGCCGCCGGCGAGCAGCAGGAGCGCGCGACTCCGAGGCCGTGTGGCACGAGCGAGCGCGGCCAGGCGTGCTCCGAGCTCGCGCGCCTCTCCCCGCAGCTGCTCGCTCACGATGCGCACCTCGAGACCGCGCGAGCGCGCACTCGCTGCCGCGGCGGCGAGCGCGTCGCGGTTCGTGGCGAGCAGCTGGTGGCTCACCGAAGCCAGGCGCGGATCATCGGGCCTCACGCACTCGGGGCGCCGGCCAGCCGCGCCCTCGAGCAGGTGCTCGCGCACCGCAGCCGGCACCTCGGCGAGCAGCGCGCGCCGCTCGAGCACCTGCAGCGCGTCCGCATAGGTCGAGAGGTCCGCCGCGCAGGGCCCCGAGCCGATCGTCGAGAGGTCGTCCCCCAGCACGTCCGAAACGACGAGCACGACGACGCGTCGCGCTCGCGTGGCCGCCAGCAGGCGCCCACCGGAGACCGCCGTGAGATGCTTGCGGACGCAGTTCAGCTCGGCGATCTCGGCGCCGCTCCGCAGCAGCAGCGCGGTGGTGATCCGCAGATCTGCAGGCGAGAGCCCGGGTAGCGGTGTGCTGAGCAACGCCGAGGCGCCGCCGGAGAGCAGCACCAGCAGCGTCTCGTCCGGCGCCGCTGCGGCCGCGACGGCGAGCGCCGCACGACCGGCGGCGGCGCTGCGCTCGTCGGGCACCGGATGCCCGGCCACACGCAGCTCGAGCCGCGATGACCAGGCTGCGGGCGTGTCTCGCGCAACGACCAGACCGCGCAGCTCGGCGCTCGCCGCGACTCGCTCGAAGGCCTGCGCCATCGCCGGCGCCGCCTTGCCGGCCGCGATCACCCGGGTCGAGCCGGGTGTCAGCTCTTCGCTGCCCAGCCGAACCCGCCCGCGGGCGAGGACGAGCTCGCGAGCCAGCGCCTCTCCGGGGTCCACGGCTCGCAGCGCGTCGCGAAAGATCGCCTCGAGCTCCGCTCGCGCGGCGTTCACTCGGCCGCTGGTGCGGGCTGCGGCGTTCCCGGCGCGGCGCTCGGCGCCGGCACCAGGCGGATCTCGATGCGTCGATTCGCCGCCTTGCCCTCGGCCGTGTCGTTGGAGGCCAAGGGCTCGGTGTCGGCCAACGACACCGCCGAGAGGCGCGCCGGCGGCAGGCCCTGCTCCGCCAGGATCCGCACCACGCTCGCCGCGCGCGCACCCGCCAGCTCCCAGTTGCTCGGGTAGCGCTCGGCCAAACGGCCGCTGATCGGAACATCGTCCGTGTGCCCCTGCACCAACACGAGATGCGGCAGCTCGAGCAGCCGCTGCGCCACCTTCGAGAGAACCAGGGCGCCTTCGGAGCCGACCTGCGCCGAGCCCGAGGGGAAGAGCACGCCCTGCGCCAGCTTCACGTTGAGGCCGTCGCGCAGCTGCTCGATCTGCACCCGCCCGGAGGCCACCTCGCTCTGGAGGTCGGAGACCAGGCCGTCGTAGGTGTGGCGTAGCTGCTGCACCTCGGCGTTGCGCTGCGTCAGCTGGGTCGAGGTGAGCGCGAGGTTCTCTTGCAGCTCGTCGCGTCTTGCGGTCAGCTCCTCCACGCTGGCCGCGAGCTGCTCGCGCTCGGTGCCGAGGTCCTCCACCTCGGAGATCAGCTTCACCCGCTCGTTCGAGAGGCTCTCGTTCGACGCCTCGAGCAGCCGCACGCGCTCCAGCAGCGCGTCTCGCTCACTGCTCACCAGCTCGTGCTCGCCACGCGTGACGCAGCCCAGCGCCAGCACGGCGAGAACGCAGAGCCCGAGCTCAGTGCGCCGCAGGAGCCAGGATGTGCTCGAGCGCTTCATCGATCCGAGCAACGTACTGGAAGTCGAGGCCTCTCACGAGATGCGGCGCGATCTCTTCGACGTCGCGCCGGTTGCGCTCGGGCAGCACCACGCGTTGGATGCCGGCGCGCTTGGCGGCGAGCACCTTCTCCTTGATGCCGCCCACCGGCAGCACCTTTCCACGCAGCGTGATCTCGCCGGTCATCGCCACGTCGGGGGCAGCGCTGCGACCGGTCAAGAGCGACGCCAGCGAGGTCACCATCGCGATGCCCGCCGAGGGGCCATCCTTGGGCACCGCCCCCTGCGGCACGTGCACATGCAGGTCGATTCTTTCGAACTCGTCGGCGGCGAGGCCGAGCTCGCCGGCGTGGCTCTGGATCCAGGAACGCGCAGCCTCGGCGGACTCGCGCATCACGTCTCCCAGCGAGCCGGTCAGGCGCAGCTCGCCCTGCCCCGGCATGCGCGACGACTCGACGAACAGGATGTCGCCACCCGCCGGCGTGTAGGCGAGGCCCACCGCCACTCCGGGCCGCCCCGCACGCTCGGCGAGCTCGGGCTCGAAGCGCACCGGCCCGAGCAGCTCCGCGAGCTGCGCCGCCTCCACGCTGAAGGGGCCGCTCTCCCCGGAAGCGACGCGCAACGCGATCTTGCGGCACACTCCGCCGATCTCGCGCTCGAGGTTGCGCACACCCGCCTCGCGGGTGTAGCTGCGAATCAGCGCCAGCAACGTCTCATCCGGAATCTCGAGCGCAACGGTGCCGAGGCCGTTCGCTTCACGCTGTCGCGGCAGCAGATAGCGGCGCGCGATCTCGAGCTTGTCTTCTTCGATGTAGCCGGGCAGCTCGATCACCTCCAGGCGGTCGCGTAGCGCAGCCGGCACCGGGTCGAGCACGTTGGCGGTCGCAATGAACAGCACCTGCGAGAGGTCGAAGGGAACCTCCAGGTAGTGATCGCTGAACGTGCTGTTCTGCTCGGGGTCGAGCACTTCGAGCAATGCGGAGGAGGGATCGCCGCGCCAGTCCGCGCCGACCTTGTCGATCTCGTCGAGCATGAACACCGGGTTGCGCGTGCCGGCGTGCCGCAGGCTCTGGATCACGCGGCCCGGCAGCGCCCCGACGTAGGTGCGACGGTGGCCGCGGATCTCGGCCTCGTCGCGCACGCCGCCCAGCGAGAAGCGCTCGAAGCCGCGCCCGAGCGCGCGCGCGATCGAGCGGCCGAGGGAGGTCTTGCCGGTGCCCGGCGGCCCCACGAAGCACAGAATCGGGCCGCGCAGGTCCTTCTTGAGCGAGAGCACCGCGATGTACTCGACGATGCGTTCCTTCACCTTCTCGAGACCCCAGTGGTCCTCGTCCAGCACGCGCCGCGCCTGCTCGACGGAGAGCACATCTTCGCTGCTCCGGCTCCAGGGCAGCTCAGCGAACCACTCGAGGTAGCTGCGGATCACGCTGTGCTCGGCGGCTGCTGCCGGCGTCTGCTCGAGCCGTTCCAGCTCGCGCTTGGCTTGCGCCTCTGCGTCTTCGGGCAGCCCCGCGGCCTCGATGCGCTCGCGCAGCCGTTCGACCTCGGTTTCCTCGTCCTGGCTCTCGCCCAGCTCGCGACGGATGTGCTCGAGCTGCTGGCGCAGCACGTACTCGCGCTGGGTCCGTCCCATCTCCGACTGGACCTTCTCGCGAATCTCGCTCTCGATCTTCATCGCCTCGTTCGCGCGCCGCAGCTCGTCGCGCGCGCGGCGCAGACGCGCCACCACGTCCAGCTCCTCCAGGAAGGCCTGCTTGCCGGCGAGGTCGAGCTCCAGGTTCGAGGCCACCAGGTCGGCGAGCCGCGACGGCTCCTCGACGTTCATGGCCAGCACCTGCAGCTCGTCCGAGAGGCGCGGGCTCTCCGAGACCAGCGACACGAACTGGTCGCGCACGTCGCGCGCCAGGGCCGTGGCCTCGACCGAGCCGGCATCGCCCGAGTCGGCCAGCGCCTCGACGCGACCCCGGAAGAACTCCTCCTCCGGCCCGAACTCGAGCACGCGTGCGCGGGCCACGCCCTGCACCAGCAGGCGGTAGGACGAGTCCGGGAAGCGCAGCATCTTGGCGATGCGCAGCACCGTACCGACGCGATGCAGGTCCTGCTGGCGGGGGCTGCCCTCGATGGCGCCCTTGACCGCCACCGCCAGGATCATGCGTTCCGAGCCCGCCATCACGGCTTCGATCAGCTTCTTGCTGCGCTCGGTGTTGACGAGCAGCGGTGCGAGCAGGTGCGGAAAGATGACCGTGTTCTTGAGCGGCAGGATCGGCAGCGTCTCGGGCACGCTCACGTCGGCGTCCCGCTCGCTCGCAGGCGCCCGTGCGCCGCTCGCTTCAGCTTCTGACAATGGGCGTTCGAGCGGCTACGAGGACGAGCCGCCCTTCTCCTCGTAGTCGACGTCGATCGCGTCGCCATCGGCGCCCGCCTTGGCGTCGTCCGGCTTGGGCTCTTGGGCACCCGTCGCGGCGGTTTGGGCCTTGTAGAGCAGCTCCGCCACCTTGTGCGTCGCCTGCTCGACGCGTGGGTACGCCGCCGCGATGCGTGCTGCGTCGTCGCTCGAAAGGTCCTTCTTCGCCTCCGCGAGCACATCCTCCAGCTGCTTCTTCTCGTCGGCCGGCAGCTTTTCGCCGTTCTCGCGCAGCATCTTCTCGGTGCCGTACACCAGGCTGTCCAGCTGGTTCTTCTTCTCGATCGCCTCGCGCCGACTCTTGTCCTCCGTGGCGTGGGACTCGGCGTCCGTGACCATGCGCTTGATGTCGGCCTCGCTGAGCCCGCCCGAGCCTTCGATGCGGATCGACTGCTCCTTGCTCGTCGCCTTGTCCTTGGCGGAGACCGCGAGGATGCCGTTGGCGTCGATGTCGAAGGTCACCTCGATCTGGGGAATGCCGCGCGGTGCCGGCGGGATGCCGTCGAGGATGAAGCGCCCGATCGAACGATTGTCCCGCGCCAGCTCGCGCTCGCCCTGGAGCACGTTGATCTCGACCTGGGGCTGGCTGTCACTCGCGGTCGAGAACACGTTGCTGCGGCGGGTCGGAATCGTGGTGTTGCGCTCGATCAGCTTCGTCATCACGCCGCCCAGCGTCTCGATGCCGAGCGAGAGGGGCGTCACGTCGAGCAGCAGCACGTCCTTCACGTCGCCGGCCAGCACGCCGCCCTGCACGGCCGCCCCGATCGCGACCACCTCGTCGGGGTTCACGCTGCGATTCGGCTCCTTGCCGAATACTTCCTTCACGCGCTGCTGGACGCGCGGAATGCGCGTCGAGCCGCCCACCAGCACCACCTCGTCGATCTCCGAGGGCTGGAGCCCCGCGTCCTTCAGCGCCTTGCGACAGGGCTCGAGCGTCTTCTCGATCAGATCGTCGACGAGCTGCTCGAACTTCGCGCGCGAGAGCTTCAGGTTCATGTGCTTCGGGCCCGAAGCATCCGCCGTCACGTAGGGCAGATTGATGTCCGTGCTCTGGGCGCTCGACAGCTCGACCTTGGCCTTCTCCGCAGCCTCGCGCAGGCGCTGCATCGCCATCGGGTCCTTGCTGAGATCGATGCCCTGGTCCTTCCTGAACTCGGCGATCAGGTAGTCGATCACGCGCTGGTCGAGGTTGTCCCCGCCGAGGTGCGTGTCGCCGTTCGTGGACTTCACCTCCACCACGTTCTCGCCCACCTCGAGAATCGACACGTCGAAGGTGCCGCCGCCGAAGTCGTAGACGGCGATCTTCTCGTCCTTCTTCTTGTCGAGGCCGTAAGCGAGCGCCGCAGCCGTGGGCTCGTTGATGATGCGCTTCACGTCGAGGCCCGCGATACGGCCGGCGTCCTTGGTGGCCTGGCGCTGCGCGTCGTTGAAGTACGCGGGCACGGTGATCACCGCGCCGGTCACGGTCGTGCCGAGGTAGCTCTCGGCCGCCTTCTTGAGCTTCTGCAGGATCAGCGCCGAGATCTCGGGCGGGGTGAAGGGCTTGCCGTCGATCTCGACGAGCGCCGCGCCGTCCTTGCCTTCCACCACCTTGTACGGGACGAGGCGGGTCTCCTCGGGCACCTCGCTGCGCCGGCGCCCCATGAAGCGCTTGATCGAGTAGATCGTGCGCAACGGGTTCTGCACCGCCTGGCGCTTGGCGACCGCGCCGACGGGCCGCTCGCCATCGTCGCCGAACGCCACGACCGAGGGCGTGGTGCGGCCGCCCTCCTCGTTCGTGATGACGACCGGCTGGCCGCCTTCCATCACGGCCACGACCGAGTTCGTCGTGCCGAGGTCGATCCCGATGATCTTGCCCGAATCCGCCATCGCCTGGCCTCTCCTCCGCCCCTCTGCACTTCGGCAAGGGGAAAAAACGCGCGAAGGCTGAGGCCGACCCCCCGGCTGTCAAGATGACTGCGAGATTCAGGGGCGCTCAGGGAACGGATCGGAGCCCGCGGGGTTCCAGCTGGAGCCCGGAGCGGCGGAGCGGGCGTGAGAACGGTCACTAACCCCCTGAAACTTCTAACGAACCGGCTGGAGCACGCGCACCCGCCGGCTATACTCCGCGCGTTTTCGAGGCGGCCAGCGATCGAAGGGCGGGCCCGTGCCCAACCACCCCCGAGTCCGTCTCACAGGCGCAACAGTCGATGAAGCGTGTCCTCATCCTGTCGGCCAACGTGGCCCTCGTGTTTCTAGGCTGCTGGCTCACGGCCGGAATCGTCGAGGACATCGTGGTGTTCCTCACTCCGACCGGAATCGAGCTCGAGCCCGGCGCGGCAGGGGCAGCCGATTCCCCACGGGGTCCGGCTGATCGCCAGGTGATCCTCACGCGCAACCTCTTCAACGTCTCGACCCTGAGTCCGGCCGCGGTCGAGGATGAGGACATCGCGTACGAGAAGACCAAGCTCCCGCTGCGGCTGCTCGGCACCGCGGCGGCGCCCGATGCGGCGCTGTCGTGGGCTGCGATCGAGGATCTCGAGACCAAGGCCCACCACGTGGTGCGGGTGGACCAGGAGATCAAGGGCGGCGCGCGCGTCCTCAAGATCGAGCGGCGCCGAATCGTGCTCATGAACGCGGGTCGGCCCGAAACGCTCGATCTCGAAGGCGACACGACAGCCACGCCCCGGACGGCCCAAGCCAACAGCCGCCCGAACGCGCGCGGCAACCTCCAACGCTTGGCAGAGAACCGCTTCGCGGTCGACCGCGGCGAGGTCCAGAACCTGGCCACCAACCCGTCCGCCCTCTTCTCCCAGGCCCGCATTCTGCCGAAGTACGAGGGCGGCCAGATGGTTGGCGTGCAGGTGAGCGGCATCAAGCCCGGCAGCCTGTTCGAGCAGGCGGGGCTCCAGAACGGGGACACCATCACGGAAGTCAACGGACAGCCGGTGAACGGACCGGAGGGCGCGCCCGCGCTGTTCCAGAAGCTGACCCAGGGTGGCCCGATCGAGATCGGCGGCGTGGGCCCGGATGGCAAGCGCTTCGCGAAGAGCTTCGTTTCGAAGTGAGGCCTGGAGCCGAACCATGAATGCAGAGGGGGATCGATGAGGTTCTGGACCTTCGGAGCGCTCGCGCTGCTCGGGCTTCTCTCGGGAGCCGAGCTCGCGCGCGCGCAGGCCGCGCCCCCGCCCGGCGCCGTGGTCGCCGAAGCGGGCCAGGTGCAGCTCGACTTCAACGACGTCGAGCTCTCGGTGGTGATCGACACGATCGCGCGCCTCACCAACAAGAACTTCATCTACGACGACCGCGTGCGCGGCCGCGTGACGATCGTCTCGCCCACCAAGATCACGGTGGAGGAGGCATACGCGGTCTTCGAGTCCGTGCTGCAGGTGAAGGGCTTCACCACGGTGCAGGCACCGGGCGGCGCGATCAAGGTGATCCCGCTGCGCGAGGCGAAGGAGAGCAACGTCGAGACGGTGCGCGGGGGCGCCCAGCCGCCGGACAGCGACCGCTTCATCACGCGCCTGATCCCGCTCGAGTACATCGACGCCGAAGCCATCGTCGAGACGCTGAAGCCCCTCGTGTCGAAGGACGCATCGTTCGTGGCCTACCCGCCCACCAACACGGTGATCCTGACCGACGCCGCCACCAACATCTCGCGCATTCTCTCGATCGTGCGCTCGATCGACGTCGAGACCTTCAAGGAAGAGCTCTCCGTGATCGCCCTCCAGCACGCGGATGCCGCCACCTTGGCGCAGCAGCTGTCCGAGATCTTCGGCGCGGACGTCGCCGCTGCGGGCGGGCTCGCGGGTGCCTCGCGCCTGCCGACCCGAGCGCGCCGGCCCACCCAGCCCGGCGTCCAGCCCGGCAGCGCGGAGCTCGCCGCCAAGGGACAGGTCCGCATCATCACGGACGAGCGCACCAACTCGCTGATCGTGCTCGCGTCGCGGCCGCGCACGGCAGACATCCGGGACGTCGTCTCGCGCCTCGACGTGCCGGTGCGCGGCGGCGGCCGCATCCACGTCTACTACCTGAAGTACGCCGACGCCGAAGAGCTCGCCAACACGATCTCGGCGCTGCTCTCCGGGCAACCCACTGCGTCGGCCAGCTCCGGGCTGTCGGGCGGCATCGGCAGCGCGGGCACGAGCCTCGGCGGAGCCAGCGCAGGCACCGCCCAGGCGCTGCGCAGCTCGATCAGCGAGCTGTCCGGCGGGGTCACGGTCACGGCCGATCCTCCCACCAACTCGCTGCTGATCCAATCGAGCCAGGAGGGCTTCAAGACGCTCTCCCAGGTGATCGACCAGCTCGACATCCCGCGCCCGCAGGTGCTGGTCGAGGCGCTGATCATGGAGGTGGACGTCACCGACTCGATCGACCTCGGCTTCAGCGGGCTGGTGCGCATCACGACCAGTGGCGACAACAACTTCGTGATCGGCAGCCTCACCGACTCAGTACTCACCTCTGAAGAGGGAGACGCTGCCGACCCCGACGATGACGAGGAAGCTGGTGTGCTCGACAACCTGCTCGCCGCGCTCGCCGCGAACTCGGCGAGCTTCCTGGCCGGAGGAGCCGTTGAAACCGGCAGCACACTGATCCAGGGCCTGATCCGCGCCAGCGCGAGCGTGAATGGCACGAACATCCTCTCGGCGCCGCACATTCTCACGCTCGACAACGAGGAGGCCGAGATCAAGGTCGGCGACAACATCCCGATCATCTCGAGCCGCGTGCAGTCGGCGGCGACCAGCGTGGTGTCCGACGACCCCGACACGACGGGCGGCCTGGCCACCAGCCAGAACATCGAGCGCCAGGACATCGGCATCACGCTGCGCGTAACGCCCCAGATCAGCGAGGGCGACACGCTGCGGCTCGAGATCTTCCAGGAGGTGACTGCCGTCAACGAGGGCCTCACCGGCGTCACCGGCAGCGCGCAAGAGGTGGGTGTCGCGCTCTCGAACCGCAAGATCGAGAACGTGGTGACCGTCGCCGACGAGGAGACCGTCGTGATCGGCGGCCTGATCGACGAGAGCCAGCAGGATTCGGAGACCAAGGTGCCCTGGCTCGGCGACATCCCGATCCTCGGCTGGCTGTTCAAGACCACGGGCGACCAGATCCAGAAGCGCAACCTGCTGGTGTTCCTGACGCCTCACATCATCCGGAACAAGGCGCAGCACGCGCAGCAGACGATCCGCAAGCGCGAGGAGTTCTGGGCCAGCTCCGAAGCGGGCGCGTCGCTCTCCGACTCGGAGCGCGCCGCCGCCGACCAGCGCATCGCAGAGGACCGTGCCGCCGGCATCGATCTCGAGGGCCTCGGCGACGCCAACCCGGTGCGCTCTCGCCTCGAGGGCCATCGCCGGCGCTACCCGGTCGAGCTGATGCGCGAGATGGAGGCGCAAGGTGCCGCGGCGCCGGCCCAGGGCGCGCCGTCGGCCGCCACCAGCGGCACGCTGGCCGGCGCCAGCGCGCCTGCCGCCGCGGCGAGCGAGCGCTGGGGCGTGCTCGCAGCAACCTTCGCGGACGAAAACGCCGCCGCGACGGCGCTCCAGCGCCTGATCGACGCCGGTCACGACGGCGTGCTGGTGAGCGAGGAGCGCCAGGGCACGCTGCTCTACGAAGTGCGGCTCGGCCCCTATCTGGATCAGGCCGAGGCCGAGCGCACGGCCGCGGGCGTGCGCGAGTCGTTCCGCTTCGCGCCGACCGTGTACGTGGAGGATGCGGGCGAGTGAGCGCCGCGACTCCGCAGCTCGAGCATCTGGGTCTGCGCGAGGTGCTCCTGCGCACCACGCGTCTCTCGCTCCAGCAGCTCGAGGAGGCGGTGCGCCGGCAGGAGAGCGCCGGCGGTCGCCTGGTGGATCAGATCGTCGCGCTGGGCTTCCTCGACGAGGAAGAGGTCCTGCACGCGCTCGGCATCCAGCTCGGCCTGCCCGTGCGTCGCGACGTCGGCCCCGACGAGGTGGACAGCGAGCTGCTCGAGCGCCTGCCGATCGCCTTCGCCAAGGCGCACGCGGTGCTGCCGCTGCGCCGCACGGCCGAGGGCACCGTGCGCGTCGCCACGCCGAGCGCGCTCGACACCACGGTCTTCGACGATCTGCGCCTGCTCTTCGACGGCGACGAAATCCTCACCGAGCTGGTGCCGCGACGCGCCATCCTCTCGCTGATCAACCAGGTCTACGACCGCGCCGTCGGCTCGATCGACGTCATCGTCGAAGAGGCCTCCACCGACTTCGCCGCGCTCGCGAGCGAGATCAGCGCCGAGCCGCAGGATCTGCTCGAGGCCCAGGACGACGCGCCGATCATCCGCCTGGTGGATTCGCTGTTCCAGCAGTCCGTCAAGGACCGCGCCAGCGACATCCACATCGAGCCCTTCGAGAAGGAGATCCGCGTCCGCTTCCGCGCGGACAACATGCTCTACGAGCCGGTCTCGGCGCTGCCGAGGGCGCTGCTCCCGAGCATCGTCTCCCGCGTCAAGATTCTGGCCGGCCTCGACATCGCCGAGAAGCGCGTGCCGCAGGACGGCCGCATCCGGCTGAAGATCGCCGGCCGCGACTACGACGTGCGCGTCTCGTCCGTGCCGGTGGCCTACGGCGAGCGGCTGGTGCTGCGCCTGCTGCCGCGCACCACCGAGATGCTCGACCTCGAGCGGCTCGGCTTCAGCCAGCGCCAGCTGGCGGTCTGGGAGAAGCTGATCGCGCGGCCCAACGGCATCGTGCTCGTCACCGGCCCCACCGGCAGCGGCAAGACCACGACCCTGTACGGCGCGCTGTCCAGGCTCAACCGCACCGACCAGAACATCATCACGATCGACGACCCGGTGGAGATCCAGCTGCCGGGCGTCGGCCAGATCGAGGTCAACAACAAGGTCGGCCTGACCTTCGCGCGCGCCCTGCGCTCGGTGCTGCGGCAGGACCCGAACGTGGTGCTGGTGGGCGAGATCCGCGACCTCGAGACGGCCGAGATCGCGATCCAGGCCTCGCTCACCGGTCACCTGGTGTTCTCGACGCTGCACACCAACGACGCACCGAGTGCGATCACCCGCCTCGTGGACATGGGCGTCGAGCCCTACCTGGTGGCGTCGTCGCTGGTGGCCGTGCTCGCACAGCGCCTGGTGCGCGTGCTCTGCCCCGAGTGCCGCGAGGCCTTCACGCCGAGCGCCGCCGAGCTGGCCGAGCTGGGCCTGCGCAGCGCGGAGCCCGCCAAGGCCTTCCGGCCCAAGGGCTGCCACCGTTGCCACCACAGCGGCTACTACGGGCGCATCGCCATCTTCGAGCTGATGGTGCTCGACGACGAGCTGCGCGCCCTGATCGTGCAGAACACGGATTCCAAGAGCATCAAGCGCCTGGCCGTCACGCGCGGCATGCATTCGCTGCGGCAGGACGGCGCCAAGAAGGTCCTGCTCGGCACCACGTCGATCGAAGAGATCGTGCGCGCCACCGAGGAAGAAGGCGTCGTCGCGCAGATTTGAGCCCGCGTGACGGAAGTCCGAGGTTTCGCGTTGCCCGTCTACAGCTACAAGGGCGTGAACGATGCGGGCCGCACCACGCGCGGCTTCGTGGACGCCGACAGCGACCGCTCGGCGCGCCAGAAGCTGCGGCGCGACGGCATCTTCCTGACCGAGCTGGCCGAGAGCGCGGGCTCGCGGCCGAGCGAGACCGAGGAGCAGAGCGCGCGCTTCTCCTTCCGCTTCGTGCGCTCGGTGCCGGGCAGTGATCTCGCCATCGCGACGCGTCAGCTCGCCACGCTGCTCGGCGCGGGCATCCCGCTGGTGGAGTCGCTCGGCGCGCTCACCGAGCAGGTCGAGCACGCGCGTCTCAAGAGCGTGATCGGCCAGGTGCGCGACCGCGTCAACGAGGGCGCCACGCTCGCCGACGCGATGGCGCGGGCGGGACCCTTCTCGGACCTGTTCGTGAGCATGGTGCGGGCGGGCGAGGCGGGCGGCGCGCTCGAGCAGGTGCTGCGGCGGCTGGCCGACTACCTCGAGAGCCAGGTGCGCACTCGCAACCGGGTGATGTCCATCATGCTCTACCCGGCGATGATGCTCGTGTTCGCGGTGGGCGTGGTGATCGCGCTCGTCACCGTCGTGCTGCCGCAGATCACGCAGCTGCTCGAAGGCTTCGACATGCCGCTGCCCTGGTACACGCAGGCGATCATCTCGGGCTCCTACTTCCTGCGTAGCTGGTGGTGGGCGCTGCTCGCCGCCGCCGTGGTGCTGGGCATCGGCCTGCGCGCCGTGCTGCGCACGGAACGCGGGCGCCTGGCCTTCGACCGGCTGCTGCTGCGCCTGCCGATCTTCGGGCGCGTGATCCGCATCCTCGCGATTTCGCGCTTCACGCGTACGCTCTCGACGCTGCTGGCCGGCGGCATCCCGATCGTGCGCGCGCTCGAGATCTCCAAGTTCGTGGCGGCCAACCAGATCATCGGCGAGGCCATCGACCGCGCGCGCGAGTCGATCACCGAGGGCTCGAGCATCGCGGCGCCGCTCAAACGCAGCGGGCAGTTCCCCGCGCTCGTCACGCACATGGTGGACGTTGGCGAGAAGAGCGGCGAGCTCGAGGCGATGCTGGCCAAGGTCGCCGACACCTACGACGAGCAGGTCGAGACCGCCGTCACGCGCCTCACCGCCCTGCTCGAGCCGGTGCTGATCCTGATCATGGTGGGCATCGTGCTGTTCATCATCCTCGCCACGCTCGTGCCGCTGCTACAGCTCACGAGCGCCATCCGCTGAACCGGAGGATCCTCACATGACCGACCGAGACGAACACCGGAGCGAGCGAAGGAAGAAGCAAGCGCCGCCCAGCGGCGCGCGCAGCGAGCGGAGCGAGCGAAGGAAGGAGGCGTTCACGCTGCTCGAGATCATGGCCGTGGTGGTGATCATGGGGCTCTTGATGGGCATCGTGGGCACGGCCGTCTTCGGCCGCATCAACGAGGCCCGCGTCACGACCACGCGCGCGCAGATCGAGCAGCTCGAGGCCGCGCTCACCTTCTACCAGATGGACAACGGCCGCTTCCCCACCACCGAGCAGGGTCTGTCCGCCTTGGTCCAGGCGCCGACGATCGCCCCCGAGCCGCGCCGCTACAACCCGTCCGGCTACCTGAAGAAGAAGCAGCTGCCGATGGACGGCTGGGGCAACCCCTACCAGTACGAGATGCCGGGCACGAACAACCTGGATGGCTTCGACATCTGGTCGCTGGGCGCCGACGGCCAGCCGGGCGGCGGCGCCCTCGACGCCGATCTCGGCAACTGGCTGGAGCCCGAAGAGGGCGCTTGATGGGGCCGGCGCCGCTCGTCGCCGCTCAGCTGGGTCGAGAGCGGCGTGCCTTCACGCTGATCGAGCTGCTCGCGGTGCTGCTGATCATGACGCTCGTGATCGGCATCACGCTGCCGAACCTCTCGCTGCGCTCGGAGCGCGTGGTGCTCGACGCCGCGGAGAGGCTCGCAGCGACCCTCGCCTACACCCGCCAGCGCGCGGTCGCGACCGGTACGAAGCACCGGCTCGTGGTCGATCTCGACGCCGCGGCCTATTGGATCGAGCTGTGGCCCGAGGAAGCGAGCGTGTTCGCGGCCGCGGCTCCACTCGCTCCCGGCGCCGAGCGGGAGATCCAGCTCGCCGCGCCGCAACGCGGCGCCCTCGAGTTCCGACCCCTGGCCGGCCCGTTCGGACGCCCGCGCCTGCTCGCGGACGGTGTGCTCTTCGATTCGGTCGAGACGCTGGCCGCGGGTGCGGTCGCGGCCGGTCAGGTCGCGATCGTGTTCGAGGGCGACGGCACCGCCGACCCCGCCCTCTTCGTGCTCGTCAACGAGAGCGCCGACGTGGTCGAGGTGCAGATCGCGCGGCTCGCCGACGCGATCCGGATCGTGCGTGAGTGAGCCCCGCCCCTCGTCGCGCCGTGGCTTCACGCTGCTCGAGGTGCTGGTGGCCGTGGCGCTGCTCGGCATCGT
>Ga0247727_10008952_pt1 | contig 18361 bp, 15 predicted proteins | sample WisWelCaveWW1625_FD_202498 | JGI IMG/M metagenome (GOLD analysis project Ga0247727, IMG submission 202498) | Biofilm microbial communities from Wishing Well Cave, Virginia, United States - WW16-25 | ecosystem: Environmental > Aquatic > Deep subsurface > Groundwater > Cave microbial mat | place... | reverse complement strand
CGGAATGACAGTTTGAGTGGGGGCATTTCAATTCAACCTGGGTTGTTATCAGATTCAAACTTAGTTCGGAGTCGGAACATGCGACATTTTTTTGCTGCCCTGCTCTGTTTCTTGCTTTCATTCAAAGCCACAATCGCACAACCGCGCGAGCTTGCTTTATTGCCTGACAGCGTCGTCGCGGCGTTGAGCCATGAGCTTTCGGGCGAGCAGGCGAAGCGCAATCTCGAATTTCTCGCGCGGCATCATCGCATGCGCGGCTCGCACGGTTTTCATGCCGCGGCGAGTTTTATTGCCGAGCAGTTGCGCAGCTACGGGCTGTCTGAAGTGAAGCTCGAACAGCTTCCGGCGGACGGCAAAATTTTTTATGGGCCGCAGAAAACGCGTTTAGCTTGGGACGCCGAGTTCGCGGAATTGTGGGAAGTACAAAAACATGACGGCGCGTGGAAGCAAGTCGCGCGTTTGGCAAGCTGGGAAGCCATGCCCGTGTCGCTCGCGCAAGACAGCGAAACCGGCGAAGCGCTCGCGGAGTTGATCGACGTGGGCAACGGCACGAGCGAAAATGATTATGCAAATAAAAATGTGAAAGGCAAGCTCGTGCTCGCAGCCGCGCAGCCTAGCGCTGTTGCCAAGCTTGCAGTGACGAAGTATGGCGCGGTCGGCATTCTCAGCTATGCGCAGAACCAACGCACGGCATGGTGGCGCGAAAATGAAAACCTCGTGCGTTGGGGGCACTTAGATAGTTTCAGTATCACGCCAACGTTTGCGTTCATGCTCTCGCTCAAACAAGCGCGTGCGTTGCAAACGCGATTGGCTGCTGGTGAAACAATAGCAATGCAAGCGCAAGTGCGCGCGGGCAAACACGCCGGCTATTATGAAGTCGTCACCGCAATGATTCCCGGCGCGGACCCGAAATTAAAAGAAGAAGAGATCGCATTCAGTTGTCATCTCGATCATCAACTGCCCGGCGCGAATGACAACGCGAGCGGCAGCGCTACGATTCTCGAAGTGGCGCGCACCTTTGCGCGACTCATTCAAAGCGGCAAGCTTGCGCGACCGAGCCGCACGCTGCGTTTCATTTGGCCTCCGGAAATCGAAGGCACGCACGCGCTGCTCAATGCTCGGCCCGAACTTGCGCAGCGCATCAAAGCCGTCATTCACATGGACATGGTCGGCGGCGGCCCGGAAACGAAAGCGATCTTTCACGTCACGCGCGGCCCGGCGAGCTTGCCTTCGATTGTGAACGACATTGCCGAAACCATCGGCGCGTTTGCCAATCAGCAATCGCAAGCCTTCGCTTCCGGCAATGAAGCGCGGTTCCCTCTCGTCTCGAACGAAGGCGGCAAAGAAGCGCTGCTCGCGGATTTTGCAAACTTCACGATGGGGAGCGATCACGAAGTTTATACCGACGCGACCTACGGCATTCCCGCGATCTATTTGAATGACTGGCCCGATCGTTATATTCACACCAACTTCGACACGCCCGCGAACATCGATCCCACTAAACTCAAGCGCGCGGCATTCATCGGCGCGGCGAGTGCGTATGTGCTCGCGCATCTCAGTTCGAGCGATGCGCCGCGGCTTTGGCAAATTATCCAAGCGTATGCGCTGCGGCGCACCGCCGCGATGCTGCAACGTCGCGCGTCTTTATCGCGAGAAGAAGCGAATGCGATGACGCGTTTTCATCTTTGGCATGAGCGCGCATTGTTTGAATCGCTCTCACGCTTCTTGGTTATTCCGGCCAATGTGCGACGCGAAACCGCGGCCTTTTATGCGCAGCTTGAAACGCTCATCGGCAAACCAGCTTCAAACCTGCCGCCGCAAGGCGAAGCCCGTCTCGTTTTTAAGCGCACGGATAAATTCAAGGGACCGCTTTCGACGTTTGGTTATGATTATTTCACGGATCACTTCGGCAGCGAAGCGGCGAACGCCGTGAGCCTATTGCAATATCGCGGCGCAAACGGCAACAGCGGTGAGTATGCGTATGAAGCGCTCAACTTTGTCGACGGCCGGCGCACGGCGCAAGAGATTCGTGATGCGCTCTCCGCGATTTACGGCGCAGTGCCACTCGAAATGGTCGTGGAATATTTGCACGCGTTGGAGAAGATCGAGGTCGTGCGGGAAGTTACTGCTCCGAGCACAAAATAGGTTACGCTGCGCACCTTATTACTGTCATTCAGGAGGAATCTTTTTGAGCTATACCGCAGCGGCAATGCTGGAAAAGATTCATCCTGAATGACATATCCTAAGAGACGATTTCCGTATTTGAAAGTCAAAACTCATCATGCGAATAACCATATGGCGGCTTTGCAATTAAACTTTCGCGAATACGGTCGCGGCGAAAAAACGCTCGTGATTCTTCATGGCGTGCTCGGTGCTGGGCAGAATTGGCAGCGCGTGGCAAAAGCGCTCGGCGAAACGATGCGCGTGCTCGTTGTGGATCAACGCAATCACGGCAACTCGCCGCACACGGCGACGCACACGATTGAGGACTTGCGCGAGGACATTAAGGATTTCTTCGAGCACCAAAACCTCGCGCAGGCCTATGTGCTCGGTCATTCGATGGGCGGCATGGCGGCCATGGAGTTCGCGTTTCATTGTCCCGAACGCGTGCAAGGCTTGATTGTCGAAGACATTGCGCCGCGCTCGTATCGCAGCTCTTCGGTGGATATTATCGCCGCGCTCGCGCATTTGGATTTGAAGACGCTCGCTTCCCGCCAACACGCCGACGAAGAATTGGCCAAGCTGATTCCCAACGAAACCGTGCGGCAATTCGTGCTCACCAATCTCGTGCGCGATGCGGACGGCGCTTGGCAATGGCGCATGAATATGGCCGCGCTCGCAACTTATCAACACGCACTCGCGAGTTACGAAGCGCCGGTGCATGCGCGCTTCGAGGGCGAAACGTTGTTCCTCGGCGGCGCGCGCTCGGAGTTTCATCTCGATCATTATCATGATCTCATTTTCTATCATTTTCCAAACAGCCATCTCGAAATGATTCCCGAGGCCGGACATTGGCTGCACTTCGAGAAGTGGGAACTGTTCGTGGCGCTCGTGCGAAGGTTTGTCAAGCACGGCCTTGCGTTCGTAGTTACGCCTTCAGGCGTCTAGCGATCATAGGTTTAAAATGCCCAATAAAATTTGCCGGGCAAGTTCGGTATGTTCAGCCACGGCTTGGCCGTGGCTTGCTGTTTAACGCGGAGGTACTGCTTCAAGGTTGATTTGTAATGTCCTTCTTTGAATGTCATCCTGAAAGGAACTTCCCTAGTGCTTGACTCTATTCCCAGCGCGAGGGAAGTTTCTTACAGAAGGACAAATTCAGGGGAGTTACAAATTAAGCCGCAACCAGTATGACGGCTAATGCCACGGCCAAGCCGTGGCAGATCAAAACCTGATTACCAAGCTTGAAAATCATAAGGCATCACAACGAACCTTCATTGCTGAGGAGATTGTTCATGCGTGGTGATTACAAACGAATGTTTTTTGTGATGGCAATCGTTGTGTTGCCGGCAACGTTGCAAGCGCAAAATACGGCGAACGAAAAATTTTACCAACACACCGCGGACAAAATCATCCAAGCCGCTTTGCGCACGGATCATGCGTACCAACTGCTGCGCGAAGTCACCGCGCTCGGCCCGCGTTTGAGCGGTTCACCGCAAGCCGCCGCCGCCGTGGAATTGACGCGCCAGATGATGGAGCGGCTGCAATTCGCGAACGTGCGCTTGCAACCGCTGATGGTGCCGAATTGGGTACGCGGCCCGATTGAAGAAGCGGCGATCCTCAATTCGCCGTCGCACGGCTACGTTGCGCTCACGATCTGCGCGCTCGGCGGCAGCATTGCAACGCCGGAGATGGGCCTTGTCGCCGAAGTGATCGAAGTGAAATCGTTTGAAGAATTGCGCGCGCTCGGCAAAAAAGCCGCGAGCAAAATTATTTTCTTCAATCGCCCTTTCGATCCCGCGCAATTCGAAACGTTTGCGGGCTACGGCGGTGCGGTGAATCAACGTGGCAGCGGCGCGATTGAAGCGGCGAAGGTTGGCGGAATGGCTGCGCTCGTGCGTTCGATGACGCCCGGCCTCGATGATTTTCCGCACACGGGCGGAATGCGCTACGCCGAGGACGTTGCGAAAATTCCGGCGGCAGCGATCAGCACGTTGGATGCGGAGTTGTTGAGCAAAATTATCGCGCACGACAAGAGCGTCAACTTGCGCTTGAAACTCACTTGCCAAACTTTGCCCGATGCGCCTTCGGCAAACGTGCTCGGTGAAATTCTCGGCTCGGAAAAGCCCGACGAGGTTATCGTGCTCGGCGGCCATCTCGATAGTTGGGATAAAGGCACGGGCGCGCACGACGACGGCGCGGGTTGCGTGCAATCGATCGAAGCCGTGCGTTTGCTCAAAACGCTCGACCTCAAACCCAAACGCACGATTCGCGCGGTGATGTTCATGAACGAAGAGAATGGTTTGCGCGGCGGGATCGAATACGCGCGCGAAGCGAGAGAGAAAAACGTGAAGCACGTTGCGGCGATTGAATCGGATCGCGGCGGCTTTGCGCCGCGCGGCTTTTCCGTGGAAGGGGATTCGTTGGCTTGGCAGAAGATTATTTCATGGCGTTCGATATTCGAGAGCATGGGCGCGGAGCGCATCACCCGCGGCGGCAGCGGCGCGGATATTTCCGTGCTCGTGCGCGACGGTGTGCCCGGCTTGGGCCTCGTGCCGGAGTCGCAGCGTTATTTCGATTATCATCACTCCGACAACGACACGATCGACAAAGTAAATCCGCGCGAGCTGCAATTGGGCGCCGCGGCGATGGCGATTATGGCGTATTTGATTTCGGAGGAGTTTTAGTTTCTAATGACTCTAATCAACGCAAGAAAAGCAAAAATTTTCCTCCATCGGATAAAAGCTGCCAACCGTTAGCACAGTAGAAGTCGTTGGCCGTTTTTATCCGATGGGATTTTGTTTGGTTCCGGTTCATCCGGCTTATGAAATTGACAAGTTGCTTTTGAAACGAGGGGATAATATCTTTTGTTTGAATAAACGCAGAAGCCTATACAAACGAACAGGAGACGATTTATGGGAGTCTTTGCCGTTCCTATCAAAGTGCGAAACTGGTTGAACCAGTTTCTGCCGTCGGAAGAAAGAGGAGCAGAAGTTGTTTGCGAGGCTATCGTGGATTCGGACGCAATAAACCTTTCTTTGCCTGCGGAAGCGATTGAGCAATTGAAACTCAAACAAGCGGGCACGAAACGTGTATTTACGGCAGATGGCGGAGAGCATCATTATCGCGTGTTTGGCGGCGCGGAACTTGAAGTGCAAGGCCGCACATGCCAAGCAACGGCAATCGAGCTTCCGCGCGGCACGACGCCGCTACTCGGCGCGATTCCGTTAGAGGAAATGGACTGGCATATTTCGCCTTTGGAGATGAAGCTTTTGCCCAATCCCAAATCGCCGCACGAGCCGCTGCTGCCGTTGGTGGGATTTACGCAGTGAGCTTTGCGCTTCCACAAACGCGCGCGTGAAAAACCATATGCCGCGCGCTTTGGATTTGCGCACCTTTTACCCTCCTCCGCCCGGCACAGAGGCAACACGTCTCTTGATTGCCTCCGCCGGAATAATCTCGCCTTTGCCGATTCCGGGGCACTTCAAACTTTCCCAATCCCACGCCAATCGATCTTGCAAAACTTGCGGCCAGAAGGGATACGCGCGGCATTGGTCGGGCCGTGCTTCATAAACCGAGCATTGCATCTTCTCATTTAGAAAAATACAAGCATCGCCCTCGCCGTCTTGCAAAACATATTTGCCATGCATGCGGCGCAAGTAGCGTTTGCGAAATTGCGGCGCGGGTAAACGCAGAAACGTGGCGAGGCGATGAATCTCTTCGCCGCTGACATGCACTTCGCCTTTTTGATTGCAGCACGCGCCGCAATTGGGCTGGCACTCGAAGCGCAAGCCGTTTTGCCAAAAGGCTTCAATCATTCATTGCTTTCTTTGTTTGAAGGTTAAGCCGACCACCCCTCTCATTGTCATTCTGAAGAATCTTTCCTCGTGCTCGGCACACTCCTCAAAACAGGTTGCGTCTCAAGCACCAGGGAAGATTCTTGCAGAATGACAGTTCTGAGGAGAATGGCAAATCTCAGCGCCTAATGTTGCGATACAAATTTGCTTTCAGTTCGCCGCTTCAACTCCCAACCCCGGCCCCTCCGGCAAAAGCAATTTGCCGGCTTGCACTTTTACGCCGCGATACGGATCGTGTTTGATTAATAGATTGCCGTCTAAATCCGCCCAATCCACCAATGGCGTAAGATGCGCGGCCGCGGTAATGCCCAATGAGCTTTCGACCATGCAGCCGAGCATGACCTTCAAACCCAAAGAACGCGCGAGATGAATCATGCGCAAGCTTTCTTGCAAGCCGCCGGCTTTCATGATTTTGATATTGATGCCGTCGTAAGCCTGCGCCAATTGCGGAATATCCTTGACCGTGCGCACGTCTTCATCGGCCACGAGCGGCAGCGGCGAACGTTCACGCAGCCACGCCACGTCTGCGAGGCGCTCGGCGGGCAGGGGTTGCTCCACGAACTCCACGCCCATTTGCGCGAGCCAGGAGATTTTGTCCAATGCTTGTTCGCGATCTTTCCAGCCTTCGTTAGCGTCCACGCGCAGCGTCGCGTTCGTCACTGCCCGCACGGCGCGCATGATTTCTTCATCGTTCTCGCCGCCGAGTTTTATTTTGAGAATGGGAAACTCTTCCGCGGCGCGAATTTTCTCTTGCATGACTTTGGGCTTATCAATGCCGATAGAAAAACTCGTGCGCGGCGTCTTCTCGCGATCCAAGCCGAGGAAACGATAAAGCGGGAGGTTGAGCTTTTTGGTGATCCAATCCATCAGCGCAATATCGAGCGCCGCCTTCGCGGCATATTGCCCTTCTGCCCAGCCGTGAAGGCGCGCGGACAAATCATGAAATTGCCACGGGTCGGCATGGCGCAAAAGCGGCCGGCTGTCTTCGAGAAATTTGCGAATGCGGTCGAGGCTTTCGCCGTAGCGCACGTTGTGAGCGGCTTCGCCATGGCCGATCACGCCCTCGTGCTCCAGCGCGACGTAGTTGTACTCTTTATAATCCGCGGAGCCGCGCGCGATGGTCCACGTGTGTTTGAGCTCGAGCCGGCGAGTGGTGAGGGTCAGTTTCATCTTGCTCTCGATGATGGTTCGGTGACAAGGGAACTTTGCTTGCCGGAGTTTAGTTGAAAAAAACGTCAATTTCAAACAGTCGAAAAAATACGTGTCATCCAGAACCTGAATTATTCAAAATCGCGAAGATCGCGAAGCATAAAAAATTGCGCTAGCTTGGTTTAGACCGAAGACCGCCTTCAAACCAAGTTTCATGATAGCTTTTATCGCATGTGCTGTTCTTTGCGAACTTGGCGTCTTCGCGGTGGAGATTTTTGAATAACCCAGGTTAGATAGATATCATGCCGAGCACTTGAAAAGATTCCTTCTGAATGACAAATTGAGAGACTGGCCTTATTCCTCATCACTTCACACTAGGAGCCGCGCGCCTCATTCGTTACCAGTCCAATCATCTTTCGAGTAGTTGCACGAAAACGCTACGGTGACTCATGATGCGCCCGAACTGTTGCTTTTTCCTCTTTTGGCTCACGGCCACAACTTCGATCTCCCTTCCGCAAAGCATTGCACACCTCCCCAGCCGATTCCGAAATGCCACCGGCCTTGTGCGCGAAGCGCAAACGTTTCAGCCGTTGCCTGGCGCAAACGTTCTCGTACTCGGGACTTCACGAGGCGCGACTTGCGATAGCAGCGGCCGATTCAAAATACAAATTCCGACAAAGAAAACAATCATCCTAATTCAACACATTGGCTATAGCCTCGTTCGCCTGCAACTGCCTGAAGCCGCGCGCGATACTAGCATCACCATAATGCTCTCGCCTGAAAATCTCGCGTTTCCACTGGTTGAAGTCGAAGCCGAGCGCGAGCCGCCGCTGGCAACGAGTGTGCGTGTGCACGCGCGCGATCTGCGCGACCTCCCCGCTTCTGCGAATGATGCGCTCTCTGCGCTGAAAATTTTGCCGGCGGTGACTTCCAACAACGAAATGACTTCCGGCTTCAGCGTGCAAGGCGGCAGCCCCGAGGAAAATTTGATTTTGCTCGAAGGCCTCGAAATCACGAGACCGCAGCGCGTGCGCAACAGCTCGCAGGAAAATTTCAGCGCGCTCAACGGCATGCTCGTGTCGAGCCTCAATTTTCACGCGGCGGGTTTTCCCCCGCGTTATGGCGAGCGCCTCAGCTCGGTGTTGCTCGCACGCTATCGCCAACAAAGCGAGCGCAAACTCGGCGGCGCGGGCGAGTTGAGTTTGATGAACGCCGGCGCAATGTTGGAAGGCCAATCAAGTGCGCGACTGCACTGGGCCGTTGCCGGACGCTTTGCCGATCGCAGCTTGCTCTTGCACACGCTGCAAACCGAAGGCGAATTTCAACCGCGCGCGTATGATGCGCAGGGAATCCTTCATTACAAACTCTCGGCGCGGCATCAACTCACCGCGCTGGGATTGCACGGCAAGAATGCCTTTCGCTCGCAGCCGCGTTCGCAGGTCGTGAATGCGCAAACCGGCTTATACAGTTTCATTGCGTATCGCACCTCTTTCTCCGGTTATGAAAATTTCGCGCACGAGCTTTCCTTGTTGTCGCTGCAGCTCAACAGCCAATTCACGCCCGGGCTTTCATTGTGGCAAAGCCTCGCGTTCTCGCAAAGTGATGAGTGGGAAGACGTGAACAAAGCCATTGCGACCGAGTCTGGGCCGGTGGATTATATCACGGGAGAAATTTTGTATCTTTCGCCGCTCTCTTCTCAAAGGCGTGCGCGCGATAATCATTTCAAAGAGCGCACGGAACAGTATCACGCGCTGCTGCGGGGGATGCTTTCCGCAACTTCGGATTTCGAAGCGGGTGTGCGATTTGAGCAGCGCCATGCGCGCGACACGCAGAGCGAGTCCGCACAAACTTTCAAACCGGATTCTATCTTCCTGCCAACTATCCTCAATGCCGAGGGCGAGCTTGCGACAAAATTGTTCGCGGTGTTTGGAAATTACGGCCGGCAACTCACCACGCGTTCGCGCATGGAGGCGGGCTTGCGTGGAAGTTACTTCGAGGCTTCGTCTGAGATGGTCGTGCAACCGCGCGTGCGCTTCACCTGCAAAACCAACGAGAGCACGACGTTCAGCGCAGCGTGGGGACGTTATGCGCAGCCCGCGAGTTATTGGGAGCGTCGCGCGAGCGCCGCGTTCCCGCGCGGCGAAGTGCGGGCGCAACGTGCCACGCATTGGATGCTCGGCGTGCAGCAACAGCGCGAGGCCGAGCATGAATTGAACGTGCAAGTCTTCTACAAGAATATCGAGCTCTACATTCCATATCGCGTCGAAGATATTCTGTTGCACTTCGAGCCGGAGCACGAGGCGCGCGCGCGCGTTTATGGCGGCAGCGTTTATTTCAAGCTGCGCATTTCGCCGCGCTGGACGAGTTGGCTGGCTTATACTTTTTTAGATGGAAGACAAGAAATCGTGGGTGAGGGCAGGAGTCGATTGCCCACGGACCAACGCCACACGTTGGTAGCGTTGCTGCAAGATGAGATGCCGCACGTGGCCGGCTCGCGCTTGCACCTGCGCGCCATTCTGGGCAGCGGCTATCCGTTCGCGCCCGCAAGCTTTTCATCGAACATGAATGCCGAGACGGCGGCGTTGCCGCGCGATGCTTTGAGCTATGGCCGCTATCGTCGCATCGATCTTGGCATGAGCTATACCCTCTCGCCGTTGCCGAACGTCGAAGGCCGTGTGAGCTGCGAGATTTTCAACGTGTTCGATTTCAGAAATCTGCTGACGTATTCCGCGTTCGAAGATGCGCAAGGAGGTCTCCGCTTCGCGCGCGTGAATCTCAGCGGCCGGTGGTTCAATGTGAAGATGAATGTGGAGTTTTGAAGTGGCCCGCCGATTATAGATGCTGATATGAGCATAACAACATCTCAGATACTCGTTGCGGGTTGGTTTGTAACACCACCACGGAACTGTCATTCAGAAGTATAACTCGCCCTCCCCATGCGACTGCTCACCTACCATTGCAAAGCAATCGCAACCTCTCGCCCATTGGGTCGCACTTGCCAGCGCAAGCCGGTCTTGAAATTCCTTCTCTGCTTTCCGTCGAGCGATTTTGCCGCGGAATTGACGCTTGCAATTGCCAACGCGCTGCCTAGCACGATATCCGAAAGCCAGTGATCTTCGTTGTACATGCGCGACGTGCCCGCGAGCGCGCCGAGACTATAAAGACCGGCTTTCGCAGCAGGAGGAGCAATGCGTTTGGCAAAGACGTGCGAGGTTGCCATAGCCACCATCGTATGTCCGGAGACGAATGAATAGTAAGCTTCCTCGCGGCGGAATGGATCAAAAGCATGATGGCCGAGTCCGAGGTGTGGTCGCGCGCGGCCCGCAGCGATCTTGGACGCGGTTTGAACGAGCCCCGCGGGCAAAAGCGCGGCGGTGAGAATGACGGCGCTCTCGCGCATCCCCTCATTGCTCGTCACCAAGCCGGCAAGATAAACACTGCCGGTGATGATGACTGCCGTGCGCGGCTCGCCATATTCAACGCCGAGGTCCGCCAGCTTATCCGCAGTGCGGCTGTGATGGCGTTTGAAAAACGCATTGACTTCTTCATCTAAAAAAGAAAGCGCGAGAGTCCCGCCCGCCAAAATTCCAAAGCGCGCCCACGCGCGGCCCTGCCAACGAAACGGCGCAGTGAGCACGTGCCCCGTGCCCTGCGCGACGTGAATGACGTCACGGCCAATCCTTTGGAGAAGGGAGGAACTCCCGGTTTGCGCCGAAACGCGCGCGAGGCTGCAACCGAAAACGAGTAAAACCAATTTTGCGATTTGCAGCAGGGGAGGTTTATTGGTCATGCAACATACGCCTCGTTAGCGGTTCATTCTCGAGTTGGAGTTGCGTATGATTTCTATTTTTCTTGTTGCGCTCATGGGCCTGAATGATCTCTTCATAAAGCACCTCCGGACAAATGTCCGCGCCGTTAGGCCGGCGAATGGTGCCCTCCCACGCCTCGACTTGCGCGAAATATTCCGGCCTCTGCAACGGCTCAAACACGCCGCCGGGCTTTGCTTTCTCCAAGCGTTCTCTCCAATCCAAAACTCCTTTTACGCCGTCGGAAAAGGTGACTTCGAGCTTGTAGTCTTCCAGCGGGCGAACTGCAGCTACTCTTGGAAACATTGCATCACTCAAGCGATAACGGGCATTCATATTTTTAAAAATTTCATCATCAAACGGTATCCCTTCACCACGTTCGAGCTCATCGAGGCCAAGCTGTATTTCCCGACGAAGCCTTTCTAATTTGAGCTGATCAAACTCCTCTGCGCGCAGAAGAACGCCAGAGACAAATGCCGCTGCATCCGTGTATGCTCCGGAGGCGAGTTGGGACCGCACAAACTCCTCGGCTTTGTTTGAAAGTTGTATTTGCAAAAAATCGCCTTTCTTATTTTTTGTAAGCGTGATCGCCATTCTTTCGGATGATTAATTTATTCTACGACGAACGTAAGAATGAGGGGTTGAAAAGGCAAATGTAGAGTCAAAGCTGATCTAGCCTTGGGGTTCCAAGAGGGCATTTGAAAAGTCTGAGCACCCTACAATTCCCCCCTTGAGGGGGGTTCGGGGGTGTTTCTAGCACGAGTAAGCTTCTCAAAATTTATAAATGTCGCTGTTGCAATGCGATCAAACCGCAAATCTGTACTGTGTTGGTGATTTGTGATGCGATGACATCCCCCGAACCCCCCTCAAGGGGGGACTTTTCAAACACGCTCCAACACTCCACAACCCCATCACTCCGAACGCCTCACGCCTTCAACGTCTGCACCAGCTCCATGACCATCTTCTTCGCGTCGCCGAAGAGCATCATCGTTTTCTTGTCGTAGAACAGCTCGTTGTCCTCTCCCGCGAAGCCCGCGCCAAGGCTGCGCTTGACGACCATGACGGTGCGCGCTTGATCCACGTTCAAAATCGGCATACCGTAGAGCGGGCCGTCTTTTTTGTAGCGCGCGGCCGGATTGATGACGTCATTCGCGCCGATGACGAGCGCCACGTCCGTGTTTTGAAAATCTTCGTTGATCTCTTCCATCTCCAATAACAAATCATACGGCACGTTGGCTTCGGCGAGCAACACGTTCATGTGGCCGGGCATTCTGCCCGCCACGGGATGAACGGCGTAGCGCACGGTTGCGCCATGACTCATCAAAATGTTCGCCAGCTCTTGCAACGCATGCTGCGCTTGCGCGACCGCGAGACCATAGCCGGGCACGATGATGACGGATTGTGCGCGTTCGAGAATGTAGGCCGCATCTTCCGCGGTGTAACGCACCACGGTTTTGGCTTCACCGGTTTGCGCGGCGGCATCGGAGCGCACCGCGCCGACCGCGCCAAACAACACGTTCGCAAAAGAACGATTCATCGCGCGACTCATCAAGATGGAGAGAAAAAATCCTGAAGTGCCGTCGAGCGCGCCGCAGATGATCAACACTTTGTTGTCAATGGCAAAGCCCGTTGCGGAAGCCGCAAGCCCCGCATAGGAGTTGAGCAATGATACGATGACGGGCATGTCCGCGCCGCCAATCGGCAACACCATCAACACGCCGATCGCCAAGCTCAAGCCGAGCATGAGATAGAACAACGGCTGCGCCGTGGGATCGAAGATGAGATAAATGAAAATCGCAAACGTGACGATGAAGAGCGAGATGTTCGTGACGTTTTGAAATTTGTAAGTGATGGGCGCGCCTTTGACCAGCTCCTGCAATTTGCAGAATGCCATGAAGCTGCCGGTGATGGTGAGCGCGCCGAAGAACACTTCGAAGCCGATGGCGGACATGAGGCCGGAGCCGAGATCGTTGCCGTGTTCGATATACTTGGCAATGCCCACGAGCGTTGCGGCGAGCGCGCCGAACGCATGCGAGATCGCGATACGTTGCGGCATGGCGGTCATGGGCATGAAGATCGCCATGAGCGCGCCGATGACCGAGCCTGCGGTCAAGCCGATGACGATCCATTCAAACGTGATGATCTCTTTGCGCAGCAGCGTTCCAATCACGGCGAAGAGCATGCCGACCGCGGCCAGGTTCATCCCGCGCCGCGCGGATTCCGGCGAGCTGAGCCCTTTGAGGCCGAAGACGAAGAGCACCGAAGAGGCGAGATAGATCAAGTCGAGCACGTGTTCCGTCATGAGCGCCCCTTCTTATCAAGCTTCTTGAACATCTTCAACATGCGGTCGGTAATCATGAAGCCGCCCACCACGTTGATGGTGGCAGCCGTCACCGCGACCGTGCCGAGGATGGTGCTCAACGTGTCGTGGCCCTTGCCGGCGACCACCAACGAGCCGACGAGCGAGATGCCCGAGATGGCGTTGGTGGCGGACATGAGGGGCGTGTGCAAAGTCGGCGGCACGCGGCGAATCACCTCGAAGCCGAGAAATCCGCCGAGCACCAAAATATACGTGTAGTCGATGATCTCAGACATGTTTGGCCTCCGTGTTCTGCGCCAGCGCGCTCTTGATGCTCTCATTCATCACCGCGCCGTTGTGGGTGATGCAACTGCCGCGCGTGATTTCATCCTCAAAATTCGGAACGGCGCTCTCTTTGGGAAAATTATTGAGAAAGAGATTGGTGATATTCTTGGCGTACATTTGACTGGCATGCACCGGCAAAGCGCTCGCGACATTGACCGCACCGACGATGCTCACGCCGTTGACTTGCGCGGTGAGATGCGGCACGGTCAACTCGCAATTGCCGCCGGCCTCCGCTGCAAGATCGACAATGACGGAGCCGGGATGCAGCAGACTAACCATCTCTTTGGTGATCAACACCGGCGCGCGTTTGCCGAAAACTTGCGCGGTGCAAATCACCACGTCCGCTTTCGGCAATCGCGCGGCAATCACTTCGCGCTCTTTGCGCAGAAACTCTTCGGATTGTTCTTTTGCATAGCCGCTTGTAGTTTCCACTTGCTCGGTTACTTCCATGTCGATGAAAGTTGCGCCGAGACTTTTAACTTGCTCTTTCACGGCCGGGCGCGGATCGAAGGCTTCGACTTTCGCGCCGAGCCGCCGTGCAGTTGCGATGGCTTGCAAACCGGCAACGCCTGCGCCGAGCACGAGCACGATGGCCGGCGGAACGGTTCCGGCAGCGGTCATCAACAACGGAAAAAATTTACCGAGGTGATGCGCCGCAATGAGCACGGCTTTGTAGCCCGCGACCGTAGCCATCGAGCTGAGCGCATCCATGCTCTGCGCACGGGTGATGCGCGGCACGAATTCCATTGCGAAGCTCGTGATACGCCGCTCCACGAGATGCCGAATCGTATCCATATTCGAGAAGGGCGCGAGGTAGCCGAGGTATGCCGCGCCTTCGTTCATGAGCAGCGTTTCATGCTTGCCGGTTTGCGGGTGCATTTGCGGCGGATTGAGCTTGAGAATGACTTCGCCGGCGCGATACAACTCCACCGCGTCGCTCACAATCGTTGCGCCCGCATCTTGATACTCGCGATCACTGAACGAAGCCATCACGCCGGCGCCGGTTTCGATATGCACCGTATGCTTGTTGCGCGTGAGCGCGGAAATCGCGCTCGGCACCAACGCCACGCGCGTTTCACCTTCTAAAACTTCCTTGGGAACACCGATCTTCAAATCCAACCTCCTTCCAAATCGAAATCACATGAATGAACTTATCGTGCGGTTAAAGTCGAGATTGGGCCGCAACATTGAGGTTGCGCCCACGGCTTCTTCACAACATAAATGTTGCGGTACGGGCTGTGGCGTTCCAATCGCAGCCTCGATGAGTCTAACTTTTTCAGAGAGCATTCAATAATGGGTGGGTTGCACTTGAACCCGAAACCAAAGGGGTGAGATTATATATTTGGAAGGGAGTTTTGCAGCTTACGCAAGCGCGACAGTGCAAGTGATCAGCGCTTCTTCCTGGAGGGAGGGATGGTCATCCTGACCGGGGAAATTGCAACGTCACGGTTTGAGGTTTTCCGCTAGAAACGCGAGAGTTTTATTCCAAGCTTTTTTGGCATCCTCGGCATTGTAGCCTTTGGCGTTGTTCTCGTTCATGAAGGCACGGCCGGATTTGGAATAGATTTCGAGGCGAATCTCCTTGCCCATTTCCTTCATTTGCTCCTCAAACGCCTTCACGTCTTTCACGGGGATGCCGCGATCAAGCCCGCCGAAGACGCCGAGTATGGGCGCGTTGATTTGCGCGATCAAGTTTTCATCGGTGACGAGGCGGCCATAGTTCATCACGCACGCCGCCAAATCCGGAAGCTGCACCGCGGCTTGCAGCGAATAACCGCCGCCCATGCACCAACCGATGCTGCCGATGCGCTCTTTCTTCACGTCGTTGCGGCTGCTGAGATATGCGAATGCGGCGCGCAGGTCGCGGATCGCGCGATCTTCGGGCAAGCCGCGCATCAACTCATGTGCGCCCTCGGAATCGTCCGTCACGCTGCCGCGATACAGATCAATCGCCAGCGCGACGTAACCTTCGCGTGCGAGCAGCTTGGTGTTCTGCTGCACCCAATCATTCAAGCCCCACCGTTCGTGAATCACAATAACCGCGGGAAACGGGCCTTGACCTTCGGGCAGCGCGAGATAGGAACGCACTTGTTCTTCGCCGCTGCCGTAGGTGACCCATTGCGTTTCGTTGGCGGTGTTCGCGCGATGATAGACCAATGCTGCGGAAGACAAGCTCACGAGCGTCGCCAAAACGATTCCCGAACCTTTCACGTTCTCCTCCTCGGCTTGTACACTTTGCCTAGATCGGGGTTCAGCGTGTCTGTCGAACTTCCTATGCGCGCTCTCCTTCGGGTTGTTGTTCATCAACCGCTTTGCGGTGTAGCGTGAGAATGCGTGCTTGCTTGTGCGACTTGACAACGGATTCGCGCCCGGAGTCGGAATCTTCCGGCATTTCCTCTTCGGGCGGATGGATTTTTTCGATGCGCACCGGCGTGCCGCCCATGGTAAATTCCGCGCCGCGCACTTGCTCGTCGTCGATGATCCATGTGACGACCTTCATCGGCAAGGCCAGAATGAAAAGTTTGACATGCCACCAGCCGCGCTTATGATCGGGCGAGATGTCTTCCACCCTGGCAAAAAATGCCGGTTTGTGTTCAATATGAATAAGCGCCAGATCGTAAGGCTCCAAGGCTCGGGCTTTGCCAAGCATGCTATTCTCCACTTTGCTTCGAACCAGCGCGGAACATAACGAGAAAGAGGGCGAATGTCAAAGAAAATTTCCGGCGTAGCGCAGACTTCCAGTCTGCCAAAGCAGGCAAACTGGAAGCTTGCGCCGGCATTTATCCCGGCCTGCTTGAGAGCCTGTCCGGGAATGCTCCAACCTCGGCTTGGCGGAGGTTTCTATCGAGTTCTGGGGCGGGCACTATTTCGCCGAGAGGTTTTGATAAATCGTCTCGAGCCAACGGTCGGTGGAGATGAAGCCCGAACCCCACGGTTTCCACTCTTCCGGCAGCCCTTCGGCTTGAATGGTTTTCAAATCTTTGCCGGCTTTTATTTTCGCGCGCACAAGTTCCGAGGTCGTGGTCAGCATGCGATGATAAGCTTTCAAATCCTCGAGCGTTGAAACCGGCCCGTGGCCGGGAATGATTTTCACGTCCGCGGGCAATTGCGCGAGGGCCTGCGCGATGTTTTTGCTCAAGCCGTCAACGCTGCCGCCGGAGTTGAGGTCAACAAAGGGAAAGCGCCCCACAAAAAAATCGTCGCCCATGTGGACCACGTTTGCGCCCGTGAAGAACACGATGCAATCGCCGTCGGTGTGACCGTTGGGAAAGTGCATGACTTTGATTTCTTCGCTGTTGAAATGAATGGAGAGTGATTGCTCGACCGTAATGACCGGCCACGCTTCTTTTGGCTCGGGCGGAATCACGCGCTCGCCGCGTCTTTGTTCGACCATCAAACGTTGGCGGACATTGCGATGCGCGATGATCGTAATGTCCGGCCCGAACACGCGATTGCCGCCGGTGTGATCACCGTGATAATGCGTGTTGAGCAAAAATTTCAATTTCCCCGGATTGAGATTCTTGAGCGCGGCTTTGATTTTATCCGCCAACGGCGCGAACTGGCTATCAACGATGAGCATGCCGTCTTCACCGGCCGAGACCCCGATATTGCCGCCGCTGCCTTCCAGCATGTGCACGTTGCCGCGCACCGGAATGGTTTTGATTTCCACTTTGGAAAAATCTTGCTGCTGCACGGCAACGAGCGCCGCGGACAAAAGAAACAAACCGGCAAACACTGCGGCCAAAATCTTACACATGACTCCTCCTCTGGTTTTTAGAGTGCGAACATTAAACGGATTAGAGAATCAAACTCGGAACAAAATTCTGAAGGCTTCCGGCAGAATAATTTATCGGCAGAACGATATAAAGTAGCCAGCGCAACGTTTGCAGGCAAATGGATTTTCAATTCTCATGTAACGTGGCGCAAGAGTGTGCGCTCTGATGCGCTCCGAGCAAAATCATTCCTTGCATTTCGATGAAATAATATTTACTATTTGCCGCGTTCGTACACCACTTTGCGCTTTAAAAAACGATTTACTTGGCGGTGGGTGAGGTTTAGTCTGGATTGAGTTCCGCGTTTGAGTCCCTCTCCTAAATAATTCGGAGCGGCGACTATGGTTGTGGCGCAGGTTGTTGTCTTCAACCAGCGATTCATCCGGTTCGACCTCTTGCAAGAATCAGTAGGATGAGCGGATTAAGCTACTGGAGTTGTGGGAGTCACAACGGCTGCAAAAGCTGGTTGTACAGTTCAACCGAGTCTCGGCGGCGTCAGGCTCCGAGGTAACAACTAATCAAACTATGAGGTCTGTCCAGATTATGGAAACCGGTACCGTCAAATGGTTCAACGAAGCTAAAGGCTATGGCTTCGTCAAACGCGAAAGCGGCGAGGATGTGTTCGTGCACTTCAAATCCATTCTCACCGAAGGTTTCAAAACCTTGAAAGAAGGCCAGAAGGTCCAGTTTGAAGTGGAGCAAGGCCCCAAGGGTTTGCAAGCCACGAAGGTGACGCCGCTTTAATCCAATTCGGCACATGTTCAGCCCCGTTTTCGACTTCGAAGACGGGGTTTTTTATTTTGTTTAATCCATAAACTGACCCCAAAGTTTTCGAAGGTGCTGGTCGCCAAGTAGCGCCGAGAAAATTTTGGCAGGATGATTTATCGGCAGAATCATTTCAGCTCAAACTTTTGAGCCATAAATCAGCCGCTTATAAAATCGCCTTCCCCAAAAGCGAGGCCAACAACTCCGCGG
>Ga0247727_10008951_pt1 | contig 18362 bp, 18 predicted proteins | sample WisWelCaveWW1625_FD_202498 | JGI IMG/M metagenome (GOLD analysis project Ga0247727, IMG submission 202498) | Biofilm microbial communities from Wishing Well Cave, Virginia, United States - WW16-25 | ecosystem: Environmental > Aquatic > Deep subsurface > Groundwater > Cave microbial mat | place... | reverse complement strand
GCTGCGAAAGAGCGCGGCGTCTTGCACCTGCAAACCGGTGATCACTTCCATTTCAGCGGAAGCGTGCCAGACTTGTTTGATAAATTGGGCGAGGACGCGCGCGGTAAAAATTCCGGCAGCGGATTCGCCGGCAAACAAGGCAACTTCGTCGCCGGGGCCGATGCCGATCGCGGCGAGACTCGTCAGTTCCGGCGCGGTCATTTGCAAACCGGAGGGTTTGCTGAAATCCAATTCGCACAAACGCGCGATCACGCGTTTTTCCAACTCGCGCTGCTTGCGGGCATTGCCTTCGCGCAGCGTCAGCAGGTCGGTGCCTTTCATCGCCTCCCATATCGCTTTTTCGCCTTCCGCGAGCTTGTGGACGATCAACACGCCCACAGTCGTTAAAACGATTTTAGGTTTTGCCATTCCCAACAAATTTCCGAATGATGACGTCCTTGACGAAGCCCGAATTTTTTAAATCGCAAAAAAATTCGCGGCATACTCCTCACAGGTGTTTTTACTTCATCATTTTAAATACCAACGGCGGGATAATTTTGCGTAAGTTAAAGCGTTGCCAACGGAGGCGGGGAAATCAAGCTTTAGGCGGGACAAACTTCGTCGACTTTCACCTCGAAGCCGGCCAATATTTCTGAGCGCACCGTCTCGCCGATGCCGTACTTACCGATCAAATCATAACGCCCTTCGCGCAACGCGAAGAGTTCGATCGTACGGCCTTGTGGATTGACAATCCAATATTCAAGCACGCCGGCTTTGGCGTAAAGCTGAAATTTTTCGCGCCGGTCTGTCAACCAGTTGCTTGGCGACAAAATTTCGGCAATAATATCGGGAGCGCCTTCAATCCGGCCCCTTTTGACGATATGCAATCGCTCTTTACGAATAAACAGGACATCGGGTTGAACCGGGCTGGCAAGATTGGAGAGAATGACATCAATAGGGGCGACATAAGCTTTTCCGGCTTCGTGCTTCTTGCCAAAGTCTCGAAATGCAGCAGCCATCTCAAGGCCGCTGTCTTGGTGAATCGGATCAGGCGCTGGACTCATATACAATTCTCCCTCGATGATTTCATATCGCCAGCCATCATCCGGCAAACGGCGGTAATCTTCGTATGTCCACTCACCCGGCGGGGGCAATTCGTGCGCGGTCGAAATTAAGCGTTCTTCGGCTGCAGGCGCAACTAAGCTGGTTGTGCTCATGAAATGTACTCCAATCAAAATCACACAGCAATATTTGCCAACAAAGATAACTCAAACGAGACAAAGAATCAAGATGAAATTTCGGTTTTGTCTTATGATGAAACTACCAACGAATCGCGGCGCTCGCCCAAGTGAAGCCGCTGCCAAATGAGGCGAGAATGACAAGATCGCCGTCGTGAATTTTTCCCTGTTCCAGTGCTTCGTCGAGCGCAATGGGAATCGAAGCGGCGGTGGTGTTGCCGTAACGTTGGATATTGTTAAAAACTTTCTCCGGCGGAATGCCGAGACGTTGTGTTACCGCTTCGCTAATGCGCAAATTGGCTTGATGCGGAATCACCAGCTTCACGTCATCGAGGGCGAGATGGTTGGTTTGCAGCGCTTCCATAATCACTTCGGGAAATTTGGTGACGGCGTGCTTAAAAACCTCGCGCCCATTCATCTGCGGAAAGCAGGAGCCGTCTTCGAGAATGCCGGGATACAATCGCGGAATGCGCCGGCTGCCGGGATTTTCAGCCCACAATTCTTTGGCATAGCGGCCGTCGGCATGCAAGTGCGTTGAGAGCACGCCGCGGCCATTTTCACTCGCTTCAAGAATGACCGCGCCGGCGCCGTCGCCAAACAACACGGCGATGTGGCGGCCGCGCTCGTTAAATTCCAAACCGGTGGAGTGAATTTCTGCGCCAACCAGAAGAATGCGTTTGTATTGGCCAGCTTGAATGAACGCATTCGCCACCGACAAGCCGTAAACAAAGCCCGTGCATTGCGTGCGGACATCCAACGCGCCGATGCCGGGAATGCCGAGACGTTGCTGCATGACGCAACCGGAGCCGGGGAACATGTAATCCGGACTCAACGTGGCGAAGACGATGAAATCAATATCCGCCGGTTTGAGGCCGGCGCGCTGCAACGCAATTTGCGCGGCTTCGTAACCGAGATCGGAAGCGCCGATTTCTTGATCGACAAAATGCCGCTGTTGAATGCCGGTGCGTTCGCGAATCCACTCGTCGCTGGTGGGAACGATTCTGGTCATTTCATCATTGGTGACAACTCTTTCAGGCACATAATGTCCGGTGCTGATAATACGCGCGCGTTTCATACGCCCTCCTCTTCCTTAAATTATGAGTTTGAAAATTTTCGCCAATTTATTGTCGCGTTAATTGAGAACACGAGCGGCCTGAACGTTTGCCGGCGGCGAATCCGACGCTGCCGCCGACTCGATAAATCGCGCGAACAAGCGTGGATACAAAAATTTGGTTGTGATCAAATAGGCAACGATCACGTACAAGCCGCCGATGATGAGATCGATGACATAATGATGATTGAGATAAACCGCCGAAAACCAGACCGCGGCGGGATACAGGCTCAATAGAAAAAAATTCCAGCGAAATTTTTTGTAAGCGAACCACGATAACACAACCGGATACGCGCCGTGCAGGGACGGGATCGCGGCAAAATGATTGGCATTGAAAGAGTCCCACAACGTCGTAAAGAATTTGAAGCCGAGCAAATGATCGACGTCGACGAGATTGCCGGCGCTAATCGACCAAAAGCCGGCGTTGGTTTCCGGCGGCACAAAGCCGTAATTATAAACATACCACGGCGGCGCCGCGGGATAAATCATGAAGGTGGCCAACGCGAGCACATCCAATATCAAAAGCGTATAAACAAATTGGTAAAACATCGGCCGGTCGTTGGTCGTATGCCAAAAAACCCAACCGAGCAGCAAGGGCAGCGCGAAATGCGCCGTATAAAAATTGGCCGCCAACAAATCTAGCAACTTTCGCAACCAGCCCGACTCAACCGCTTCGCGCGCGCCTTGCAGGAGAAACGGCGGAATATCGCCCAAAAAATTCCCGAACAAAGCCAGTTCCCAGCGATAAGGTTGCACGACGTGAATGGTGCCGCGCACGGAATCGGCGACGCCGCGCATCATGTCGTAGCCGATCCAAAACAGCACGAACGGCAGCCAATCGATCAGAAAGCGCCGGGCGCGCTGTTTGCCGAGCACAAATGAAAAAATCACCAGCGCGAGAAAAATATGATCCGGCCGGATTTTGATAATCTGATTGATGGCGACGAAATACGCCGCCACGCCGAGCAAAACATAAATCTTCCATTTGTGATCGGGATGCTGCAGGCGGTGGCGGAGATCCTTCCAAGTCATGAAATTCACGGCCCGACTATTTCACCACCACCAAATTAAAAACAAATTCCTGATTTTTAAAACTGCAATAGCCGTCTTTATCCGAGCAAAAATAATAGGTCAATTTCGTCTTCACCGGATACTTGCCGGGCCTGGCGCCTTTGGCGATTTTAACGGCGAACGTTACCGGTTGAGCATGTTGGGGATCAAAAATTTTATAGCCGTCTTCCGTGGTCACGATTTTCGCATTCGCAGCCGGAACAAATTTTTCCGCCACTAAAGTGAAATTCTTCGCGTCGAGCAGCGCCAATTTGATTGGCGGCTCGACATTGACGTGAAATCCTTCCTGCGGCTGCATTTGAAAAACCAACTTGGTTTCCCGACCGGCGCGCACCGTATCCTTAACGGCTTGGGCGGTGATTTTAACTTCATCACCATCCCAGGCAAATGCAGTAGTAACGAAAAAGAAGGCGGCGATTAAAACAACGGCGATCCTCATGATATCACGCATAGCGATTTTCTCCTTGATGAATTTACCGCACGGTGAGCAGCATTCCAATCATCAGCTTACAAAATAAGCAGAAAAAATTCAATTGGCAAGCTTTCCCCGCCAACAAACTTATGCGGAGGTTTTGAATTGATGTTCGGCGTCTTCGATTTTATCCGGGCGCAGCAGTTTCACCGCATGCGGCAAGATCGGCAAAATCACTTCGAGATTTTCCCTCACGCCTTTTGGGCTGCCGGGCAGATTGATGATTAATGTATGTCCTCGCGTTCCCGCAACGGCGCGAGACAGCATTGCGTATGGCGTTTTCGTCAAACCGGTTGCGCGCATGGCTTCTTCGAGGCCGGGCAGGCGGCGCTCAATCACGGCGAGCGTGGCTTCGGGCGTCACATCGCGCGCCGCGAGGCCGGTGCCGCCGGTGGTTAAAATGAGATCGGCGTTTTCGCAATCGGCCCATCGCCGCATTTCATGGATGAGTTTGTCGAGGTCGTCGGGTAAAACCTGTTGAGAGATAATGAGATGATCGAGGGAGGCAACCATCTGTCGAATGAGCAAACCGCTTTCGTCGTTTCTGAGTCCGGCGGCGACGCGGTCGCTCAAGGTGATGATGGCGATACGAATGGGCGATTCGGTCATGGCAGAGGAAAGACGCTTCAAGCCGCGCGAGTAACGCCGCGAATTAATTGGCCAGCGCCGGCGCAAGAGGCCTGAAGGCGCCGTCAGCGGCCCTTTCAGATTGCTCGACTGCCGGCGCGTCGTATTCCTTAAACAGATTGAGCACTTCTTTCGGCGTGGCGGCGGCGAGCAAACGTTCGCGAAAATGGGTTTGCCGCAGCAGCCGGCAGAGCCGCGCCAGAATTTGCAGATACGTGTTGGAATCGTCTTTGGGAGTGCCCATGACAAAGATCAATTGCACGTCGTCGGATTTTTTGGCGGTGAAGGGAATGCTGCGGCGCGGCCGGCCAAAAGCAATCACCGGACGCTTGACGCACAACGTGCGGGTGTGCGGAAAAGCAATGCCGCGGCCGATGCACGTCGGCTCCATATTTTCTCGCGCGATCACCTCGTTGAGAAAAGCTTCGGGGTTGGTGATGGTGTTGTGCCGCGCCATTCGCGTTACGATCGCGCGCAACGCTTCGGTTTTGTCTCGAGCCTCGAGCTCAAGAACGACGAGCTTCTCCGAAAAAAAATCAGAAAGCTGCATGGAAATACCTCCCGGCTCTCGCGATGTTGATAGACTCCATTCTCGTGTACAAAAATCCCTTTTGTCGCGCTCCCGCCACCACCATCATTCCTGAGAGTAATCTCCACAAAAATTGTTACGACGCTATAATATACGTAGATAGCACGAAATTGTCAATCCCCGCAAAAACTTTTATTTTCATAAAATATTTACAAGCTTTTGATCTGGATGCGGAGGTTTCGTTTGAGTCATCAGTGTTCAGCTCTCTGTTATCAGTCTTTTTCGGCTCACCAACATCAGCTTCCGAACAACCGCCGCCAAATCGATTGCTTGCGTTCAAACAACTGTTGAATTTTCGGCAGCATTTGCAGCGTTGCGCGCTCCCCTTCGGCAACCAGCGGCTGCACGTTTTGAAATTCCGACCAATGTATTTCTCCCACATTCGGCTGGATCACCACGTCGGCGTAATCGAGCAGCAATTGTTTGTACTGATAAGACAAGATGCTGTTGGAACGGAAGATGATGTCGACGACATTTTCCAGCGCGCCGGCGCTGTTGATGGGTTGGCTCACATCCACCGCGATGACGACGTCGGCGCCCAGCAATTTGCAGGCGTTGATCGGCACCGGCGCGACGACGGCGCCATCGACCAATAAACGTCCGTCGTAGCGCACCGGCGGCAGGAATCCGGGAATCGACATACTCGCGGCGACGGCTCGGCGCAAGCTGCCGCAGCGAAAGATCACTTCTTCACCGGTGTTCAAATCGGTAGCGACACAGGCAAAAGGAATTTGGCAGTTTTCAAAAGTTTTGTCATCGATCATGAAATCCACCGCGCGCGCGACACGCCAGCTTCCAACCAACGAAGGCCGGCTGTGCGCCAAATTGATGACGATGCGTTCTTTGACGTATTTCGCCACCTGGCCGAAAAAATTTTCCGCGGCTTTTTTCTTTTTGAAAAGTTCGAGGCCGCTGTCGTGAAACACCGGCGCTTGCAAAAATGCCAGCGCTCGCTCCTCCACGACGCTGGCATTTTGATGCAAAGCATAAATGGCTCCGGCTATCGCGCCGATGCTCGTCCCGGTGATGATATCGATGGGGATTTTGTTGGCCTCGAGCGCTTTGAGCACGCCGATGTGCGACAAACCGCGCGCGCCGCCGCCGCCGAGCGCCAACCCAACTCGCAACTTTTTGGACACGTTTCTCTCCCTCCAATTGGATTATTGGAGTTTTGGATTGATGGAGTAATGGAAGGAATGAATTTTCCAACAATCCCTCAATCCAATGCTCCAACTCGCGGGCTATCGCAGCAGCAACATTTTATTCCGGCCAACTCCCGCCGGCGTTGAAACTTCATAGAAATATACGCCGCCGCTCACCGGGCGCTGCAAATCATCCGCGCCGTCCCAGAAAAAATTTTGGTATCGTCCGGCCGGCAAGTCGCCGTCAAAAATCGTCCGCACCCGTTGCCCCAAAATGTTAAAGACGCGAATGCGCACGCCGCCGGATTTGGGCAAAACAAAACCGAGCGCAGTTCTTGAGGCGGCGCGACCGCCGAACGGATTGGGCAAATTCTGCTGCAGGACGAATTGCGTTGGCAGCGGTGGCGGCGGCTCATTCACGTCCAACACGATACCGTCGCCGCGAATGAGAATGGTTTTCAGCGGCGCGCGTTTGGGATAAGTCACATCGCCAAAACCCAAATCCGTCGCGGAAAAATAAACGCGCAGCGTATCCGCCAATTGTGATGGGCGTGGAATTTGGGCGAGATAGCCGGTCGTGTCAATCGGCGCCATCGCCGCCGAATTAAATGTATTGCTGCGCGGATTGGCATAATGCACGCGCACGCTGCCGGGCGCTATGCCGTCGCGCGACAAAATTTGCATCGTCAAGGTAAAGGCGCCGCTTTGACTCGTTACTTCCGGCTTGTTGCTAAAGGCCGGGCCGAGCGAAGTGATGGCAGCTTTCGCGTTGACGATGCCATAACCAAAATTATTGTCGGGCGAATTTGCCCGACTCGCCGTCGAGCGCAACGCGTTCATCATTTGTTGCGGCGTCGTCTCCGGATGCGCCGATAGAATTTGCGCGACGACACCTCCAATGAGCGGGCAAGAAAACGACGTCCCATTACCACTGAACGTGTATAGATTGGTGCTGCTGGGAATAACTTTATACGTGGTGACACCCATTGCCAATACATCCGGTTTGATGCGGCCATCCGCTGTTGGGCCGGTGCTGGAGAAACCCGCGAGTTGTCCAGCAGCATTGACGGCACCGACCGCAATCACATTTGGACCATCGGCCGGCGCAGCGATAATGCGCCAAGCGTTACAATCACCTTCATTACCTGCGGCAGCGATAACGATGACGCCCTTGCCCACGGCGGTTTCGGCGGCTTTTGTAATAATCGCCGTCTTGCCGTCCATATCAGCAGGTGTATAAAGGCCCTGCTGGCCGCAAATTTCCGGCGCACCATAACCCAGTGAGGTCGACGTAACATCGACGCCAAGGTTTTCCATCCATTCTATAGCTTCTGCCCAAAAATCTTCCTCGGCATGTGTTTCGGAGGCGCGATTTTCGGTTTTGGCGAGAAGAAAGCGGGCGCCGAAACCGGGGCCGATCAACTGGCCGGGCATAAATCCACCAAGCGTGGACAACGTCTGCGTGCCATGATTGCTTTGCCCAGGGGGATCGCCAGGTTCGTTGCGGGTGACATCATCGTTCCTGACAAAATCGCGTTCCTTGATGATTTTGCTTTTTAAATGTTGAAAGGCTTCGTGATCCTGCCAACGGAAGCCGTCGTCCATCATGCCGACGATCACGTTGGTGCCATAAATGCTGGCGTCGTGCAAAATCGTCGCCTTGATTTGTTCCATCTGCGCCAGTGATGCGCCATATTGAAAACGATGGGCGGCGGTTTTGAGAAGTGATGGCGGTCCCGGCGCGAGTTCGGGAACCGGTGGAATCGCTAAACGCGCTACGCTCTGCGCATTTTTAACGAAGGGCAGATTCTGCAAAGCCGCGATCTCTTCCGGCGTCGCGAAAATACTGACCGCATTCAGCCACCGCGAAACAACCACCGGCTCAAAACCACGGCTGGTTAATTCATTCAAATAAGGTTTATAAAGTTCAAGATCTGATTCATCAACCAGCGCGCCGGCGGGCAAAACTTTGGCGCGGCGTTCGAGCGCTTTCGGAGAGAGGCGCTGCTGCGCTTCGTTCAAAAGCGCGCTGCGCTTGCTTAAACTCGCCGAACCTTTGTCCCGAAAAAAAATCCAGTATTTTTGCCTTTCCGCAGCAACAACGTTTTCAGTTAAAATAGGCAGCAAAGAAATCATTCCAACCATCAGCAGCAGGAATCGTTTACAGTTCATTGCGTTTCATCACTTTCACTTTGTTCATGACAACCGGATTGGCCGGCATATCGGTTTGATGCGGCGAAGCAGCGGCAACGATTTTATCGGCAACCTCCATTCCTTCGATGACGCGGCCAAAGACGGTGTACTGGCCGTTCAACTGGTGCGCCGGGCCGACGCAGATAAAAAATTGGCTGCCGGCAGTGTCGACGCTATATCCCTTGCGCGCCATCGAAAGAATGCCGCGCTTATGCGGCGTATTGCTAAATTCGGCCGGCAGCGTATAGCCCGGATCGCCGGTGCCATCATTGCCCGGATCGGCATCGCGCGACAAAACATCGCCGCCTTGAATGACGAAATCGGGCACGACGCGATGGAATTTCGTGCCGTCATAAAAACCGTTATCAGCGAGGCGCTTAAAATTGCGGCAATGATTAGGCGCGACGTTCGGATAGAACTCCAGCACGAGGCGCCCCAAGTCGGTTTCGATGACGGCCACTTCATCGTCGGCGACGTCGAGCAACGGCGCGGCTTTGACTTTTTCGATGAGGATTTTGATTTCGTCGGCGGTCAGCGGCTGGGGAGCTTTCTGCCCACAACCTCCCCCGAGGTTGCCGATTAAAATAAACAGCAATAATGAAAAACAACAACGCATAGTTTCTCCGTCATTACATTCTTTGCCGATTGACACAACTGTATTTGAGGCGACGTATCAGGCTAATGGTTGCATTTCCAGCAGATGAGTGATTTCAATACCATCATCCAACTCCTCCCAGTAAATGGCAAAACCATTGGGTTCAATCGACCATTTGGTGCGCTGCGCGGGAGTAGCTTTGATCAGCCAATTCAACCATTCGACTCGTTCCATCGGCACGCTAATTTCACGACCGTCACTTAGAGAAACCAAAAGTACATTACCAATAAAACGAACGTCGGTTGCGCCAACTTGCTCTGCTATTTTATTGGCTAAAGTAATCATTCCATTTCTCCAATAATTCGTTTTGATTTTGACGTGTCATTTTTAAAATGCGGTTGAGTTCTGCTTGATTGTATCCTCGATTATATTCTACGACCACTGGAAGCAGCCATATTTTAGCTTCTTTTTCACCACGTATCACATGAACATGTGGTGGCTCATTTATATCAGAAGAATAAAACCGAAATTTGTAACCTTCAATGAAAACCGTGGGCATTGCAAAACCTGCAGGAGTTTCTATTTAGCCTTCACCTCGAAGAATCGAGGTTCGTTCAAAAAGTAACAGTACCCTGTCAGGAGGAATCCTTTTACTATTCAGCACAGTACTCAATTGGAAAAAAGATGCCTCCTGCATGACATTTTACTTGGAAGATAAACAAAATATGTTTTAGATCAAATTAGAAAAAAGGCGGAGAAAAAGCAAGGCCAAAAAAACAAAAAGCCGGCCCTCGCTGCTGCGAAAAACCGGCTTGCCAAATTGGAATGCGCCTGGCGATACGGCCAGCCGGGGCAAAGCGATGCCCGCGGAGGCTTTCGCCTTGCCTTCACGCCATCGCTTCTTGAGGTTGTAAATAAGTATTCTCGATGAATGATCGCGGCGGTTGGAGCAGATCATCGACGCGCTGCAGCAAGTCGTCAATTTCGACGCGGCGGTTGACCCAGCCGTCGGCGCCGCGCTGTGACAAAACCTCTCCGACTTGCTCGTCTTCCCCGCTGATAATGGTCAAAACGGGAAGATGGTTGTACTTGCGCTTGATTTTTTCAACCAATTTGCCAACCGATTTGCTGTTGTGATTGAACCGGCTGTAGTGCGCATCGAGCAAAAGCAAATTGGGTTTTTTACGGCGCAACAGACGCATCAACGTCAGCTCGTTCTCCGCGATTTCGATCCGGTAGCGAGGACAAAGCGCCAGATACATGCGCATCTGGGACTCGAGGTCCTCGTTGAGCATGATGATTCGGTTCATAGATGCAGCCCAAATTATCCCTTCGACGAACCAATCGATCATGAAAATCCTTTTTCGGCGACAGATTGGATGAAATTTTGGTTAACGCACACGACAAGGAAAGCCCTGATAATTTGCCTCGTTGACAAAAAACAACGAGCATCGCACCGAACGAATCCCTGGCGCAATTTTATGCAGCGCTCTCAGCGGCTAAAAACATTTGTGAAAACTTAGCCATTTGACCCGGCGCCCAAAGCCCGCACTTACAAAATTGAATTTATCGCACCGAATTTCAAGGCTAAATGACAACAAATTTGAGGTGGCAAGACAGCAGTCCCAGGCGTAATGAACTGCTAAGGTGTTTTACAATGAGGCAATAAACACGTTAATTTGTAGTGTCAAAGCGGGGATAATGCGGAAAGTAAAAGTTAGTCTCTGTCCCATTCACCAGTTACAAAACTATCGGCAAACAGACCAACTGTCAAACCAGCTAACTCGGTGTGTTCAGAAAGGAGGGAATTTCCGCTTCTTCTTCGCAAAAGCGGTTGAATAATTGAAAGCCGAAATAAATCGCGCCGCCGGCAGCGAGCAGGACGACCGGATGCAAATGCCCTTCGTCGAGACCGGGTTTTGCGCTTTGCCAAAACAACCATGACGGCGTCATTTTAAAATTGATAAAAAAAACGGCAAGGAGATTATTGATGCCATGGACGATCGCGCCCGGAATGATCGAATGACTCCGCCAAGCCATCCACCCCAAACCAAACCCAAGAATAAAAATTTGCAAAAACCACCAGGGCACGGCGTGATTGGCCGCGAAAATGGCGGCGCTGATCATGATGGCCGTCGAAATTTTATGATGCTGTTCGAAAGCGTTCTGCACGAAGCCGCGAAAAAGCATTTCTTCAAAAATTCCCGCGACGATCACGGCGGCGAGAATGATCATCACCCAGTCGTACCAGCTCTGTACCACTAACATCATTTCTAATTGTGCTTGCAGCCGCGCCGGGGAAAGAGGTTCGAACTCCGGCGGCAGCAAACGCCAGATCCACGCTCCCAGCGAAATCAAGAGGCGATCAATTTCAAAAACCACAAGATGCAAAGCGACCGCGAGACCGGCGCTGACGCCGAGGAGCCGCCCGCTCACGGTGTAGAGCCGGAAAACCTGGCGAATATTGTAACCTTTGAAACGCACGTAAAGAAAGGCGGGCACGGGCAGAAGCAACTCGCCGATCAAGAGCGACCCCTTGCCGAGCGCGGTATTGCCAAAAAAGCCGGCCAGGCCATACAAGGGCGCCGCAACGCAGAAAAGGATGATGATGACCGCCAAACGAGAGGGATAATTTTGTGGAAATGACGCCATTTGGGTTGCTGGTTGCTGGTTGCTGGCAGCTTGTCCGTTTAATAGCGACCAGCAACAAGTTCATCGGCTCATTTCCGCCAACAAAATGGCGGCGGCAATTGCAACATTCAGAGATTCACCGCCGCCGCGCCGAGGAATCGAGACCCGATGTTGGAGCAGCGCGCCGACTTTCGGCGAGAGGCCGTCGACTTCATCGCCGAGCAGCAAAACTCTTTTGGCGGCGTAACGCAAAATGGAGTAGGAAAAATCCCCGGATTGATCGGCGCCGTAAAGCACGGTACTAAAATTTTGAAAGCGGCGTATCAAGCCGACAAAATCTTCGATTTCGTAAATCGGCAAATGGAAAATGGCGCCCATGCTGGCGCGCACGACTTTGGGATTGTAAACTTCGACGCACGGTTTGCCGACGATGACGCCGTCGACGCCGAGCCAATCCGCGGTCCGCAAAATCGTTCCCATGTTGCCGGGGTCGTGCAGCTTTTCAATGCCCACCCACAAACAACGCGGCGCTTGCCGCACGCGCTCGACCGGATCGCTGTCCGGCGCGCGCTTCTCGACGACGGCGAGAATGCCCTGCGAGTGTATGGTGTCGGAAAGGCTGACGAACACTTCGGTCGGCACTTCGTCGATGGTCACGCGGCGTTCCTGCGCCAGTTGCAGCGCCTGGCGGGCGCGCAGTGATTGCAGAAAAGATGGACAGTAAATGACGTGTTCCACCTTCCAGCCGGATTTGATGGCTTCCTCGCACAGGCGACCGCCCTCGGCAAGAAACCGGTTCATTTCCAACCGGTATTTTTTTTGCGTCAACCGGGCGATGTCCCGCAGATCACTTTTGCTTAACATAATCGCATCAGCTTGCGCTGCTTTTTTGGAGGTGAGAAATTAAATCATCAAACGCCACGTCGCTTTGTTGGCTCGTGACTAAATCGCGAACCGCAGCGCGTTGGGATTGCAATTCGTTGTCACCGACGATGACGGCGAATCTGGCTTGCTGGCGGTTGGCTTCGCGCAGTTGCGCTTTCAAACCGCGATTCAACAAATCCATTTCGACGGTCATGCCCAGTTGCCGCAACTGTTGCGCAGTTTGCGTCGCCCACAGCACGGCGGTTTCGCCAAGCGGCGCGAAAAAAATGAGCGGCGTTTTTTCGACAGCCGGTTGCCATTCGATCTGCTCCAACACCATCAGCAGGCGCTCCATTCCCGCGGCAAAGCCGACCGCCGGCGTGGAATCGCCGCCCAATTCCTCGACGAGCAAATCATAACGACCGCCGCCGCACAGCGCATCCTGCGCGCCGAGCTGATCGCTGACGATTTCATAGGCCGTGCGCGTGTAATAATCCAGGCCGCGCACGAGACGAAAATCCAATTCATACGTCATGCCGGCGGCATCGAGCAATTGCCGCGCGCGCGCGAAATGGCGGGCGCAATTTTCGCACAGGCAATCAAACAGCTTGGGCGCGGCCGCCGTTTCGGCGCGGCAATTCTCTTCTTTGCAATCGAGAATGCGCAGCGGATTTTTTTCGAAACGCTGCCGGCAGGTTTCGCACAGCCGCTCGAGGCGCGGCCGCAAATACTCGCGCAGTTTTTGTTTGTACGGCTCGCGACAAGCCGCATCGCCAACGCTGTTTAATTTAACCACAAAGCGGTCGAGTTGAAAAGCGCGATAAATCGCAATCGAGAGCGCAATCGCTTCGACGTCGGCAGCCGGTTCCGCCGCGCCGAGAATTTCCGCGCCGAATTGATGAAACTGGCGCAGCCGGCCGGCCTGCGGATTTTCCTGCCGAAAGACCGGGCCGATATAATACAATTTAGTGACCGGCTGTTTTTTGCCGAGATTATTTTCAATGAAAGCGCGCACGACGCCCGCGGTCAACTCCGGGCGCAGCGTCAAACTTTTTTCGCCGCGATCGACGAACGTGTACATTTCTTTTGAGACGATGTCGGTGAGCTGGCCGATGCTGCGCGCGAAAAGCTCGGTCTCCTCGAAGATCGGCGGGCGAATTTCGCTGAAACCGAACCGCGCCATCACTTGATGAATGACGGCTTCGACGGCTTGCCAGCGGCCGGCTTCTTCCGGCAAAATGTCGCGCGTGCCTTTGATTTTTTGAAAGCGCATAAAATTAGGGCGGACAACTTGTCCGTTTATTGATTTCAGCATAAAACAGGCTGGCAGCCTGTTCGGCGTTCAATTCTCCAAATATTTTTCTTCTTCGCGAATGATGGTGCTGAGCGCATCTTTGGAATTTTTGGCCTCCAACAGTTGCTCGCGAAATTCCGGCTTGTGCATCAGGCGAGAAATGCGGCTGAGCGCTTTCAAATGCGGACCGGTTTGGTCCGGCGGGCCCACCAACAACCAAATGATGCGCACCGGGCGATCATCCATCGCTTGAAATTCAACCGGCTTTTTAGCGATACCCAACGCCACGACAATCGCCGGCGCGGCTTCGCTTTTGCCGTGCGGAATCGCCACTTCATCGCCGACGCCGGTGCTCATGACGGCTTCACGATCAAGCACAGCCTTCAGTACGTCATTGCGATCTTTGATGCATCCGGCCTGCACCAATAAATCAATCATCTCCTCAATGACCAGTCGTTTCTCCTGGCTCGACAGATGAATCTTAATCAAATTTTCCGCAAGAATATTTTTCAATTTCATCGCCCAAAACTCCTTACGGGCGCAACTCGCTGCTGCGCCGCATCGCCGGTTGGCATCATCCGTGAACTTTTCCCCGGAATTAAATCACTTGATCCGTCACCAGAAAAAACGCTCGTTTTAACTAAAGATAACAATTTAGGACAGCGCCGCCACAATTGCAAATAATTTTTAACACGAAAAGTTTTACGCCGAGGCCGGCGCTTTTTTTCGCTCGACGAATAGAAGCACGATGCCGACGACGAGCGCGGCGAGGCTGACCCACAAACCGCGCGCAAACGCGCGCGAGTGAAAACGAAATTCCACTTGATGGGCGCCGGCAGGCACGCACACGGCGCGGAAACAATAATTGGCGCGATAAGTTTTTGCAGGCTGATTGTCAATATAAGCTTGCCATCCGGCGGGTTCGGGATAATAATTATCGCTCAGCACCAGGATTTGCGGAGAACGGCTTTTGATCTCAATCGCAACGCGATGGAAATCATATTGCTTTATTTGGGCGCTCGCGGTCGAGTCGGGTTGCGGCGTCATTTCCGGCGTTTCATTCAGCAAAACACGACGATGCGGATCAAAGCCTTGTCCATTGGGTGCGGGCCCGTTGCGTAAACGCGTTAATGCCGCGATCGGAGCGGTTTGCACTTCGTATTCTCCAACCAGATACGCGCGCGGCAGCACGGTGGGGTTTTCATAAATGCTCAACACTTGCGGCGCGTTGCCGACGTTGACTTGAAATTGCCGCCGCACGACCCATTCGCTGTCCGGCAAGCTGGCAAAGGTGATGACGTATTTGGCGTTCAACATGTCGAGGAGATGGTGGCCGGGGAAATCCACGCCGGTCGCGCGTTGTATTCCGGTCGCTTCGATGAAATCCTGATAAAAGCGCGGCTTGGCGGCATGATACCCGCCAACCGACTGATAGCCCTGCGCCGACCAGCGCAGCTCGCCGAACAATTGTTCAGTCGGATAAAATCGAAATACCGATTGGTCCGATTTGAAAAATTCCGTTATGCCGTCGGGTTGAAGAAAGTCGGGCGTTTCTTGCTGCGGATAGGTTTGGCCGATTTTTTTATCGACGACCCACAGATCAACCAGCGCGATCAAGCAAATCGCCGCGGCTGCGAAACCGGCAGGTATTTTTTTACGCAACGCCAGCGCCAACGCGGCCAAGCCGCCCATGACGAAAATGGCAACGAACCAAATGTCTTTGAACAACATTTCGAAGCGGGCCTTGTCCACAGCTTCTTGATAGTTTGGCTCATACTGATCGGGATAAAGGCCGCGCATAAAATTGAAGAAGCTTTCGCGAAAGATCGTCAAAGCAACCGTCACGATTACAACAATGGTTAATGAGATCCACAAGCGCTGCGCCATTTTCGACTGCGCCGTTAATGCTTCTTTCGTGCTCGCGGAGCGCAGCCGCGACAGAATGCCCTCCAAGCCGAATCCGGCAAGAATCGCCACCGTGCACTGCACGAGAATGAGAACCATCACCGGCACGCGGAATTTATTGAAATAGGGAAAATAATTGTAGAACAATTTATAAAATGCCGGAAAGTGATGGCCAAAAGACAGCAGCAGCGCGAAGAGAAGGACGAGGCCGGAAAAAATCATCAGCAGGCGCTGCTGCCCGCCGCCGGGAAAATAAAAAATAAACGCGGCGATGGCCAATCCCAACACGAGAATGCCCATGTAATTCGGGTAATCGGTGAACGGCATGTTGCCCCAATAAAACGGCTGGCCGCCGAAGCCGTAAAACGAGGGGATGATGAACGTCATCATCTCGCCGGGCGAAAACGACCATTGCGTGGCGTACTCAAAACCGACGCCGGTATCTTTGACGCCAGTTTGCGCCTGCAAAACCGAAGGCGCGCCGCGAATCGAATACGGCGTGTATTCCTGCAAGGGCAAATATAGAATTGCCGCCAGCGCGCCGGCCAACACCAGCGCGCCGGCGAAACCGCCCAGCATCGGTGCAAGCCGTTTAAAATCTTTTTTGATGATAACATAAATCAAATAACACAAAATATAGAGACCGACGAACAGCAAAATGTAATAAGAAATCTGCACGTGCCCGCGCTGAAACTGAAAGCCCAAAATGAGCCCGGCCCGGCCGAGATTGCGCCAGGAAAATTTTTCCATGAGCCGATCCACCGCCCACAACGCCCATGGAATATAAGCCGAGGTCATCATCTGCGAGCCGTGGCCAAAAACTTGCATGGTGATCAGGTACGGCGTGAACATGAAAGCGATGCCGCCCAACAAGGCCGGCAAAAAACTCGCGCCCTTGCGCCGCAGAAATACGAAAACGCCCATGGCGGCGAGAACGTAATGCAAGGCCGGTGAGAACATCGCCGGCAACGAGACTAAACGCGCGAGCGGCAGCAAAACCGTGCCGGGCATATAAACGAATGGCGCGTACATCAAGCTGGCAAAGCTCGGGATGCCGCCAAAAATGTATGGCGACCATTGCGGCAAATTCCAAGTCTCCCAAAACGCTTTGTCCAACGGCGCGGTCATCGCGGCGGCGGATTGCGCATCCGGCGAGACGTAAGTTCGCCCGCCGAAAATGGCGTCGAAGAAAAAAATCGTCGCGAGGAGCAGATAAATTCCGAGCGCGGTGAGCGCCGGGTGTTGCGAAAACCAATTCGGATGATCGTGCGCTTGCTTTGGCGGCGCCGCCATCGGCCGCGCCGGCCGGGTCTTTTTAGCCATGAGAGGTGAAGTTCCTTATCTCAATGCGATCGTTGCAAAATAAAAAGATTGAAATAATAAAATTTTTAAAATGGTTTTGAATAACAAGGTGACATACTACTCATTATCATCGACAAAAACAAGGATTTTCTTCGCTCAGCCGCCTTTCCCAAAAATTTTTTTCAGCGAAGCGGCCACTGGGCCGGCGCCGAATCGGTTCCTCCTAAAAATACCCGCCGCGCCCGCAAAAATTTATCCCGCGATTTTTCGTTTGCTCTCATGAAAAAAATGCAACAGACTTTTGAGATTATATTTGAACAAAACAAACAAGCGAAATAACCACAGCGCGCCGAGAGGCCGAAAGCCGGCGCCTTCGGCGTCCTCGCTCGAATAGACGTTTGGCAAGTCAAGATATGGTGATTTCTGACAGATCATCATTTTGCTTTTATAGATTTGGCAACGCGGGAGCGCAGGCTCGACATACGCCACGGCAAACCCCAAAGAATCGAGCAGGCCAAGAAGGTCGCGTCCGTATTCACGATACGCCAGCGTGTTTCCGCCGCCGCCATGGTAGCGGGGCGGCGCGAGATAAATATCGCGATCGCCATCAACCTGGACAAAAACATTCGTCTTCTCTCTTTGATGATCATAAGGAACGGTCAAAAGAAAAGTTCCTCCCTTTTTCAAAGTTCGAAGAACTTCCTGAAAGCCTTTCACATCTTCCCGCACGTGCTCAAAAACCTCCGAGGCAATGATCAGATCAAAGGTTTCATCTTTAAAAGAGAGCGCCTGCAGATCGGCGTACTGTCGAGGATCGGCGCCCGCGCGAATTTTCTCGAGATCGAATTCCGGCGCATAAAAGTCAAATTTTTCTTTGAGAAAAAGCGCTTGCGGACCGCGCGAGCAAGGCTCTAGAATCCTCAGGTTTTTATTTTGCGGCCAGAGATAAACCGGCAAGTCACCGAGGCCGAGAACGTTGCCAAGCACGAACATCAACATGCGATGCCGGCTCGAGGACGAACAATTGGAACAATGCCACCCTTCGCTTCCCGGCACGGGATTCAGAAACTCTCCCCGATGGCCGCAAATGTTACATTGAGGCTTCATTGGTTACGCTTGCAATTTTTCAGTTTTATCTGATTAACATAAGAAGGTGAAGTGGATTAACGTCTCGCATACAATCCTTCTATCAACGCCACCATTTGTTTGGTTTTTTCCCCCCAATCGTTGGCGGCGGCCACTCGGCGGCGCGCTTCAATGCCTGTTGCTGATGCTGCCAGCGCCCGATCGATTTGTGCGACGAAGGCCGCTGCATCTTCCGCCAAAAAAATCTCGTCCTTCAGGGCGAT
>Ga0247727_10008950_pt1 | contig 18363 bp, 15 predicted proteins | sample WisWelCaveWW1625_FD_202498 | JGI IMG/M metagenome (GOLD analysis project Ga0247727, IMG submission 202498) | Biofilm microbial communities from Wishing Well Cave, Virginia, United States - WW16-25 | ecosystem: Environmental > Aquatic > Deep subsurface > Groundwater > Cave microbial mat | place... | reverse complement strand
GAATGATTGGTAGGAGGAAATCATCCTAGTATTAACTGCCGGCTTCGCAAGGCTTTCGCCAAAACGTCGCTTAATCGCTAGGATAAAACGATCAGCCTCGCCGCCTCCCTTTCACGCCGCGCCTGACGAAAACACAGCACTTAGCCGGCAAAAGCGCGGTTCAACAACGTGGCACACTGATTGACTAAGGGATGAGCGGTGATTACTGGTGAAAGTGATATGAGGCCAATGCGGCCTGCGCGCCATCGGTCAACCGTAAAATTCCGTTGAACGAGGAACGCTGTCGGGAACATTGCCTCGGCCAACAGTTGTGACTCGTAATCACTGAAGCGGTTGATCGGTAACAGAACTGGTTATCGGCAGCCATAAACTCAACATTCATCATCCAAGGAGAAAGACAATGGCAGAAAGAGAATATCCACCGTATTATCCGTCGAATTACCCGAGCTACCCGAAGGATTACCAAAAGGAATGGTATCCGCCTGCGGAAAATTATCCGAAGGATTATGCCGCGGGTTATGAAGGATCTTGGGAAGTTTCGCTCCACCAAGGTCCTCTGTCTGGCGGAATTTCTGCGGTCGTTTATGAAGAGCCGCCTTATGATTATGCCGGAGACATCGGGACGACCAACATCATCCGCTCAGATCAGGATTGGGGCGTGAAGATCCACTGGTACCTCGAAGGATGTTTGGTGCCGTTCATTTGCGGTTGGTGGTGCGTCAACCTCTACTTCGAAGGCATGGGATCCCCCAAGAACTATGGTTACGGCCCCCAAGGTGATTACGGCAAAGACTCCGATTACCACGAGGAAGAGTTCGATCTGCATGCGGAATGCAAGATCCCATTGAATCCGTGCCTGAAGCTGGACCAGAACGGCCATGCCAACTACTGCTACGACTTCAAAATCCCCAAAGGCACCATCAAACCGGGTCATTGCGGTCGTCCGTACAAGTTGGTGGCCTCTATCACCTATGAGACCGTCTGTGAATGCCCTGGGCCAATGGCTGGTTTCGTCGAGAAGCAAATGATCATGTTCTACGATCCGAAGCATGGTCAGCACTACGAACCGAAGTAGTAGGTACCCGGCCACATCGCCTGGCGGTTCCTTCATCAAACCTGCTTGCCCGTCGGCGCGCCTGTCGCGCTGGCGGGCGTGCTTTAGAGCGGGAATTTGAACGTCGGTTGTTTGAACGGGCGGAGATGCGTCAGGTTCGGCGTTACCAGGACTTTGCGAGCAGGCCATTGCCTCAAGACACGAAATCAAACTCCCTGTCTCACCCGCTCGCCTAAAGCCCAGCCGCAGCCGTCGCTTATTCCCTTGAACGAAGACCTCGGCCAGGGTCTCGCCATACCAAACACAGAGGTAATTCCATGGGCAGCAAGCGTTCACAAACTGCGGATACAAATCCATCAACCAAGGCTGACAATTTCAAGCTGATCAGAGGCGTCAACGCGACGGTCGCAGCGCGTCTGCATCAGGCCGGAATTCTCACCTTCGCGCAATTGGCTTCCCTGTCGCCTGAAGACATCATCACGCTGGCCGGCAATCTTCCGGGCGTGACGGTTGACCGAATCGCCAGGCAAAACTGGACGGGACAGGCGCGCGAGCTGGCTCTGAGCCTGGAATCCGGCGAATCGCCGGAAGACAAAACGCCGCCGGATAGCGGAGATAACGGAGAGCATTACGCCACCTTCGTCACCGAGATGTTGCTCGACGCCGGCGCCAACCTCATTCACACCCGCGTCCGGCACGTGCAAACCGGAGATGAAGAAATCTGGGGCGGATGGAAAGAGGATCGGTTCGTTAAATTCTTCACCGAACACGCCGGTTTGCGTCGGGCCGAGACACCGGAGAAGCAGGAAGCTGGGAAACCCGAAGCTGCCTCAGCCGCTGCGTCGTCAGAACCGCTGTCACCCGACCGGATTGAGGTCGAAGCGCCAGCGAATGAAATCACGGCGAAGCCGATTCGAGACGCCGAAAAGACCAGAACTACCGCGAAGCCTTCTCCCGCATCGCCGGTCGCAACCGCGATTGGGACTGCGAGTGCGACTAAGGTCTCGACCGAAACTGCGATCAAGCCGCGCGCGAGCAAGCTGGAGATCGTGGCTGCCGGATCCGACCTTCCTTCGATGTTGTTGCGCCACGATCAGGCATTCAATGTGCGGGTCTCGCTCGATCTCTCCGAGGTCGCCGGGCGGCGCGAAGAGCCGCTGGCTTACACCGCCATCGTCCACGCCCGCAGCCTGAGCGGCAAGCGCGCGCAAAGCTTCAGCCGCACGTCCGGCAGAATCACACTCTCCGAGAGCGCGGTGATCAACCTCAGCGGAATCAGCCTTGGGCCGGGATCATACCGCCTGGGCGCGGATGTAACTATTCATCAGCCGGGCCAAAGAGCGCCGCTAACGCCCGATTTTCATATTCAGACAGAGGCCGCGCTGATTCAGGTTTACTGAATCGAAGGAGTCTTCTATGCCACTGATTCCAAAATTTCCGCGGAACATGCTTGACGAGCACCTCTGACATGACACTCAACCGTCTACAGACCCGGTCGCTGTCGCACGCTGGAATTCAATCCCGGCTGCGCTGAAAGATGGGAACGAAGTTTTAGTCTAACTGGACATAGCTTGCTGAGGTAGATTTCGCCGCTCGCGCCGGCGCGGATCCGCTCACAGCAACGACTGGTAGGAGGGACTGACAATGAACGTCGAGTTGCAGATCAATAACAGCGTAAACCCCGGAGCGCGATTCGTCTCGTGGGCTCCGTCTCCATGCCGGATCCGCGTGACCAACCCGTCCGGCGTCACCTCGCCCACTGTCAACGTGCAAATCACCGGGACATCGGTGGCTGGTGGTGGGGCGGTCGTGTTCCGCGGGAACACAACGGGACCGTTCTCCGACAGTCTGACAGTGCCGGTCCCAATCACTGGCACATCCGTTCCGTTTTTCGTCGCCGGCAAGTTCGGACGACCCAGCGTCAACAACGGAGACGTGACAATCGAAGCCCGCACTGGAACCACACTGGTTGGCTCGGTCGAGGTGATGGTGCGGATCCGAAAGAACGCCAACACATTGACGCCGGGAGAACGCGACCGCTTCGTGTCGGCATTCGCCCGGCTCAATAACCAAGGCGCGGGGCGTTTCGCGGACTTCCGTAACATGCACACCTTCGTGAGCTCGCCGCAGGCCCATGGCGCGCCGGGGTTTCTGCCCTGGCACCGCGCTTACCTGCTCGATCTCGAACGTGAGCTTCAAGCGGTTGATCCGAGCGTCTCACTGCCTTACTGGCGCTTCGACCAACCCGCGCCAAAACTCTTTGCCCTCGATTTCTTCGGCGTCTCCGATGCGATGGGCACCGTCCGGTTCAGCGCAACCAACCCGTTGCAGTTCTGGAAAACCGACGGCGTGCAGGGAATTAATCGCCGGCCCTTAAACAACTGGAACCCGGCTACTCAGCCCGGGCCTAACATCATCACCGAGGAGAAGACACTGGAGCTCGGGACTCAATACCCATCGTTCCGCGCCAGGATGGAAGTCAACCCGCACGCAACAGCGCACACCAGGTGGGGCGGTTCCATCTCCAGCATCCCGACCGCCGCGAAAGATCCGCTGTTCTTCCTGCTTCACTGCAACGTTGATCGGCTCTGGGCGAAGTGGCAACGAAAGTTTGGCCGCTTCGATCCGGCGCAGGCGGCCTCCTACGACCGTAATCCCCCACGCCCGATCGGCCACAACCTGCCCGACACGATGTGGCCGTGGAATGGGGTTACCGGCAGCCCGCGTCCTCCGACAGCCCCCGGTGGCGCGATGGCCGCATCACCGTGTGTCAGCGCGCCGGGGCCACAACCACGAGTGCAGGACTGCCTGGATTACCAAGGCTCCGTCAACGCCGTCTCCCATATGGGATTCGATTACGACGATGTAGAATTTGCCTAACGTGCTTTGCACGAGGAGATCGGAACCATGAATAAGAAACGTAAAACTGCAAAGAGTGCGACGTCGGCGCGGAAGGCGAAGAGGCCGGCCCGAGGCGCGTTGTCAGTCGCGACAAGTGCGCGGAAGAGTGTCAAGCAACGAGTCGCGGCTCTGGTTGAAGCGCCTCTGGCGGTGTGTGAGAACGACGAAAACCTGCAGGCGGTGCTGAACGTCCTTCGCAATAAAAACGAGCCTGTGGAGGTGCGACTTGCGGCGTTACAAGCGCTACAGGCGGCGAGCTTCAGCGTCGTCGAATTCGAATCGTGCCGCGGCGACTACATTGCGACCTTACGCAAGGTCGCGGAAGATCCGGATCCGGAGCTCCGCCAGCGCGTGCTCGGCCTGCTCGCGCGCGAAAAGGACGGCTTCGCGCAGAAGAAACTCCTCGAAGGGCTAAAGAATCCTGAAAAAGCGTTGCTCCCACCTGAGAAGGCGCTGCAACTCCTCAGTTATGACGTGCATGCGGAAGCCTACCCGGTAGCGCGGGCGATTGTCAGCAAGCCACCAAATGCTGCTGCAAAGCGAGAGGCTCTTCGACTACTCGCGGCGGACGCCACCGCGGCGCCGTTATTCGAGAAGCTCCTTCGTGACAAGGACGAATTGCGTGAAATTCGGCAAATCTCGGCTTCCGCGCTGCAATCGCTCAAGCCTGAGAAATTGCAGGCGCACGCGAAAGAGTTGCTGCTCGACACGTCGGAATATGACGACATTCAAGCCACCAGCCTGACCGCGCTCTCACAGTTTGGCGACGACGAAGCCATTGGTAAGGACGAGGCGCTGCTGAAGAGCGTTGATCGTCTGAGTGCCAGGGCGTCAACGAAGGTCAAACAGAGTGCTCGCCGGTTCCTCAGCAAGTACGGCCGGTAAAGGTGGCAATCCATGCAAGACGTGGCAACAGCGGGCGCGCAGTCAGAGTCGCAGTTTGCGGCGCTGGTCGCCGCGCTCGCCGCCGACCCAGAGCGACGCGAGCAGTTGACGGAGTTGTTGCGCGAGGATCACCCGTTCTACGACCAGCGCGGTACGGCGACCACCGTCCGGATGCGCGGCTGGGTCCTGCTCGCCCTCGCGCGCGCCGGGGTGTCGGATGCCGCGCTCCTCTTCGTGCTCGAAGAACTCGATACCGGAGTTGATGCGTATCTGGTCGCGGCAGCCGCGCGCGCACTACGGTCCTACCCAAGCCCCACCGCGGCGTTCGCTCCATTCGTGATGCGCGCGCTCACCAACATCCGCTATCACGACGAGCCTGTGTCCTTCGAGAACTATGGTGAATACGCGGACTCGTCCACCGGCGCAAGCCCGGTTCGTGAATTGCTCGCGACGTTGGCCTGGCTCGGTCCACACGCGCGCGGAGTTCTGCCTGAGGTCGAGTCGCTGCGCGCGCAACCTGGCGGGCTTTCCAAAAAGCTGCTGATCGAGGTAGACCGGGCCGTGGAGGCAATCCGCGGCGCCGAGCAAGTCAATGAACTCGGCGCCGCGACGTGCTGTGCGCTGCCGGGCGGTCTGAGCAATACGTTTTCATGGGCGCTCAGTTCCCGTCGCGGCTGTGAACCGATTGAGCAAACTGTCTTCGAGGATCACGAGGGCGCGGCTATCACCTTCAAGGAATTCTTCCGAGGGCATCCCTCCATCGTCGTCTTTTTCTACACGCGCTGTGACAACCCGCTGAAGTGCTCGCTCACGGTTACGAAGCTCGCACGGATTCAGAAGTTGTTGGAGGCGCGGGGACTCGCCGATCAAATACACACTGCGGCGATTACGTACGATCCGGCGTTCGATCTCCCCGAACGTCTTCGCGGCTATGGGCAGAACCGTGGCGTGCGCCTGGACGCCCGCCATCGAATGCTGAGAGCGATTGACGGCGTCAATGCGCTTCGCGGTCATTTCAAGCTCGGGGTCAACTTCATCGAGTCGCTGGTGAACCGGCACCGCATCGAGGCTTACATCCTTGATGGCGAGGGCCGGGTCGCTGCGTCCTTTGAACGCATCCACTGGGATGAGCAGCAGGTTGTGGATCGCACCATTGAGGTGCTAAAGGAGAAAATTGACGAGACGGCGTCCGATCTCTCTCCGGAGCCAGCAGACCCTCCGGCGCGCCGTGAGACAGCATCACTGATGTTCGGCACACTAGCGTCCATCGGAGTGGCGTTTTTCCCGAAGTGTCCGATCTGTTGGGCCGCGTATCTGAGTGTGTTCGGCATCGCGGGTTTGGAGCGAATTCCGTATTCTCCCTGGCTCCAACCAGGACTTGCCGCCGTGATGCTGATTAACCTTGCCAGCGTGTGGCTCCGAGGACGTTCAACGGGCCGAATGAGAGGGTTTTATCTGGTCGGCGCCGGCGCTCTTGCGATCATCGCCTCTAAGATTGGGCTTGGTTGGGAAAACGCCGCCGTCTGGGGCGTCGCGTTGACGTTGGCGGGTTCGCTGTTGAGTGCGCTGAGCGCCAAGAACCGCCGTCTCGCCGCGCCCGGTTCGTGATTCGGACAGGCGAAGGCAACCGCTCGCCTCATTTATCAGGCGCGCCAGCTTGCCGCTCCGGCTGAGAAAGCCGTCACTCGTTCGTATCCAACTCTTCGGGAAAATCCTCGTAAACTTCCATCTGGGTGAACCCGATCCCGCCTCCGAACGGCGAAAACCGGCAGCACCATTTTGCGAAGTCGGACTGCGTGCCGTTCGCGTGACACCCTATCAGCATATGCAGCACCACCTGAACAGCAGGCATCCTTCGTTCTTTGGCTTCGTTCATCAATGCAATCAATTTGCGTTCGAAGTCTTCGTTCATTTCTTAGCCTTTCGGATGTGGGGAGGGATTGAGAGTCGCCGGGGAATCGCGATGAACCTGCATCTGCTTTCTCGACTCAGCTATGATTTTCAGTTTTTCACGGCTGCTGGCGCATTCGTCACAAACCGGCATCTCAAAGCTGATGCCGCAGCAGCGATTTTGCGCGCAAACTCTAACCGCCCTGCCCTGCCCGAATCAATAGCGCCAGTTTCACCCGGGTTTTTACCTGAGGCGGCAGGGGGCCGTTGCTCACTCCACCCGATAATTCGGCGCTTCCTTCGTGATAATCACGTCGTGGACGTGCGATTCTCTCAGGCTCGCCGCGGTGATCTTCATAAACCGTGCGTTCTGCTGCAACTCACGGATGGTGCGGCATCCGGTGTATCCCATTCCCGCGCGCAGACCGCCGACCAGTTGCGCGATCAATCCCGCGAGCGAGCCTTTGTAAGTCACGCGGCCTTCGATGCCTTCGGGCACCAGCTTGTTTTCGGCCTCTTCCCTCTCCTGGCTGTACCGATCCCGGCTTCCCTGCTTCATCGCGGCCAGGCTGCCCATTCCGCGATACGATTTGAAGTGGCGGCCCTGATAGAGAATGATCTCGCCCGGCGATTCGTCCGTGCCCGCGAGCAGCGAACCGATCATCACCGAGTCTGCGCCAGCGGCAATGGCTTTGGTGATGTCGCCGGAATATTTGATGCCGCCGTCGGCGATGACCGGCACGCCTGAGCCTTCCGCGCCGCGAACGCATTCGGCAATGGCGGTGATCTGCGGCACGCCCGTACCGCTGACGACGCGAGTGGTGCAGATCGAGCCTGGACCCAGACCTACCTTGATGGCATCAGCGCCCGCTTGAATCAATGCTTGCGCGCCTTCGGCTGTGCCGACATTGCCGGCGATCAACTGCACTTCGGGAAAACGATGTTTGACCTGCCGGACGGCTTCGATCACGCGCGAGCTGTGGCCGTGCGCCGTGTCAATCGCCAGCACGTCAACGCGGGCTTTGATCAACTCCGTGGCGCGTTCCAGGTAATCGCCGGTCGCGCCGATGGCCGCGGCCACGCGCAAGCGGCCGATCTCGTCTTTCGCCGCGCCCGGATATTTGATCGCTTTCTGGATGTCTTTGACCGTGATCAGGCCCTTGAGACGATAGCTGTCGTCAACCACCAGCAGCTTCTCGACGCGGTATTTCTGCAGAATGCCCTCGGCCTCGCGCAGCGTCGTGCCGATGGGAACGGTGATCAGATTGTCTTTGGTCATTACTTCGGAGATCGGCAGGTCGAGCCGCGTCTCGAAGCGCAGGTCGCGGTTGGTTAAAATGCCTACCAGCTTGCCGTTTTCGGTGACGACCGGCACGCCCGAGATTTTGTATCGCTCCATCACCGCCATCGCTTCACGAATCTTGCGGTCCGGCGTCATGGTCACCGGATCAACGATCATTCCCGATTCCGAGCGTTTGACCTTGTCCACTTCGTCGCGCTGCGCTTCGATGGGAAGGTTTTTGTGAATCACGCCGATGCCGCCCTGCTGCGCAATGGCGATGGCCATCGGAGCTTCAGTCACTGTGTCCATCGCCGAGCTGAGGATGGGGGTGTTGAGCGTGATGCTGCGCGTCAACCGCGTGGTCGCGTCGGTTTCTGCCGGCAGGATTCCAGAGTAGGCCGGAATCAACAGAACATCGTCAAAGGTCAGAGCTTCGATCAGATTTTCAGTCAGCATAATATTTCACCATAAACAAAAACCGCGCGAGATCGCATCGCGCGGCGAGCTTGATAACCGTATTTTTCGATCCGCGAACGAGCGCACAGTTCGGTGAATCTGGCCGCTCCAGTAGCCACCCACGCCCGTTTTTCGCCAAAGGGAACGGCGAGTCAATCGAGATACTGCTGATAGTTGTCCCTGGTGATAACCACATTATTGGCAACCACGCCCTTCTGGCCGGGCAGAAGCTTGCTGTAATTCACAATCCGTCCATTGATCGTGATTCTCAGCGAAGTCAATCTGCCTATGAATAACACGATCCTGTCGTTCACATTGAATTCACGCACATCGCCGGGTCCCAGAATGACCTGTTCCTGCTTGCCCGCATCGGGTTTGATGCTAAGCCAGCATTCTTCGCCGGTCGCGATCAATTGCACCCTCATTCCGCCGGCGGACGCGCTTCCGGACAATAGATTTGTTGATGGCGATGACGACGCGTTCGGCGAAACCGCCGGCGCCGGGGTTGCTGAAACGGCAGGAGTAGGCCCCGGAGTGCTCGCACTCCCCGGCCGGCTTGTGTTCTGATCAGAAACGACCGGCGCGAAATATTGATAAGCCGCGTATGCCAGAGCCGCGAGAATCAACAACGCAACAAAACTGAGCAACAACCCATTGCCCGACGAAGGCCTGACTTCAAAATCCTCGACCCCATATTGATAGCGGCGCGTCGGCTCGCCGCCCTGCTCCTCCAGTTGTTCTTCGTACAGCTTGATTGCCTGCTCTTCGTCGAAACCAATGTGCCTGGCATATTTGCGGACGAACGCGCGGTTGAAAACACCGCCTGGCAGGATGTCATAGGTGTCACTTTCGATAGCTTGCAAAAAACGGACACCGATATGCGTGGCGTTGGCAATGTCACGAAGCGTGACGCCCTTTTCCTCGCGTGACTGTCTCAGTTGCTGGCCCAGCGTTGCCATCTTTTTTCTTTGCGATACCCGTATTGCCTTTGTAGCAGCGGTTATTGAAGATGAAACCACTTGAACTAAGCCCGTATCTTATTTGAAGCGATTCGGGCTGTCAATTTTTTGTCCTCGCCAATCGGCTGTTTTGGCGCTGTTTGACGCCATTTTGGGGTCACTTTCCCGCACCCAGTCGCTCGGCCAGCTTCACCTCATCAGTGACCGGGGCTTCGCAGTAAAAGTTGCGGCAGACATACGCCGTCGCTCTGCCGTCAATCCGGCCTCGCCCTTCGAGCAATTTGATCGCCTGCGCTGCCTTCAAATCATTCGGCGCTGCGAAGGCGACGACTTTGTTCGGCAAATAGCGTTTGAAGACCGTGTCAATCAATGCGCGTGTGTCTTGTGCCTCAGGCTCGCCGACGATTGCGATTTCGTAAGCCGAAGTCAGAAACAGATCGAGAGCCGAGAGCAGATGTCCGAATGCGCTCGGCGCGCGCATCATCGCCGGCTTCATCAACTGCGATATTTCTTCAGCCATCCGGCGGTATCGCTCTTCGCCGGTCAACAGCGACAACCTGGTCAGTACGTGAACCGCAACCGAATTCCCCGCCGGCGTCGCGTTGTCGTAGAAATCCTTCGTGCGCGTGATCAGAGTCTCGTGGTCCGAGCTGGTGAAGAAGAAACCGCCCGCTTCGGCATCCCAGAACTGCGCGATCATCGTCCCGGCGAGCGCCAGAGCCTCTTCAAACCAGCGCAGATCGAACGTCGCTTCGTAAAGCGCGAGTAGGCCGTCAATCAGGTAGGCGTAATCTTCCAGGTAGCCGTTGAGCTTGCTCTCGCCGTCCTTGTGTGTTCTGAGCAACCGCCCGTTGCGGCGGAGATGCGTGAGCAGGAAGCCGGCATTCCTGACCGCAACCCGCAGATAATCTTCCCGGTCAAGCGCGCGCGCGGCTTCGGCAAAGCTGCGAAGCATCAATCCGTTCCACGCCGTCAGCATCTTTTCGTCCCGATGCGGCTTGACGCGTTCCTCGCGGGCTTCAAACAAAATTCTTTTGCCGCGTTCGATCACTTCAGCCAAACGTTCGGTCGTCACGCCCTTCAGTTTGGCAATCACAGCCACGTCTTCATCAATGTGCAAAATGCTCCGGTCTTCGAAATTGCCGAATTCGGAAACGTCGAAATAGCGGCAGAACAGACGCGCGTCTTCTTCGCCAAGCAGCGCCGCGACTTCTTCGGGCGTCCAAACGAAAAACTTTCCTTCCTCGCCTTCGCTGTCGGCATCCTGCGTCGAATAAAAGCCGCCGCTCGCGCCGGTCATTTCGCGCACCACGTAATCGAGCGTCTCCGTCGCAATGCGTTTGTAAAACTCTTTGCCAGTGACCAAAAACGCATCGAGGTAGACTCGGCTCAAGAGCGCGTTGTCGTAAAGCATCTTCTCGAAATGCGGCACCAGCCATTTCTCGTCCACCGAGTAGCGATGAAAGCCGCCGCCCAGTTGATCGTACATTCCGCCGCGCGCCATCTTTTCCAGCGTCAGCTCAACCGCGTTGAGCGCGCTCTGGTCTTTGGTTCGATGGTATTGGCGCAGCAGGAACGAGAGAGTCATCGAAGGCGGGAACTTGGGTTTGTTACCTAAGCCGCCGTAGACCGGATCGAGCGTTCGCAGCAATTGATTGGCCGCGTGATCGAGAATTTCATAACTAAGCCCGCCTTCCTGCGGCGCGGCGCGGTCGAGCCGTTTCAATTCACCGAGCACGCCTTCTGCGCTCTGTTCAATCTCGTCACGCCGTGTGCGATAGGCTTCCGCGACCGCGATCAGAATGCGCGGGAATCCGGGCAACCCGTGACGATCAACCGGTGGAAAATAAGTGCCGCCATAAAACGGTCTGCCATCAGGCGTGAGAAACACAGTCATCGGCCAGCCGCCGCTCCCGGTCATCATTTGCACGGCGTTCATGTAAATCGTGTCGAGGTCGGGGCGCTCTTCGCGGTCAACTTTGATGTTGATGAAGTTGTCGTTCATCAATTGGGCGATGGCTTCGTCCTCAAACGATTCCCGAGCCATTACGCTACACCAGTGACATGCCCGGTAGCCTATGCTCAGCAGAACTGGCTTGTCTTCACGCTGTGCGCGAGCGAACGCTTCTTCCCCCCAAGGGTACCAATCAACAGGGTTGTGGGCGTGATGTGATAAATACGGGCTGCTCTCGTGAATAAGCCGGTTGGTATGTTTAGGTGTGTTGCCCTCAATTTCATGATCACTTTTCATTCTTCTCTCCAAGTCCAGCCTTTATGGCTCTTCCGCTTGCCGCTTTTCACCTCGTGCATATGCGCTTGCCCTAATCCTTGCTCCTGACAAAAGGCCTTGAGGTTGGTAATCACTACTCTGCGCCCATCCGGACTGATGAATCCAGTATACCTCCTCAATTCATGTTTGTTTTGCCTTCCGTTCTCGTGTGTCCACCCGCGGTGGCTGCAGATTCTGCCGTTTGCCACAGCCACCATGTGCGTCTTGTCCAATCCGTTTTCACGACAGAAAGCGGCCAAATTGGTGATTGGTCCGGCAGGGCGTTCTTCGGGGTCAATGAACCCGTCATAAGTTTTCACGTATTCTCGTTTCCGAACGCTGTTTTTGTGCGTCCACCCCTTGTAAGACTTCAGCTTGCTCTTGCCCATCGCCAGCCTATGCATAGACGGGAAATCCAATCCTTGCTGACGGCAAAATTCATGAAGGTTGAAGATAGTGATTTCATTGCCATCAGGATCAACGAAGCCTTCCCAAAGTTGGGCATTCAGATCTCCTGGCGAGCTAGCCATGGGGTAGATGTTGAACCCAATCTCTCGGTCTGTACAACCGGTTCTATCAATCCACGATTGCTCGGCATGCAATCGTTCTGAATCGGCAACCAGTTCCAAAACGGAGAACTCAAAATTTGCTTCGCCATAGTGATCCCAAGCCTCTTGCAAAAAGCGGTTTGAGTGTTCGCCGCGACCCAAATTCCGGCGGTGGGCACTCCATCGCGCTCGCAAATCTACAGCACTACCAATGTAGATTTGGCCTGTGATTACGCAGCGAATCTGGTATACGCCTGATGATCGCGGTATTTCCCTGGTTCGACTCTCGCGGGGCATTATAATCCTTTCGCGGTGAATGCGGCCGTGGCGGCAGGGCTAAATGAATTTCTTGCCCTCGCTGGCTTCATCCGTGTTCGGATTGTAAACTGGGGAATCGAAGAGACCTTTGAAGTAAGGGCAATACTATCGCTGTTCTGAGGAAAAACGAAAGACGAATGAGCTACAAATGTTTGCTTTTTGACCTGGACGGCACGCTGGTGGATTCGCGCGCCGATCTGATCAATGCAGTCAACCTGATGCTGGACGAGCTTGGGTATCGAACTCTGCCCGATTCCAGCGTGATCAATTTTGTGGGCGAAGGCGCGCGATTGCTGGTCGAGCGCGCTCTGCTGGCAACGCATAACGCTGAGCCGCATAATTCCGAGATCGAACCCGCGCTCAAAATCTTCCGGCGCCATTACCGCGAACACCTGCTCGATCAAACGCGCATCTACCCGGAAGTCGAGCAGACGCTCGCCCGGCTGCCTCGCATCCCGAAAGCCGTCGTCACCAACAAGCCTCACGAATTCACGGTCGCTCTGCTCGAAGGCATCGGTTTGTTGCCCCATTTCGACGTGGTCTTCGGCGGAGACAGTCTGGCGGAACGCAAGCCTTCGCCGATGATGCTGGTCGAAGCGGCGCGCAGGTGCGGAGCGGAAATTCCAGAATGTTTGATGATCGGCGACAGCCGGGTGGACGTGGAGGCGGGGCGCGCGGCGCAGATGAAAACCTGCGGCTACGTTCCGGGTTTTCGCGGGCGCACGGAACTGGTCGAGGCGGGAGTTGATTATGTGATCGAACGCTTCAGCGAATTGTGCGTGATCGTCAACTGCGCGCAATCGCAGATCGCTTTTCGATGAAGCCTCCGAAATCACTTTGATAAAAGAATGAGCCGCGGCGTTCGCCCGATGCCCTCAGGCTTTTGGCCAATGCGATCTTGGAGACAAGGGCTTCGGAGCGAACGACGCGGCTCGTGCGGGAAACACCGCCAGAGGTTGAACCGCAATGCGATCAGGTTACGTCAACCCGGCTTTTCAACTTTCAGTCGTGTGAGTAAGCTTGCGAATCACCATCCAACCGAAGTAGATGATTCCACCGATGATCGCCAGCTTGATCAGCAACGGGATCAGACCGAGCACTGTTCCGATCAGACCCAGCACGAAACTGAGAACCGCCGCTGCTACTACGAGCGCGAGAACCACGAGAATGATTGAGCCGACTGTTTGAACCATAACTTTTCACGCCTCCTCAAAAGTGATTTCGAAAGATAACCTTGCCGATTGATTGCAACCTGCCATACGCGGTCACGGCTGACGATGTTTCAGCAATTTTCGGCTTGCCGGAATTTGAGGTGCGAGGCTTGAGACCGTCTCATTTGCCCTCTTTCACCCGCTTGAAGTAATAGACCGGCTCGTTCGGGAGGCCATGAACTGCAACCAACTCCCAGCCCTTCGCGCCGAGTTTGTCGAAGTTGCGTTCGAGCGGGAAATTCTCGCGCGCAAACGAAGTGTCCGTTTGTTTGCGCATGCCCGGATAGCTTTCGTTGCCCGCAGTCGAGAGATTGGCGCTGCCGCCCGAAACCACGAGGTATTCCCATTGCACATCGGCAACTGCGTCTTTGCTCTCCTTGCGCTGACCGTGCACGGCAAATGCGATGGAAAGGATCAACAAAATCGCAGTCGCAACAACCATCGAGATCCGCATTCTTGTATTCATCGTCGTCTCCTCAAGCTGATAATTGAAAGTCGCCGCCGCTCGATCAACTTCGGACGGGCGGCTCGTTGACACTCTTAAATCGCCGTTTCTATAATCCCCTCTCAAACGTTACGGCAGATCACTGGCTGGAAGCTCCGAACGTCGCTTGCGCCGCAATTCCGCTTACGCCGATCACGCACAGACTAACAGTTTGTGCCAATTTCTCTAAGGGAGTTTTACCGTTTTGCTCGATCAGGACAACGACCAGATTCAACAACGCCGCCTCCATCTCAACGAGATCGCGGAGATGGGGCACGCGCCATACCCGCACCGGTTCGACCGCACTCATACGATCTCACAGATCGTCGAACGCTATCAGAGCCGCGCGGGAAAAAAGGACGACGAGGGGGAAGCCGCTCGTGTGAACGAGGAGCTGAAGGCAGCCGAAGGCGGCGAAGTGCGAATCGCCGGACGCATTATGACCATGCGGCTGATGGGCAAGGCCGCGTTCGCGCATCTCTCCGACGGCCTGAGCCACTTGCAGGTCTACGTGCGCAAAAACGACGTCGGCGACGAAGGCTGGGAGCTTTATCAAAAGCTCGATCTCGGCGATTGGATCGGAGTCGCGGGTTTTCTGTTCATCACGAAGACTGGCGAGTTGTCGCTGCACGTCAGCCGGTTGCAATTCCTCGCCAAAGCGCTGCTGCCAATGCCGGACAAATATCACGGCGTGACGGACAAGGAATTGCGCTATCGCCAGCGTTACGTTGATCTGATTGCCAGCGGCGCGGCGCACGAACGTCTGCCTGGCGAGCTGACTTCGCGCGAAGTCTTCGAGCGGCGCGCGCAGATCATCCGCGAAATCCGGCGGTATTTCGATGAGCGCGGCTACGTCGAAGTCGAAACGCCTATGCTTTCGCCTTTGGCGACGGGCGCTGCGGCAAAACCGTTTGTCACTCACCACAACGCGCTCGACATTGATCTCTACGCCCGCATCGCGCCGGAGCTTTACCTGAAGCGGCTGATCGCCGGCGGGTTCGAGAAGGTCTACGAGATCAACCGCAACTTCCGCAACGAGGGGCTGTCGTACAAGCACAACCCCGAATTCACGATGCTCGAATGGTATCAGGCCTATTCGGATTTCAACGACCTGATGGATTTGACCGAGGAGTTGATCACGATGCTGGTGGACAAAGTCTGCGGGACGCGGCAGATCGTTTATCAGGATCACGCGATTGATTTCGATAAGTGGCAGCGGCTGACGATGCGCGAGGCGGTCTTGAAATATTGGCCCGACGACGCGATGCGACCGGCGCTGGAAGGTTTGATGGATCGCCAACAACTCGAAGACGCCGCCGCCGCGCTCGACCTCGGCTACGATCCGAAATTGAACGACGGACAATTGCTGGGCGAAACCTTCGAGCATATCGTCGAGCCGCATCTGATCCACCCGACCTTCATCACCGAGTTCCCCACCGAGCTTTCGCCGCTGTCGAAGCAGAAGGCCGATGACCCACGATTCGTCGAACGCTTCGAGCTGTACGTCGCCAACATGGAGATCGCCAACGCGTTTTCGGAATTGAACGACCCGGCGGAGCAGCGACGACGTTTTGAAGAGCAGATGACGCAGCGCGAACGCGGCGATGAAGAGGCGATGGTGATGGACGAAGATTACATTCGCGCGCTCGCTTACGGGATGCCGCCGACGGGCGGCGAAGGCATCGGTATTGACCGGCTGGTGATGATCCTGACCAACCAGCGTTCGATCCGCGACGTGATCCTCTTTCCCCACATGCGCCCCGAATCAAAATAACTTTGCGCTCTGCGCCCAGCGCATTCTTCGAGGTAAATCATCTTGGCTAAACGAAATTCCCCAAAAGGCAAACCAGTCCAACCCTCCCCGGAAGAGCCGATCATCAAAGCTCAGGCTTCGCAAAACGACGAGAAGAAGCGGCGACTTATTCTGATCATCGCCGGCGGCATTGCTTTTGCGGCGAGTCTGGCGATCTACCTTCTGCGGCTCGACAAAGTCGTGGGCTTTGTGGGTGACGACGCGTGGTACGTGCTGCTGGCCAAAGCGATGGCGACGGGGCATGGCTACACGATCATCAACTCGCCTTCGCCGGGCATTGTGCCGTTTTACGCCCCTGGCTTCCCCGCTCTGCTTTCGATCTTCTACCGCCTGGCGCCGAGCTTTCCGGGCAACCTCATCGTCTTCAAATTGGTTTCGACCGCGGCGATGATGGGAGCGGGGTTCATCGCGTTCCATTATTTCAGACGTTACCGCGAATTGCCGATCTACGTCTCATTCGCGCTGGCGTTGACGACGGCGACCTATCCGGCGCTGGTCTTCCTGGCGACTTCGACTGTGATGTCGGAACCTGTTTTCACGCTCACGCAACTGGCCGCGATTGTCGTGATCGAACGCTGCGTCCGCGCCGGCAAAGAGAAATCGGCCTGGTGGTTGGCGGCTCTGGGCGGCGCGCTGGCTTCGTATGCGTTTCTCACGCGGCCAGCCGGTCTGGGACTGCTCGTCGGAGCAATCATCTACCTCTTCAAAGAGAAGCTGACCAAGTCGTTGTTGATCTTCGCGGCGGTGGTCGCCGTGTTAGTTGGGCCGTGGGTGGTTTATTCGCGCATGCATACGCCAACACCAGAACAGGTCGCGGAGCAAGGCGGGAACATCGTCCAGCCTTACACGAAGCAGATTTGGCAGCCCAAGGCAGGAGAACCGCTGTCGGGCACAATCACGGCGGGTGAATTGCCCGAGCGCGTCTGGAACAATCTGTCCGAGATCGCCTACAGCAACTTAGCCGAGCGGCGGCCTCCTACTTTCGGCGCGCTGGTGTTTTACTCCCTTTACCGCCCGCTCGAACCAGGAGAACCGATCCGCATTCCCGCCGAGGCGCGAATGATCTCGCTGTTCCTGGCTGCGCTGGCGCTTGCCGGATTCGTGTCGGTCGTGCGCCAGCGGTGGACGCTGGCTGAAATAGTCGTGCCGCTGTCAATCGGAGTGTCCGCGCTTTGGGGATGGGAGCAGTATCGTCTGTTGCTGCCGATTGTGCCTTTCCTGCTCTTTTATCTGCTGATGGGCGTGCGAATGATCGCGCGGCTTTACCGGAAGCTTTACGCGCAACCGAATCCGCGCGGCGAAGTCATCCCTCTGCTCATCGTCGCCTGGCTTTTCGCCGTCAGCAACATTTACGGCAACGTTCAATACATCCAGAGAAAATACGATCCGGTTCCGGAGAATCGTTTGCGATGGATCAGCGCGTTCGAAGAGAACGAGGCCTTGATCAAACACATTGGCGAAAACGTCCCCAAAGAAGATGTGATTGCGACGCAGAACCCGGCGCTGGTGTATCTTTACACGGGGCACAAGACGGTCGCTTCCGATGACCCTGCGTCGCAATGGGAAACGTGGAACCGCATTGGCGTGCGTTATCTCGCGCGCACTTCGCCATTCCCGCTGCCCAAACCCGATGCGAGCGAGAGCAAATACCCCCAGGTCTATCGCACCGGCGGCAGCCTGGGTCTGCGCCTGATTGATTTAGGCTCGCCATCGTCTCGCCCGGCATGGGGCAAGAACTGAGAGTGGGGGAACGGGGGAGTGGGGGAGCGGGGGAGTGGGGGAAAGAGAAACCGGCTTCTGCCTCTCCCACTCTCCCACTCTCCCACTCTCCCACTCCCCCACTCGCAACAGATGTCCTACGAACTCTTCATCGCCCTGCGTTATCTGCGCGCCAAACGGCGTCAGGCGGCCGTTTCCGTCATCACAGCCATCGCCGTTGCGGGCATCACCCTCGGCGTAGCGGCGTTGATCATTGCGCAGGCGCTCATCACAGGCTTCCGCGCCGACGTTCAGGACAAAATCCTTCAAGGCACCGCCCACCTCAATCTGCTCAAAGCAGACAACAGCGGCATCGAAAATTACCGTGAGCTGGTTGAGCGCGCTCGCACAGTGCCCGGCGTGCGCGCGGCTTCGGCCACAATCTATGCGCAGGCTCTGCTGAGCGTTGGCGATCGTCAGGAGTACGCAGTGCTCAAAGGCGTGGACTTCGACGCGCCGCACGAAGCAAACGAAATCTTCTCGACGGTCGTCGAAGGCGACCCGAAACAGCTCGAGCCTGCGCCAGAACCCGAGC
>Ga0247727_10008949_pt1 | contig 18368 bp, 13 predicted proteins | sample WisWelCaveWW1625_FD_202498 | JGI IMG/M metagenome (GOLD analysis project Ga0247727, IMG submission 202498) | Biofilm microbial communities from Wishing Well Cave, Virginia, United States - WW16-25 | ecosystem: Environmental > Aquatic > Deep subsurface > Groundwater > Cave microbial mat | place... | reverse complement strand
GGACGGCTGGCACTGCGGCGAACAGGGAACTCAGGAACTTCATGCACGAATCGAAGGTGAGCCGCCCCCGGCTGTCGAGTGGAAACAGGAGCCCGTCAGCTCCGGGCGCATTTCACTTTTTGAGAGCGACCTGCCGACCCGTGGCCGTTCTCCCTCACCCTCACCCTCTCCCGCTGGGAGAGGGAATCCGCTCCGGCAGCGCCTTCCGAATGGAGTCGCCGTGACCTTCGTCACCGCGTCCAGTTCACGGCTGAAGCGGCGGACGATTCTCCCTCTCCCAGCGGGAGAGGGCAGGGGTGAGGGAGACAAGGGACACATCCATCCCGTTGCCAGAAACTGAAATGCGCCCGTCAGCTCCCCGCGGGCGCTTCCGCCGCAAGCTTCCTGTAGAATTCTTTCGCTCGCTCAAACGTAACGCGGGCTTCCTCGCGTTCCGCAGCGGCAATCGCGCGCTCGCGTGTGCGCCACAACTGCTCGATGCAGCCGATGGCCCACAGCGCGCTCTGCCGCGACGCGCGAATCGGCTTGCCGCCGAGCAGCACGTTCACCGGGTTCGTATGCAACTGGGGAAAGTGCCGCAGCGCGACCCAACTGCTGCGCTCGACCTGCACGTTGAAGATCAGATCGTGCTCCTTGTCGTCCGCCGGGACGTCCTGCGCGGCAACGGCGCGGCCATTCACGATGAGTTCGACGCGGCGCTTGTTTCCGGTGAACACGCCCGCGCCCTTCGTCTCGTGCAGGTTCACGGTGTCGCCCAGCAGGCGCGCGCCGCCGACGGGCATCGCGCCGCCGTAATAGACTTCCAGCGGCGTGCCCGAGGCGAACGCGACGCGGGCCTTCACATGCACGCTCGCGGGCGTGGCGAGCTTCACGTCGTCGCCGGGGCGCGCACCGTTGACCGTAAAGTCCAGCGCGTGCGCGTAGCCGTCGCTCACGTAACTGCGGCCGGCGCGGATGCCTTCGCACCACGCGGTGTAGTCCACGCGGTCCACCTTGCCGAGGCGCACATACACGCGGCCCTGCCCGACGCGCGTCCCGCTCATGCACGGGAAGTCCGTCTCGCCGCTCACTTTGAGTGGCAGCCCGCAGTTGAGCAGGTGATACCAGCAGTTCCACTCGGGCAGCCGCGCGGTGTCCATCGCGCTGATGAAGTCGCATAGCCCCTGCGCGACCGTCACGAAAATCTCCTGCGCGCCGACGCTGTTCAACTCGGGGATGGCGAAGTTCGGCAGCCGGTCCGCCGCTCGGTCATGGCTCGCGGTCAACTCGTCCGCCGTGATCAAGCCGTCGCGGTTCGCGTCCGCGGTGGCGAACGGCTCGGGAACCAAACCCTTCGCGGACTCGTCGGCCGTGAGCCTGCCGTCCTTGTCCGCATCAAGCGAAGTCATCATCCGTCGCGCGGCTGCGGCAGCATCAATCTGCAATCCGCTCGCCGAGTGCGCGTAGCCGACCACGCCGCCTTGCGACTTCGCCCAGCGCATCACGGGCGTGGTCCACGTCGGCCAGTTCTTCGAGCCGTCGGCGCCGGGATAGATTTGTTCCTTCAAATTCAGCAGGCACACGTGTCCGAGCGCCTGCGAGCCGAAGCCGCTGACCTCGACGTCGTATTTGATCAGCGTGAACGGCTCGCTGAGTTTGTCCGGAGTCGCGCCGAAGAACTGCTTCTGAAAATCGAAGCACGGCCCCCACGTGAGGATGCAGCCGACGTTGAGCGCCTCGCCCTTGACCTGTCGGAACATGTCGCGCGCGAACACGCCCTCGGTCGGCGAGTTGTAGTGTGCGCAGCCCGCGGCGTGGATGTGGTGGTCGCCGGAGTAGAAGCCGTGAGCGGCGGGATGGACCCAGCGGTCCAACTTCGCGCTGATTGCAGATTGTGGATTGCGGATTGCAGATTGGAGGGGCGTGCTACGTGTCGTGCGCTCCAGGTTCCGTGAAGGGACCGTGACCGTGATCGTGCGGCTGAGCCAGCGGTATTCTGGGCCGCGGCCGGAGAACATCATGAACTCGCCCGGCGGCAGCAGCACGGTCTCGCTGTCCGCGCGGTAGATGTGCTTCTGGAAAAAGAAATCCGGCGCAAGGCGCTTCGCCTGCGGCGGAAAGACGTGGCCGTGTTTGTCGAGGAACAGGAACTGTCCCATCGTCGGAGTGCCGTCGTGGTCGCGGACGGTGAGCTTCACCTCGATGGCTGGCAGGATGTCGAACAGCACCGGCACCTCGGCGCGGAAGCCAAGGTCCTGCGTGCCTTCGCCAACATCGAACGCAAGCGTGGCCTCGCGCTTGCCCGCTTCACTGCTGTAGAGTAGCGCGATGACATACTCGACGCGCAGTCCGCTGAGACGGTCGGTCATCGGCGCGCTTGTGAAGAGGTCCACGTCGAGGAAACGGTCGTTGCGGCGGGAGGTGTTCTCGTTTTCACGAAGCTTTTGCTGCTTCTGCCGGTCCATGCTGAGCTTCGCGACGCCTGCATAGACCGGCCCGGCTTGCGGACTCGTGATGCGGAGCGGCTTGGTCGCGGTCGAGTCGTTCAGCACTTTGAGGAGCGCTGGCGTGTAGCCGGCCTGTTGCAACTTCGCCGCGGCGGGCCCGCGTGCGGCCTTCACGCGCACCTCGGGATTGAGGCCCACGACTGCGAGCACGCGCGGATCAAGCAGGCGCTGGAGTTCGCGCGCGTCCAGCTTTGCCGAGGCCGCATCGAGTGATTTCCGCAGATCCTGCGGCAGCGGCGCTCCGAGAATCTCAAGCGCCTGCGCCACGCGCTGGATGTTCGCGGCGAGAGGTTGGCCTTCGACTTCGACGGGTTCGAGTTGTTGGGCGGTGGACTGCGATGGAAACGCGGCGAACACGGTGAGCCACGACCACAGCGCAGCCGGGACAAGGCGGGACGAAGGCTTCATGTCAGCGAGCGTAGCGGAACCGTCGAAGCGGGCAAGCCGCACAAACGAGGTGCTGTCGCGCTATTTCTCCAACTCCGCCGGGACAATCTTCTTGTCCTCCCACACGGCCTCCTTCGTCTTCGGGTCGTAAGTGAGCACGCGGGCCTTGCTGTTGGGGGCGGGCGGGACGTCTTTCTTCGGGAGCCACTTCGCGAGGTCGCGCTTTGTCGCGGCGAGCTTCGTGTCGGCGGCGAGGTTCGTCCACTCGTTCGGGTCCTTCACCATGTCGTAAAGCTCCTCGGAGCCGTCGGCGTAGCGGATGTAGCGCCATTGCTCGGTGCGGATGCCGTGGTTGCCTTGGTTGTGCGTGGTGATGGCGGGCCACTCGCGCGGCGCGGCGGCGTTCTTCAACTGCGGCACGAGGCTGTGGCCTTCGAGGTCGGCGCGCGCGGGGAGCGAGCTCAGTTCGAGGAGCGTCGGAAAGATGTCGAGCAGCTCCGCGGGGCGCCCGCACTTCGCGCTCTTCGCAACGCCCGGCCCGGCGAAGATGAGCGGCACGCGCGTCGAGCGGTCCCACAACGTGTTCTTGCCCGTGATGCCCTTCTCGCCGAGGTGCCAGCCGTGGTCGCCCCACAGCACGACGATCGTGTCGTTGGCGCGGCCGGTCGCGTCGAGCGCGTCGAGCACGCGGCCGACCTGCGCGTCCATGAAGCTGATGCTCGCGAGATACGCGCGGACGAGTGGTCGCCACTCATTGACGCGCGTGAGCAGCGAGAGCCGCGGCTCGGGAAGTGTCCAGTGCAGATACCACGAGAAGAGCGGCGTGTCGTCGCGGTCGCCGGGCTTCACGGGCGGCATCACGAGCGTCGCGTCGGGATAGAGGTCAAACCACTTCTGCGGCGCGAAGCACGGCACGTGCGGCAGTCGGAATCCAGCGCCGACGAAGAACGGTTTGTCCTTCGGCGCCTTCTGCAAACCCTCGATCGCCGCGGTCGCGATCTTGTAATCGCCGCTGTCCTCGTCCTTCTCCGGGAACACGCCCCAATCCATCGCGGGATGGCGTCCCGCCGCGGGCAGCTTCGCGATGGTGGCGGTCGGACGGCCGATTCCCGGCGCGGGGCCCCATTCGTTGAACTCCGCGGCGCGGTCCTTCGGCTGGATGGAGCCGTCGTGATAAATCTTCCCGCACGTGTAAGTGGACCAGCCCGCGCTCGTGAAAGTCTGCGGCAACGTGACGTGGTTCTTCGTCGCCTCGACCTGCCGGATGCCGGGTTGCAATCCGTAGATGCCCGTGGACGACGGGCGCAACCCCGTGAGCAGGCTTGAGCGCGACGGATTGCACAGCGGCGCCTGGCAGTGTGCGTTCGTGAAGAGCGTTCCGCGCCGCGCGAGGCGGTCAATGTTCGGCGTCTTCACTTGCGGATGTCCGCCGAGACAGCCGAGCCAGTCGTTCTGGTCGTCAATGGCGATGAACAGGATGTTCGGCCGGGTGGCGGCGTGCGCGGGAAGGCAGAGTGAAAGCATGGCGCAGACCGCGAACAGGAGTGGCTTCATGCCGGCACGATAGCAGAGGCATCCGGTGGCGTGGAAGGAAAGCGTTCGACGAAGGATACGGACTGGCGCAGTCCAAAACCTGGCGCTGATTCGCACAGCCAACCGCGAAAGTTTTCATCGCCTTCCCCGGCCGGTTCGGGCAGGAGAGGAAGTCATGAAGTCACGACTGCAGCTCCCAACTCTAACAACGGTCGCATTCCTTGCCCTCGCGCTCGCGAGTTCCGCGTTCGCCGCGGATGCGAATCACGTTCTCAACCTCTGGCCCGGCCAGCCGCCCGGCGAGCCGATGAAGGTTGAAGCCGAGAAGGATTTCACCAAACCCGAGGATCGCCTCATCGCGGGCCGGCGCATCATCAAGCTCGGCAACGTCGCGACGCCGCAGGCGCACGTCTTTCTTCCGCCAAAGGAGAAACGCAACGGCGCGTCGGTCGTCATCTGCCCCGGCGGCGGCTTCAACATTCTCGCGTGGGACCTCGAAGGCACCGAGGTGGCCGAGTGGCTTAACTCCATCGGCGTCGCCGCCATTGTCGTCAAGTATCGCGTCCCCACCGCGCGCCAGCCTGTGCGCTGGCTCGCGCCGGTGCAGGACGCGCAGCGCGCGCTGAGCCTCACGCGCAGCAAGTCCGACGAGTGGGGCCTCGACACGAAGCGCACCGGCACGCTCGGCTTCTCCGCGGGCGGAGTCACCGCGGGATTCGCGGCGGTGAAGAACGGCGAGCGCCAGTATCCGGCCGCGGACGACACGGACAAACTGTCCTGCCGCCCGGCCTTCGCGGTGCTCATCTACCCGGCGTATTTCGTGGACGACGCGACCTTGCAGCTCAAGCCCGACATCATCGTCACAAAGGAAACGCCGCCGATGTTCTTCGTTCACGCGCAGAACGACGGCGTGAAGGCGGAGAACAGCGTGCAGCTTTTCCTCGCGCTGAAGAAGGCTGGCGTCCCGAGCGAACTGCACGTGTATGACGCGGGCGGGCACGGCTTCGGGATGCGCCCGGTCGAGGGGTTGCCCGTGACGCTGTGGCCGAAGCGCTGCGAGGAGTGGCTCGCGCGAGCGGGGTGGCTGAAGGCGCAGGGAAAATGACCAATGACGCAATGACCAATGCTGAGCGCTCCGTGAACATCAGGGCATGGGAGCCCGTCCGAAGTGCATTCAGGAATTCACGGTGAATCTGGCACGTAATACGATTCTGGAAAGCCGCTGGCTGAAAAGCCTTGGCGGCATGGCGCTCGGACTTTTGCTCGCGCAGCAGATGCCCGCTGCGGACGCACCGCTCCACAAGCAGGTGGACACGCTCGTCGCGGCGAAGTTCGCGAAGCATCCCGTCGCGGCGCAGACTGACGACGCCGAGTTCCTGCGCCGCGTGTGGCTCGACTTCGACGGCGGCATCCCGGGCATCGCGGACACGAAGGCGTTCCTCGCCGACAAGTCGTCGGACAAGCGGGCCAAGCTCATCGAGCGTCTCATGGCCGCGCCGCGCTTTCCCGAGCGGATGGCCGACGCGTTCAACATCCACTTGATGGAGCGCCGCGGCGAGGACGCGAAATGGCGCGACTACCTGCTCGAATCCTTCAAGGCGAACAAGCCGTGGGACCATCTCGTCCGCGAGTTCGTCGCGCCGGAGTTCCTCGACGAGAAGAAGCGCGCTGCGGGCTGGTTCATCACGCGCCGCCTCGACAAGGTCGGCCAGCAGGACACCGACTATCCCGGCCTCACTCGCGACGTGGGCCGGCTGTTCCTCGGCGTGGACCTCCAGTGCGCGCAGTGCCACAAGCACCTTTTCATCAAGGATTACAAGCAGGTGGACTTCAGCGGGCTGTTCGTCGCGTTCCAGAACACGAAGCTCCAGCTCGCGGGCGGCGACTACAAGACGCCGTGGGTCAGCGAGGGGCCGCTCACGAACAAGTATGCGTTCGTCTCCGTGCTCTCGAGCGTGAAGGGCGAGACCGCGCCGCGCGTGCCGTTCGGCGCCGAGGTGTCCATCCCCGAGCTCAAGGGCGACGAGTTGTGGAGCGAGAAGCCCGACCGGAAGAAGAACTTCCCCGGCGCGCCGAAGTTCAGTCCGCTCAAGGAACTCGCGCGCGCGATCGCGTCGAAGGACAACCCATGGTTCACGCGCAACGCGGCGAACCGCGCGTGGTTCCTGATGATGGGCCGCGGGCTCGTCGAGCCGCTCGACCTGCACCACTCTGAGAATCCTCCGTCGCACCCCGAGCTGCTCGACCTGCTCGCGAAGGAATTCGCCGCGCACGACTTCGACCTGCGCTGGCTCATCGGCGAACTCGCGCTCACACAAACCTACCAGCGCTCCACGCGCGTGCCCGCGGGCGCGAAGAACCTGCCGGACAATCTGTTCCTCGTCGCGAAGGAACGGCATCTTTCGCACGAGCAGCTTGTGCGTGCGTTCCTCTTGGCGACAGGCGAGTGGGAGCGCGTGAGCGCGGGCAAGGCCAACGAGCTGCCCGCGGACGAGAAGTTCTACAAGCTCGCCGAGTTCGAGAACGCCTTCCGCGCCGCGCTCGCGAACGCGCCGACCGAGCCCGAGCTCGAAGTGAACCCGTCGCTCCGCGCCGCGCTGTTCTTCCGCAACAGCGACCTCGTGTTGTGGGCCGTGAAGCCGCGCGACGGAAACCTCGTGGACCGCGCCGCGAAACTCGCGGACGCCGCCACGGTCGCGGACGAGTTGTATCTCTCCATCCTCACGCGCCCGGCGAACGCGGATGAGAAAGCCTCCGTCGCGAAGTGGCTCGAGAAGAAACCCGCCGACCGCGAGCGCGCCATCGGCCACTACGCGTGGGCGTTGCTGACCTCGACGGAGTTCTTCGCAAACCGTTGACGCGGCCGGGACAACCCGGCCAGCAAGCCATCGTGATTCCCAGCACTTGAGCCTTGTTGCGTCGGGCGTCAATCAGGGTATCGTCGCGGCGATGAAACGCACCGCCCATCCGATGGTTCTTGTCGCGGTGCTCGCGTCTGCCGCCTTTCTCGGCGGGTGCGAGGCGGGACGCAAAAACGAGCCGACAATGAATTCCACAAGCGCCACCCAATCAGCCGCCGCACCAACGCCAGGCAAGCTCACGAAGACCGATGCCGAGTGGAGGAAGGAACTGACGCCCGAGCAATACCAAGTCCTGCGGCAGGCGGGGACGGAGCGGCCCTTCGGCTCGACTTACGAGGAGTTCAAGAAACAGGGCGCGGGCACCTACGTCTGCGCGGCCTGTGGCGCCGAGTTGTTCTCCTCGAAGGAGAAGTTTGATTCCCACTGCGGCTGGCCGTCGTTCTACGATCCGGCGAACGCGAAGAACGTGACGACGCACGAGGATGTCACCGCCGGGATGGTGCGCGTCGAAGTGCGCTGCGCCCGGTGCGATGGGCACTTGGGTCACGTCTTCAAGGGCGAGGGTTTCAAGACGCCCACCGATCAGCGCTATTGCATCAACGGCGTGACGTTGAAGTTCGTGCCCGCCGCCGCCGCCCCCGCGAAGACCGCGCCACCCGCGAAGCCCTGAAGTCCTCCGCGCCGACTGCGCCGTCAGTTGGAATCTAACCGGGCTTGCGGGCTGTCCTTCGCCGTGCCGGCGCTTCTGCCGTGATACGCGAGCAGGAAATAGACAAGCACCACCGCGACGGCCACGGTGAGCCCGCTCCAGAACACCGGCCAGTTTTCCCCGGCGGGACGCGCGTTCGCCGCAAACCACCAACCGGTGCCGAGGTAGCCGATGAGGTTGCCCACGCCGCCGACCATCACGGACAGGAGCGCCTGCGCCCGCGCGCGCCACGCAGAGTCCACGCGTTCGTCGAGGTAGATTTGCGCGGTGATGAAGACGAGCGTGAACGAGCAGCCGTGCAGCGTGACGCCCGCGAGGATCAGCGCCTTGCTGTCGAGCGCGCACAAACCGTAGCGCACCAAACCGAACACGAGGCCCGCGGCGAGGATCCACTTGAGCCGCCACTTCGCCAGGAACCACGCCAGCCCAAACATCGTCAGCACTTCCGTGATCTGGCCGAGCGTCATCCACGCGGTCGTGTGCTCCATGCCGAGGTCGCGCAGGTGCGGCGGCGTGTAGGGATAGAACGCCGCCATCGGGATGTTGAACAGCGCTGCGGTGATGAACACGACGCGGTGGTCGTGGTTCTTGAGCAGTGAAAGCGCGTCGAGGCCGAGGCGCTCTCGAAGCGTGAGGTGGGCGGCGGACTTCGGCGGTTCCACACTTGGCAGGCTGAGCGTGAACACGGAGAGCACGAGCCACGTCACCGCGCCGCTGTAGCCGGCGAGCGGCGAAGTGTCGGCGTTGAGCGCGCTCACGAGCCAGCAGCCGGCCATCCATCCGAGCGTCGCCATCGCGCGGATGGGGCCGAACTGCTGCTTCGCATCGCTCAGCCGGGCGAGCACGATGGTGGAGGCGAGTCCCCAAGTCGGCGACGTGCAGAGGGCGTGAAGTTGGATCAGCGCGAGCACCAGCCACGGGTTCCAGCCGAGCTTGATGGCGGTCGAGGCGAGCGCCATGGCCGCGGCCGTGGCGAGGCCGAGCCACCGCAGCACACGCACCGGCGACGCGTGACGGTCGGCCATCGCTCCAAAAATGAGCGGCGACACGAACGCGGCGAGCGCGGACGCGGCGAACGCATAAGGCCGGATGTTCTCCAGCCCGTGCGCGGCGAGCACGGTGGTGAGCGGGACAAACCACATGCCCATCGCCGCTCCTTGAATGAGGAACAGCGTGATGAGTTCGCCGTGTTGAGTCCAGCCCCGCTCCCGTTGCACCCGCACAGGACACACGCGCACGCGCAAAAGGACAAGCCTCGTCGAGCCCGTGAAGCCGCTTCCGCACTTCGCCGCGTTCCGATACAGTCCTTCCATGCCCGGTTCGATGCTCGCCGGATTTGCCCGTGGGTTCGCACGCGCCGCGGTGCGGCTGTATTACCCGACGATCGAGGTGTCGGGCCGCGAGCGCGTGCCGAGGGAAGGGCCGGTGCTCTTCGTCGCGAATCACGCCGCGTCGCTGATGGACCCGGCGATTGTCGGGATCACCGCGAGGCGTCCGGTTCACTTCCTCGCGAAGGCGCCGCTGTTCGACGTGCCAGTGCTCGGCGCGGCGATGCGCGCGCTCGGCATGGTGCCGGTGTTCCGCGGGAGCGACGACCGGTCGCAAGTCGGCCGCAATCTCGACTCGCTCGCGGTCGCCGCGTCGCGGCTCGTTGATGGCGGGGCGGTCGGCATCTTCCCGGAGGGCAAATCCCACGACGCGTTGAAGGTGGAAAAAGTCCGCACGGGCGCGGCGCGCATCGCGCAGCAGGCGGTGGCCGGCGGCGCGAAGGGTCTGAAGATCGTGCCGCTCGGGTTGAACTATGCGGCCAAGGAGCGTTTCCGCAGCGCCATCTGGGTGCGTGTGGGCGAGTCGGTGGACGCCGCGGAATTCCTGAAGCGGAACGCCGACGAACGCGCCGCGATGCGCGAACTCACGGCGGAGATTGACCGCCGTCTCAAGGAAGTCGTCGTCCATCTCGACGAGGCGAAGTGGGAACCGTTCCTCCTCGACCTCGAACTGCTGCTGCCGGCGGGCCGCGCACGGCTTTCGGATCCCGTCGCCGTGGTGCGACAGCGCAAGCGCATCGCGGATGCGATGAACCATTTCCTCGCAACGGACCGGCCCCGCGCCGAGTCCGTCGCGGCCTCGATCGAGCAACAACGCGCGCGCGCAGGCGCCGTGGGCTTGAGCATTCGTTCGCCGGTCCTTTGTCAGCGAGGCGCGAAGTATTTCCTTGGGATGATGTGGGCCGTGCTGCGGCTCGCGCTCGGACCTTTTCCCGCGTTGCTCGGCGCGGTTCACCACATCGTGCCCTTTCTCGTCGTGCGCGGCATCGCCTCGAAGCTACAGTCGCCCGGCCGCATGACGACCTCGCTGATGCGGCTGTGCGTGGGCCTCCCGCTGTATGCGGCGTGGTATGTGCTCGTGTGGTGGTGGATGGCGGAGAGTTACTTCCTCCCGTGGGTCGCGTGGACGTGGGCGGGGCTCATGCCATTCGCGGGGGCGTTCGCGCTGGGTTACGGGCGGCGCGCGCGCGAAGTCGCGGGACGCATCAGGAGCGAGGTGAAGCTGTTGTTCCAGCCCGCAAAGCTCGACGAACTCCGCCGTGCGCAGGCTGAGGTGAGCGCGCAACTTGGCGGGCTCGCGAAGGACTATCTCCGCGCCAGGCCTGTGCTGCCGCTCGCGCCGCGGCCGTTCCCGTGGAAGTGGTGGGCGAAGCGGCTGGCGTTCTGGTGCGTGACGTTCGTTGCGGCGGTTGCGCTGATTTCCTGGGCGATGACCCGCTACAAGAACCGCCCGCTCGCGGAGTTCACGTTCCCCGGACCGGACCTCGGCAAACACACGCCCGAAGTGCTGGCCGCGCAACTCACTGCGGACGAGGGGGCGCTTGGCAACATCCTCCGAAGCGTCGCCGAGCTCGATACGCGCGCGGTCAAGGTGAAGTCCGAGTTCGCGTCTGGCGAGCGCAGCTACGTGCGGCAGGCGGACAACGATGCGGTGCGCCAGTTGCTCCTCACTTACTTGAACTGCCGCGCCGCGATGCTGCGGCTGGCGTGGAAATACCAGGATGCCGCGACGGTGCGTGACGAGGAACCGCGGCTGCGCGCGAGGCTTCTCGGCCACGCGGCAGGCGTGTCGCTCTACGCGACCTCGATGAAGTTCGTCACGCAGTTCGACCGCTCGCCCGAGACCGTGAAGAAGTTCAACGAAGCCGAGCCGCTGTGGGGCATCCCGCCAAACCTGTTCGACACGGTTCACAAGAACCTCGTGCAGTCGGAGCACCGCAAACTGCTCGCCAGCGCGCTGCGACGTCACGACGCGTTGCAAGCCGACTACGCGCGAGCCGGCTTCGACCGCGCGGCGCCGCAGTCGGACTTCCTCGCCGCAATCCAACACGGGCGCGAGGCGATCGCGCTGCTCTCACCGCGGCTTTCCGACAGCCCGCTGCTCGCGGTCGTCGCCGAGGCTCGCGGCGCGGGACGCCAGGCCATCTACGACGCCAAGTCCGCTGTTTCGGTCTGGATCGGTGAAACGAAAATCCGCAAGCCGCGCCGGGGCAAGCCGCTCATCCAGCCGGCCCAGTTGGAGCAGTTCCGCTCGACGCTCAAACCCGGCGACATCCTGCTTGAACGGCAGAACTGGTATCTTTCCCGCGCGTTCATGCCCGGCTTTTGGGCGCATGCGGCTCTGTATGTCGGCACGACCAACGACCTCGTTCGCCTCGGCCTGGACAAGGACCCGCGCGTGCAGCAGCACTGGAAGAAGTTCGCCGGGCGCGACGCCGAAGGGCATCAGCACGTCATTCTCGAGGCGGTGCCGGAAGGCGTTCGCATCACCACGCTCGAACACTGCATTGGCCTGGCGGACTACGCCGCAGTGCTCCGGCCAAAGCTCTCCGAGACGCACATCCGCGATGCGGTGGGTCGCGCGTTCAGCCATGTGGGCAAGCCGTATGACTTCGAGTTCGACTTCTCAAGCACGGACAAGCTCGTCTGCACGGAACTGGTCTATCGCGCGTATGACGGCGACATCCAGTTCCCGCTGGTCGAGGTGCTCGGCCGCAAGACGATGCCGGCGCTGGAGATCGTGCGGAAGTGCTGCGACGAGCGCGGGAAGCCCGGCGCGCAGCTCGAGTTCATCCTGTTCCTCGACGGCGACGAGAAGCGTGGCCGCGCGCGGTTCGCGAGCGAGCGCGAGTTCGAGGCGACGTTGAAGCGCCCCGCGCTGACGTGGCTGCAATGAGGAGACACGCATGAGCCGCGCGTTTGTGAAGGAAGACGACGACCGTCCGGAGAAGCCGACTGCGCCGCGCCTTCCTCCACCGTTGCCGCCGGGTGTGAAAAACCTGCTGACTGTGGAAGGCGAACGACGGTTGCGCACCGAACTCACACGGCTCACCGAAGTCGAGCGGCCGCGGGTTGCGGCGTCCGGCGATGAACCTGCGGTGAAGCACGAACTCCGCGTGCTTGATGCCCGCATCGCGCACCTTCAGCAGTGCCTCCACGCTGCGGAGGTCGTGCGTCCGCCGGAGCAGCCGTGGGAGCAGGTGAAGTTTGGCGCGACAGTGACCGTGCGCGAACGTAGCGGAGAGCAGGCGCGGTATCGCATTGTCGGATTCCACGAGGCGGACTTCGAAGCGGACTGGATCAGTTGGCGTTCGCCGCTCGCGCGGGCGCTGTTGGACGCGCAGGTCGGCCAGCGAGTGCGGTTCAAAATTCCAGCGGGCGAGGAGGAGCTCGAAGTGCTCGCGGTCAGCTACGATTGAGAAGCAGGCGCGGGATTCACCGGGCCGATGCTCCCGCCTACCCAATCCCGCGCGGACAGGGTATCAAGGACGGATGAACGCGCTTTCAGGCAAAGTCCTCGTCATCATCGGCGGCACGAGCGGGTTGGGGCTCTCTGCGGCGCGGGCGTTCGTCAATGAAGGCGCGCAGGTCGTGCTGGTGGGACGCGAACCGCGAAAACTCTCGGTGGCGTTAAGGGAACTCGGCAAGTGCGCGCGCGGGTTTGCCGGTGATGCCACGCGTCCGCGCACCGCGGAGCGCGCCATTGCGAAGGCCGTCCGCGAGTTCGGCGGGTTCCACGGGCTCTACCACGTGGCCGGCGGCAGCGGGCGCGGCGCGGGAGATGGCCCGTTGCACGAACTCACGGATGCCGGATGGGAATTCACGCTGCGGCTCAACCTCACGTCCGCGTTCCACTCCAACCGCGCGGCGGTGCGGCAGTTTTTGAAACAAGGCGGCGGCGGCACGGTCCTCAACGCAAGTTCCGTGTTGGGCTGGTCGCCGTCGCCCGAGTTCTTTTCCACGCACGCGTATGCCTCGGCGAAGGCTGCTGTCATCGGATTGACGACGGCTGCGGCGGCGCGATATGCGCCGGACGACATCCGGTTCAACGTGATCGCGCCCGCGCTAGTGGCCACGCCGATGTCGCGGCGCGCGCAATCGGATGCAGCACTCCTGAAGTTCATCCGCCGCAAGCAACCGCTCGACGGCGGGCGCATCGGGACGCCGGAGGATTGCGACGCGGCGGCGGTGTTCTTCATGTCGGACGCGTCGCGGTTCGTAACGGGACAGGTGCTGGCGGTGGACGGCGGATGGTGTGTGGCCTGATTCGTTCCGAGTTCTGAGTTCAGAGTTCCGGGTTTCGGGTTTCGGGTTTCGAGTTTGAGGTTGTGTGCGGAGGCAAGTCGGCGCATGAATCTGGCCGTCAGCCGCAATCCTGAACCCAATCCCGCTTGGACTACGCAATCGGCATAGACCTCGGCGCGTCTTGCATCAAGGCGATGGCCATCAACGCCTCCGGCCAGTCGCAGGCCCAGAAGAACCTCGCGTTCGACCCGGCGGCCTCGATGGAATGGGCGGAGAAAGTCCGGCGCGTCTTCTGGGACATCCAGGGCGAACTCGGCCGGCCGCCCGACGCCGTGGGCATTTCGGCGCCCGGACTCGCGGCCGCGGATGGCCGCTCCGTCGCGTGCATGCCGGGGCGGTTGCAAGGCTTGGAGGGACTCGACTGGACGAAGCATCTCGGCTCGGTCAAACCGGTCCCCGTGATGAACGATGCCCACGCGGCGCTGCTCGGCGAGGCGTGGATCGGGTCGGCGCGGGGCTTCAAGCACGCCATCATGCTCACGCTCGGCTCGGGCGTGGGCGGCGCGTTCATGACCGAGCGCGTGCTCGTGCGCGGACGCTGCGGGCGCGCGGGACACTTCGGCCATGCGACCGTTGACATGGGCGGCACGCCGGACATCACGAACATGCCCGGCAGCCTGGAAGATGCGATCGGGGATTGCACCGTCGCCAGGCGCAGCAACGGGCGCTTCACGACGACGAAGGATCTCGTAGCGGCGCATCTCGCCGGAGACGCGGAAGCCACGAATGCCTGGCTCCGCTCCGTCCGTGCGCTCGCGTGCGGCATCGCGTCCTTCATCAACATCGTGGATCCGGAAGCGGTCGTGCTCGGCGGCGGCGTTTCAAAGGCCGGTCCTGCGCTGTTCAACCCGTTGCAAGACTACCTCGACGAAATGGAGTGGCGCCCGACGCGACACCGGACGCGCATCCTGCCCGCGATGCTGGGCGAATACGCGGGAGCGGTCGGCGCGGCGTGGAACGCGGTTGAAGTGACGAAGCTGGGAATGAGTTGAGAGAGTCCCGTGGATTCAAGCGGAGTTCCACGGGCTTCACCGACAGGTCCGCTCAGAACCGGGGATTGAAGGAGGAAACTTCCGCAAGACTTTCCCACACCGCGCGTTCCTCGTCGGTGATGGAATTGGGAACCTGCACGTTGACGGTCACGAACAGGTCGCCGCGCTCCCCATGCTCGTTGGGAAGTCCGAGCTTGCGAAGCCGCAGGCGCTGGCCTGCGTGCGTGCCAGCGGCGACGCGCAGGTTTGCGCGGCCCTCGAGGGTCTTGATGGGAATGACCGCGCCGAGCACGGCTTCCCACGGCGTGACCTCGACTTGATGGAACAGGTCCGCGCCCTCGACTGTGAACTCGGCATGCTTGAGCAGATGGATGTGGACAAGCAAATCGCCGGGCCGGCCCTTGCTCCGCAGCGGCGGGTCACCGAGACCGGAGATGCGCACGACCTGCCCCTGACGGACGCCGGGCGGGATGTCCACGTCGTATTCCTGCGCGCGTTTCATCACGCCCGTGCCGCCGCATGTCGTGCAGCCGGAGACGCGGCCGCCGGCATCGCGGCATCGCGGACAGGGCGTCTCGCGCCGAAGCCGGATGTTCCTGTGTCCGCCGCGAAGGGCGTCCTCGAGGCTCACCATGATGTCGGCCTCGACGTCGCTTCCGCGCGCATTGCCGTCCGTGTCGGCAAAGTCGCTCTTGCGGAAGTGGCGCGTCTGCGCCTCCTCGCCCGAGCCGAAGAAATACTCGAAGAAGTCGCTGAAGCCGGTGCCGCCGAAGAGAAACGAAGCGCCGTCCGCGGCCATGCCCGAGGCCTTGGTTTTCCAGTCGGCGGCGAGCTGGTCGTATTTCTCGCGCTTGCCGAGGTTGGAGAGGATCTCGTGGGCTTCGTTGATGTCCTTGAACTTGACCTCGGCTTCCTTTTTGTCCTCGGCGACGTCGGGATGGAATTGCCGCGCGAGCAGCCTGAACGCGAGGTGGATTTCCTTGGCCGTGGCGGTCTTGGGCACGCCAAGGATTTCGTAATAGTCTTTGAACTTGACCGCCATAATCCCAAGGACGGCTGAAGGTCTGCGCCCGAAAGCTAGCGAGTTGGACGCACTGGAACAAGCCTGAATGCCGTGCGCGGCAGCCGGGGCTGCTCCGCCGCGAGCGGAGGGAGCGCGTTGCGTTGAATTGAAGGCGCCGTTCGCGCTATGCCGCAGCGGCGTCGCCGGGGCTGGCGCCCTTTTCGAGGTGGCCGACGTCGAGGTTGGAAAAGGGGTTGTTGGCGAATCCGGCCGGTTTCTGCGGGGCGGCGGGCTTGGGTGACGAGGCAGGCGCGTTGGACTCGGCGTCGGACGCGGCGGGCGCGGCGTGGGAATTGACCGAAGGCGGAGAACCGTCCGCGTGCGGCGTGGAGGCGTGATTGACCGGGGTCTGGCCTTCGCCGGGGTGCTTGGCGCGCTTGTTCCGGGGGAGCGGGCTGAGCATGACGTTGATGCTCTTGCCGACGAGCTTGGGCGTCGCGTCGGGATGCGCCCACGGGGCGGCGTTGTTGATGAACTTGTTGACGACCTGGAATCCAAACTCCGTGTGCGCCATCTCCCGCCCGCGGAAGCGCAGGGCGAGCTTCACCTTCATGTCCTCGCAAAGGAAGTCCACCGCGTGCGAGAACTTCACCCCGAAATCGTGCGGATCAATGTTCGCGCTGAGCTGGATCTCCTTCACCTTGCCGGCGTGATGGTGCTTCTTGGATTCCTTGTCCTTCTTGGCCAGTTCGTAGCGGTATTTGCCGTAGTCCACGACCTTGCAGACGGGCGGTTGCGCCGTCGGCGCGATCTCCACCAGGTCCACTCCCTCCTTGCGCGCAAGGTTCAGGGCGTCGTTGAGGGTCATGACGCCCAACTGATGGCCGTCCCCGCCAATGACCCGGACTTCACGGGCGCGGATTTTCCCGTTGATCCTGATGAACGGACTGCCAGAGGAGGGACCGCGAGGGGAGAAGGGGCGACTCAAGAGGCCCTCTTCGATAGAAGGTTATCCATGTAGCGTAACAACTGTCTGCTGATCGGCGGCTGTCATAACAGGGTGCTTAATACGTCCAAATCCGAACGCCGCGCAAGCCAAATGTCGCCGCGTCTGACGGAGCCACCGCTATGGACGGGTGACGCCCAGAGCCGTATTCAGGCGCAGAAAGGGCGCTGCCTCTCCCCGGACGGGCTCAGGCGCGACCCAGCGCGCGCTTCAACGCCGAGAGACATCGCCCGTTCTCCGCAGGCGTCCCGATCGTGATCCGCAACCACTCCGGCAAATGGTAGATGCCCATCGGTCGGATGATGACTCCTTCTCGTTGCATCGCCTCGAACACCCGCTCTCCCCCGCCGACGCGCGCGAGGATGAAGTTCGCCGAAGACGGGATGAACTCGATTCCTGCCTGGGCGAGTTCTCGCTCGAAGTAGCGCAAACCGTCCGAGTTGTTCCGGCGCGTCCGCTTGACGTGCTCGTGATCGTCCAGCGCCCCGCCCGCACCGGCCTGCGCCACCGAGTTGATGTTGAACGGCTGCCGGATTTTCTCCAGCGCCGCGATCACGTCCGGGTGCCCGATGCCGTAGCCGATCCGCGTCCCGGCCAGCCCGTGGATTTTCGAGAAGGTTCGTGTGAGAAGCAGGTTCGGCCGGTCGCTCCGGCGCACGAGCGGGAGCAAGTCCTGCGGTTCGTCGAGGAACTCGATGTAGGCCTCGTCCATCACCAGAAGCACGTGCGGAGGGACTTGCTCGATGAGCCGCAACACGTCCGCAGCAGCCGCAAGCGTCCCGGTCGGGTTGTTCGGGTTCGCCACGAACATCACGCGTGTGAGCGGCGTGACCGCGGCGAGCATTGCAGGCAGGTCGTGCCCGAACTGCCGCGCCGGCACGCTCACCAGCTCCGCGCCGCACAGCCGCGTGACGATGGGATACACCGCGAAGCAATACTCCGACACCACCACCTCCGCGCCCGGCGCCATCAGCGCGTGGCCGACGAACTCGAGGATTTCGTTGGAGCCGTTGCCGAGGATGAGATTCGCGGGCTCGACTCCCAACGCGGCCGCGAGCTTTCGTTTGAGGTGAAACGCGTTGCCATCCGGATACAAGTGCAGTTGCCCGAGCGCCTGCTGCATTGCAGCCACGGCGCGCGGCGACGGGCCGAGCGGATTCTCGTTCGACGCCAGTTTGATGATGCTGTCGGCCTGCAAGCCAAGCTCGCGCGCGACTTCGTCAATGGGCCGCCCCGGCTGATACACGGGCAGCGTCTCGATCGCGGGGTTGAATTGCAGAGAAGCGCGTTTCATCGGTCGTTTGCGACGCGGAGCAAAGCACTCCGCCGCCGTGAATTGAAGGGCAAACTCGGCTCGCAGGCTTCCATCCTGCCCTTTGCGTCTTTGCGCCTTTGCGTCAAACTCCCCCCGATGCGCGCGTGCGTCATTTTCAATCCCACGGCCAGGGGCAACATGGCGCGGCATTTCCTCCGCCACTTGCGAGACCTAGGAAACGACGTCGCACTCAAGCCCACGGTCACCGTCGGCCACGGCCGCAAACTCGCGGCCGAGGCGGTGGGTGAAGGCTTCGACACGCTCGTGGCCGCGGGCGGCGACGGCACCGTCAACGAAGTCCTCAACGGCATCGGTGATGCGTCGGACGGCTTTGCGCGAGCGCGGCTCGCAGTGCTGCCGCTCGGCACGACGAATGTGTTCGCCCGAGAACTCGGCCTTCCGCTGAAACTCGCGCGTGCGTGGGAGTTCATCCGAGTCGGTCG
>Ga0247727_10008948_pt1 | contig 18372 bp, 15 predicted proteins | sample WisWelCaveWW1625_FD_202498 | JGI IMG/M metagenome (GOLD analysis project Ga0247727, IMG submission 202498) | Biofilm microbial communities from Wishing Well Cave, Virginia, United States - WW16-25 | ecosystem: Environmental > Aquatic > Deep subsurface > Groundwater > Cave microbial mat | place... | reverse complement strand
GCGATACTCTCGCTCACGGCCGCCGGGCAACCTTCCAGCTCTTGCATCAGCTTAGAGCCGTGCCCAATTCGACCTTGGCTCAGTAATGATGCTACAGTCTCGAAAAAATCGCCTAAAATTTTGAGCAAATCAACCGGGTGCATGACCTGAATCTCAGGATCGCGCGTCACGATAATGGTATCTGTGTGATGACGGGCGTGGCTCCAACGCCACAAATTAGCCTCGCGCAATCAATCGCGCTTCCACTTCGGCGGCCAGCAGGGTTTCATCTTCTTCAAAATCTTCCACCATCACGCGGACTACCTGGGCCCGAACACAGGGTTGGTTGGGTGAGACACGCTTTGGTAAAAAAATAGAGCAAGAGACTTTCTATCTCTTGCGCTACTATTCGCCTGTGGCGACGACAAGATTTGAACTTGTGGCCAAGGGCTTATGAGTCCCCTGCTCTACCGCTGAGCTACGTCGCCAATTGAAGTTGAGCGGGCAGGATTATAACTGAGTCATCCGGTTGTTTCAAGCGGTGACGAGGGTGCCGCCGCCACCATTCCCCAACACCCCCGCCTGCACCCACCCCGGCTCAACACCTGAAAAGATTCGAATTCGCAACCCCGATGTGGCCTGCGCCAGCGCCAGCATCTCCAGCACTTTACTTTCCATGCCGCCGGTCACGTCTGCCGCGTGCGAGCCACGCAGAACCGAACGCACCTCGCCGATGTTGGCGGAATTGATCAGTGGAATGACCTCGCCGTCCGGCCAGCGAGTGAGGACGCCGTGCTCGATCCCGGCCAATAAAATTTCAGTGGGGGGCAGTTCGTCGGCAAGATAGCGGAACTCGTCCTCAGTGGAGATGATGGTTCCGCCGCGCACCTCATCCATTGCCACATCGCCATAGATCAATGGCACGAGGCCGCGCTCAATTGCATTGCGGATCGGGGCGACGGCCATTGAAACAAGGACGCCATCGTGGCAAATGGCAGACGCCGACGGTTGGAGGTTGATCGCCGGGAGGCCCGCCGCGCGCAGAGCATCCAGCACCTGCCGGTTGAGCTTCGCCGCCACGTGGGCGACATCGGCGAAGCCCCGCCACTCTTCCGGGGTGTGGACGCCCTGCCGTGTGCCGTACTTCTTGGCCTCGGTGTGACCGAATGAACCCGACCCATGACCGATGACGAGTCGAAGGTCGGGCCGCCTCTCAAGGGCGGCGGCGATCTCTTCGGCCAACCGCCTCAGCACTTCGGGACGGGCAGTTTGTTCGTTGCTTTTGTCGGTGATGAGGGAGCCGCCCAACTTCAAGAAAATTGTATTCGCCATAGTAGGTGAGCGTCAAACGTAAACCGACAGGTTACGTTTCACGTTTATCGTTTGTCGCTTTCACTGTCGTTATGATTACGCGCTTCGCGCCAGCGTTCAACAATGCCTGCTCAACACTCGCCGTCCTTTCATCCGTCACCAGTGCAATCATGTTGCCGCCGCGCCCGCCGCCGGAGAGTTTTGCGCCGGATGCGCCTGCGCCAAGGGCGGCCTCCACCAGCGCCTCGAGTTCGGCGCAGGACACGCCCAGTTCAGAAAGCAGGCGATGATTTTGGGTGAGCAGCGGCCCAAGTTGATCGGGATACCCGCCTTCAATGATGCTTCGGGCTTGGCCTGTGATCTCGCCACATTGATCAAAAAGCGACTCGAATTTTGCCGGGTCGGCCTGCCATGCCGCGCGCACCTCGCTCACCGCAATTTTAGTCGGGCCGGGGAGGCCGGTATCGGCGATGACCAGGCGGAAGGGGCGGGGGACGGCGAAGGTTTCGATGGGCCGACCGCGCACAAAATACACCGGCTGGTCGAAGGCGATGACGGCGTTGTCAATGCCCGAGGGTGTGCCGTGATGAAGCTTTTCGACCTCATAGACGAGTGATGAGATTGTCGCTGTGTCCAGTTCGTGTTCGTAGTACCGGGCCAGGGTGCGGGCCAGGGCGGTGGACACCGCCGCCCCGCTGCCAAGCCCGCCCGCGATGGGGATGGTGGATTGGATAACGATGGTCGCCAGCGGCGCGTCGGCGACATCGAGTTTTTCGAGAGTCAGGCGAATGATCGCCGCCAAAGGATCGTCGGCTGGCAAATTAGCAAAGTGGACGGTTCGATTTTGATCGCGGGCTTCAATGGCCAAGTCGCACCCGGTGGCTGTAATGGTGACATCCGCCGAGACCTGCGACACTGGCACGGCGATGGCCGGGCGGCCATACACTACCGCATGTTCGCCGCACAAAATGATTTTGCCGGGGGCCGAGGCTGATGCTGAATTTGCCATCATTGCGCCAGATACAACACCGCCACTGCCGCCAGCCCCCACAGGATAAAGGTGATCATCAGCGGACGATCTTTGAAGAAGAGTTCGTCGGGCGCGCCGCCTTCGTGCTTCACGTGAATGAGGTAAAGGTAACGGAAGATGCCGTACAACACAAAGGGAATGGTGAGCATCATGGTGTGGTTCTGCGGCAGATTTTCGGCAGAGAAGGTGTAGAAGGAATAGGCGACGATGGCGCTGGTGGAGACGGTGCCAATTAACTGATCAAGGAATTGGAGGTTGTAGTTGGCCAGCACCGAGCGATGTTCGTCGGCCTGAGATTCGAGCAGAGTGATTTCGCGACGGCGTTTGCCGAGGACGAGGAACAGGGCCAACAACGTCATGCAAATGTAGAGCCAGGGCGAGAAACGCACCACGTCCACCAGCACTACTCCGGCGGCGACGCGGATGACAAACCCGGCGGCCACTAACAGTACGTCCAAAATGACGACATGCTTGAGCCACAAGCTGTAGAGAATGTTGATGAGCAGGTAAGCAGTGATGAGGAGGCCGAACCGAAGATCAAGGGCATAGCCGCCGCCGAGGGCGATGCCGATGAAGGCGACAGCTGCTGCCACTGCCACCCCTTTGGAGAGTTTGCCGGAGGCGAGGGGCCGGTGTTTCTTCTTGGGGTGGAGTCGATCTTTTTCGATGTCGGCCAGATCATTGATGATGTAGACGGCGCTGGCGATGAGGCACAGCAGGCCAAAAGCGATGAGGGTGCGGGTGAGGTAGAGGGGGTTGAAGAGTTTGAGGTCGAAGACCAGCGCGGCAAAGACAAAAACGTTTTTGGCCCACTGGCGCGGCCGCATCGTTTTGAGCAGAGAGAGAAACATGATGCGGCGTATTATAATCGCGGCGTGCCGAATAAAAAAACTTCCGGGCGGGTGCAATTGGATGCCTTGTTGCTCGAACGCGGGTTGGTGGAGTCGCGCGAGAGGGGGCGGCGATTGATCATGGCCGGGGAGGTGACGGTGAACGGCCAACTGGCCGACAGGCCCGGGGCAATGATCGCCGGGGACGCCGCCGTTGCCATTAAGACCCCGCCGCGCTTCGTCAGCCGGGGTGGCGAGAAGCTGGCGGCGGCGCTGGAAGCCTTCGGCCTGAACGTGGCCGGTTGGGTCTGCGCCGACGTGGGGGCCTCCACCGGCGGCTTCACCGATTGTCTTTTGCAGAACGACGCGGCGAAAGTGTACGCTGTTGACGTTGGCAAGGGAATACTCGATTGGAAGTTACGAAACGACCCACGGGTGATGGTCATGGAAGACACCAATGCCCGCTACATTGAGTCGTTGCCGGAAGACGTGCAGTTGGTGACGATTGACGCCTCATTTATCTCTTTGCGGTTGTTGTTGCCAGTGGCGCAAAAGTGGCTGAGGCCGGGCGGCGAAGTTGTGGCGCTGATCAAACCACAGTTTGAGGCGGGCAAGGATCGCGTAGGCAAGAGAGGTGTGGTGCGCGATCCCAAAGTTCACCGCGAAGTGCTGTCTGAAATTTTGAGTTTCGCCGGGTCTATTGGCCTCCAGACTTTCGGCCTCATCCGTTCGCCGCTCCTCGGCCCGGCGGGCAACGTGGAATTTTTGGCGCGACTGACGTCTAATCATTCGGAACATTCCCTCTCGAAATGGATCGAAACTGTAACGCCCGAATCGTGATATGCGAAAAATTCATTGGGCGCCGATCGGTCATGCAGTTTTGATCCTGCGTGTTTTTGAGCAGGAGCGGCAAGCCCAGGCCATCTTTGTGTTCTATCGCGGGCCGCTGACGGCGGTGGGCCTTTATACGTTGAGCGAGGCGGCTGGTTCAGACCATTCCTCGGTGGCGGCGGAGTTCGTGATCAATTTGACTCAAGAGAAGTAGCAGGTTATGGTTGGGGTCGGGGAGACGATGTCCCCTCAGCGGGGCGCATTTCTTTTGGGGGGATATGCTTCATTTGAAATGCGCCCCGTGACTGGGGACGCGATGAGGGCAGACAGAGGTGCTGTGGTCTCCGTCTTCACACTCAAAGAGGCCGCCGTGTGGAGTTAGACGCAGGCTGGCCGGAAAACCTTCATTTATGACTCGCATCATCGCCATTGCCAACCAAAAAGGCGGGGTGGGCAAAACCACTACCACCTTCAACCTCGGCGCGGCGCTGGCCGAACGCGGGCGGCGCGTTCTGCTCGTAGACTTTGATCCGCAAGCCTCGCTCACTCTCGCCCTCGGTTTGAACGCCGACGACCTGCCACACACGATTTACGAAACGCTGATGGCGACAGTGCAGGGGGATGGCGCGACTCTTGAGTCGGTCGTGCAACATACCGAGGCGGGAGTCGATCTCCTCCCGGCCAACATCGAACTCTCGCAAGCCGAACTCGATCTTATCCGCGAACCCCTGGGCATCTACGCCCTCCGCGACACCCTCCAATCTCTAATCGTCGGACGCGAGCGTCCGCTCAATCTCCAATCCTCTGACTCCTACGACTACACCCTCCTCGACTGCCCTCCCTCCCTCGGCATCCTCACCGCCAACGCCCTCGCCGCCGCCGGGGAAGTCGTCATTCCGTTACAGGCCGATTATCTCGCCCTCAAGGGCGTGGAGATGTTGCTCAAGACCATTGCCAAGATTCAAAAGCGGGCCAACCCGGCGCTCACCGTGCGCGGCATCGTCCTCACCATGGCCGACCTGCGCACCCTGCACGCCCGCGAAGTGGTCGAGGCCGCGCGCGAAACATTCGGAGGCTCGGTCCCGGTTTTCAACACCATCATTCACGCCAATGTGCGCCTCAAAGAAGCTCCGCTCACCGGCCAGAGCATTTTGGCCTACGCCGCCGACAGCCCTGGCGCGCAAGGCTATCGCGCCTTGGCTCAGGAGATCGACCCATGAAACGCGCCTCGCTTAAAACCGCCAAAGTTCCGATCACTTCCTCGGACAATAAAGACGTGACCGACCGCATTCTCCAGGATGCCGAACCGACTCCACCGAAGGTGAAACCGCCACAGAAAAATCCCCAGCCTCAAAAGGCGGCCAAACCCGCCTCGACCGTCGCCGCCGATCCCCTCGCCTTCGTCCCTTATCGCCCTATCCCCGAATCACCTCCTGCGCCGACTCCCGGCCCTGAACCTCAAGCCCCCAATATCCCCAAACTTTCGCAGACTGGCAAAGCACTTGCCGACGCTCTCCAGAAAACCAAAACCGCCATTGAGTCTCTCCAAACCGCCAGCCGCTCCGCCCCGGCGCAGTACGACCTCGCCATTCGCTACCGACTCAATGCGCTGGCTCACCATTTGGAGCAGGTGGCGGAGTTTATCATCGCACATTCCCAAAGCTGAGGAGTCTGCACCCCTGGGTGCAGACTCGGCTTGCTGGACTTCGATTTTTTTGGCATAATGCCGCCCACTGGCGTTGATGGAAACGAGTAGGCCTGACCCGGTGGAGTCAGCGAGTTCGGGACGGTGCGAGCCGAACCTTCACCCCAGGCCGAAAATCCTTCCGGAGCCGCGGGACGAAAATAACCAATAACAACTAACAAACTGGTTATTGGTTATTAGTAATTGCCGCCGGGGCCGCTCCCCGTTACCAACGCGCGAACGTGATTACGTTCGATTGAGTGGTCGTTGACCTTTTGCGCCGACGACAACCAGGGTGGTACCGCGGGAAGTGTCATTCGACGCCCTCGTCCCTGAATTGGGATGAGGGCGTTTTGTTTTTTGCCACGAATGACACGAATTATCACGAATTCGGATCCTCATCTGTTCCTTCGTGTAAATTAGTGGAATTCGTAGCCGAGAAATTGTCTGCGCCAAAAGGAGCAAGAATGTTTCAACCCGTGTCACCCAAACTCGACATCCAAAAACTCGAAGCTGAGGTGCTGAACTTCTGGAAGAAGAACGACATCTTCCAGAAGTCCATGGACAACCGCAAGAGCGGCCAGCGCTACGTGTTCTACGAAGGGCCGCCCACGGCGAACGGCCGGCCGGGGTCGCATCACGTCCTCGCCCGCGTTTTCAAAGATATGTTCCCGCGCTATCACGCTATGAAGGGCAAGTATGTCCTCCGCCGGGGCGGCTGGGACACGCATGGCCTCCCCGTCGAGATCGAAGTCGAAAAGCAACTCGGCTTCAATGGCAAAGAGCAGATTGAGAAATACGGCATCGCCGAGTTCAACGCCCGTTGCCGCAAGTCGGCCTTCGACTACATCCAGGATTGGGAGCGGATGACGGAGCGCATCGGCTTTTGGGTGGACCTCAAGACGGCCTATGTGACTTACGAGAACGAATACATCGAGTCGGTGTGGTGGATCCTCAAGCAGTATTGGGACAAGGGCTTGATCTATCAAGGATTCAAAGTTGTGCCGTACTGCGCCCGCTGTGGCACGCCGCTCTCCGATCACGAAGTTTCGCTCGGCTATGAGGAAGACACCGAAGACCCATCGGTGTTCGTGCGCTTCCCGCTCAAAGACGAGCCGGGCACATCCTTCCTCGTGTGGACGACGACGCCGTGGACTCTGCCCGGCAACGTCGCCCTCGCCGTCCACCCCAACGTGCTGTATCTCAAAGTCGAGCGCAAAACGGGTGAGGAGGATGGCGACACCGAAAAACTCATCATCGCCAAAGACCTGGCCGACAAAGTGTTGGGCGAAGGGACGTACACTGTCGTCGGCGACTACAAGGGCAAAGAGTTGAAAGGCAAGCAGTACAAGCCGCTCTACACCTTTCTACCCTTTGAGGAAAAGGCTCATTACGTGGTGCTGGGTGATTTTGTTACCACCGATGACGGCACCGGCATCGTGCATCAGGCCCCGGCCTTTGGCGCGGATGACATGAAGCTGGCGAATGAAAACGATCTGCCGGTGCTGATGACGGTGGACTCGCGGGGAACCTTCGTGGAAGCCGTCACCCCCTGGCGGGGCGTGTGGGTCAAGGACGCCGATCCGATGATCATCAAAGATTTGGAGAATCGCGGCCTGCTCTTCAAAGCCGGGACCTATCTGCACACCTATCCATTTTGCTGGCGGTGCGGCACGCCCTTGTTGTATTACGCCCGCACCACCTGGTACATCGAAACAACGAAGTTCAAAGACAAACTCAACGCCCTCAATGACACCATCAACTGGGTACCCGATCACATCAAGCATGGCCGCTTCGGCAACTGGCTGGAGAACAACATTGACTGGGCGCTGGGCCGCGAGCGTTATTGGGGCACGCCGCTTCCGGTGTGGGTGGACGACGACGGCGACACGATCTGTGTCGGCTCCACCGCCGAATTGAGTCAACTGGTCGGGCGCGATCTGTCCGATCTCGATTTGCACCGTCCCTACGTGGATGACATCGTCTTCCCCAATCCGAAAACCGGCAAGCCCATGCGCCGCGTGCCGGAACTGATTGACGTGTGGTTCGACTCGGGCGCGATGCCGGTGGCCCAATGGCATTATCCATTTGAGAACCAAGCGATGTTTGAAGAGCAGTTCCCGGCGGACTATATCTGCGAAGCGGTTGATCAGACTCGCGGCTGGTTCTATTCGTTACATGCGATTGCGACTCTGCTGTTCGAGAGCGTCTCGTACAAAAACGTGATCTGCCTCGGCCACATTCTCGATGGCGAGGGGCAGAAGATGTCGAAATCCAAAGGCAACATCGTGGATCCGTGGAGCGTCCTCAACGCCAATGGCGCCGACGCCTTCCGCTGGTATCTGTATACGGCCTCGCCGCCCGGCAACTCGCGCCGCTTCTCGGTGGACCTGGTGGGCGAAGTCATCCGCAACTTCATGTTGCCGTTGTGGAATACCTATTCGTTCTTTGTGACCTACGCCAAGCTGGCGCAGTGGAAGCCGTCGGCGGATGTGGGGACTCTCACCGCCCTCGACCGTTGGATCCTGTCGGAACTCCACGCGCTCGTCGCCAACGTGACTGAGGCCTACGAAAAATATGACGTGACCGCCGCCACCCGGCCCATCGAGAAGTTTGTGGATCAACTCTCGAACTGGTATCTGCGCCGCTCGCGCCGCCGCTTCTGGAAGACCGAGTCGGAGACGGACAAGGCCGCTTATTCGACATTGTACGAATGTCTGGTGACCGTCGCCAAGTTGTTGGCCCCGGCCATGCCCTTCATGTCCGACGCAATGTATCGAAACCTGGTCACCGCTGTCGACTCCACCGCGCCTGAGTCCGTCCACCTCGCCGACTGGCCGGCCTCTCTACTGTTACGGATTGACGAGAAGTTAATGGACGACATGCGGGTAGTGATGCGCTCGGCCTCCATCGGCCACGCCGCGCGGGCCAAAGCTGGCCGAAAGGTGCGCCAGCCGCTGGCCGAAGTCGCCTTCTCTGCGCCCACGCCCGCTGAGGCCGCCGCTATTCGCGCCTACGCCGCTCTGCTGGCTGACGAGTTGAATGTCAAATCAGTCACTGTGCTGGATCATGCCGAGGACGCAGTAACCTATTCCCTCAACCCACTGCCCAAGCAACTCGGCCAGAAGCACGGCGCGAAGTTCCCGAAGATCAAGGCCGCGTTGCTGGAGGGCGATCAATCGGTATTCGCGCGTTCGTTGCTCTCCAACAATCCGGTGACGGTGATGGTGGATGGCGAAGCCCTCGAGGTTCTGCCCGCCGAAGTCGAAGTGAAGCAAAGTGCGCGTGGCGGCTACGCCGTCGCCGAAGAGGGGGGCTACCTGGCCGCACTCAAGACCGACCTCACCGATGATCTCGTTCTCGAAGGGCTGGCCCGCGAATTCGTGCGCCGGGTGCAAGATCTGCGCAAGACTGCCGGCCTCGACATCTCGGATCGCATCATCGTCCGCTACGAGGCCTCGAAGAAGTTAGCCGAAGCCGTCCACGCCTTTGCCGTCTACATTAAAGACGAAACCCTGTGCGTGGATTTGGCCGCTGGAGATTTGCCCGACGCGGCCACCGCTGAGGACTCATTTGATGGGGAGAGAGTGAAGGTGATGCTGGCGAAGAAATAACTTCGCCAAAGAGGAGTAAAATAGTCGCAGTTGTGAAAGTTGAGCGGGGTCACAACCGGCGATGTCTATCATCCGAATCTTTTTGCTTGGCCGTTTTGAAACGGTTCGCGGGGAGAAAGTTCTCCGCGCCCCCGACTGGCCTCGTCGCAAGGCCGCGGCTTTGCTGCAACGCCTCGCTCTCAGCCGCCGTTTGTTGAGAGACGAGGCGATTGATTTCCTCTGGCCGGAGGCCGACTCAACTTCTGGCGCGAACAACCTCTATCGGACATTGCACGCCCTCCGCCAAACTTTGGATACCGCGCTCGGCCCCGGAACGGCTGAGGCCGCCTTCACCTTTGCCGACGGCGCGCTGACTCTGACCGACTCGGTTTGGGTAGACGCACACGAATTTGAGCAACGGACTCAATCCGCGCTCCTCAATCTCCAATCCTTCGGCAAGCATTCGCAGAATGCCGCTCAGGACAAGTCTCCATTCTCAAATCTTGAATCAGCTATCGAACTCTACGTCGGAGATTTACTGCCGGACGACGTTTACGCCGATTGGCTGGCCGCTCCCCGCGAATCCCTTCGCCGTTTGCATCGTGAAGCGCAATTGAAGTTGGCCGTACACCATCGTGATACGGGTAATGATTGCGCCCGCGCCCTCGCTCTGCTCACGCCGCTGGTTGCCCGCGACCGGGCCGATGAAGTCGTCCATCGCGAACTGATGCGGACGTATGCACTCGCCGGCCGCCGCCACGAGGCCCTGCGTCAGTATCAGGCTTGCGTGGACGCCCTCGCTATCGAGTTGGACGTTCCGCCGGAACCGGAGACCGCCGCCCTCTATTCGCAGATTCTCAGCGGCGACGCGCCGTCCCCGGCGACCACGCCGCCATCACTGTCTTCCTCCCCTCAGTCTCTACAGTCTCTCAACGCCGAAACTGCAGAACAAGCCACACCATTGGTAGGGCGCGAGTCCGAGTTGGAGAGTCTGCGCTTGTGGTTGCGCACCGCGTGGCGTGGGCAGGGCAAGGTCATCCTCATCACCGGCGACTCCGGCGTGGGCAAGACCCGGCTCGCCCTGGAAGCGCGGCGCGCCGCCGCCGCTGCCGGGATGACGACCCTCTTCGGCGCCGCCTACGAGCAAGAGGGGCAATTGCCCTATCAACCCTTCGTCGAAGCCTTCGACGATTTCCTCAGCCAATCACCGCGCCTGCCCGGGGGCGTCGAACCGTCCAATCCCATCACCCACTTCAAACGGTTGGGCGTCAGCGATCCCCAACAGGAAGGCTGGGCGCAATTCAAAGCCGTGGCCGACTTCCTCGGCGCATTGAGCCAATCCGCGCCGGCAGTATTTTTGCTCGACGATATCCATGCCGCCGATGAGGCCAGCCTGCGCCTCCTCCATTATCTCGCCCGGCACGCGCATACTGCGCCGGTCGTGTTGATGGCAACCTGCCGGACTGATGGGCCGCTGTCGTCGTCGTTCGGGACTCTGATCAACGCCCTGTATCGTGAACGATTGAGCGAGTCGCTGACTCTTGCCCCTCTGTCCGCCGAAGCGACGCGGCATATCCTGGCGCAGGAATTCGGGGGCGAGCCGTCTCCCCCTCTTGTGGCCGTCGTTTACGACCTGACCGAGGGCAACCCGTTCTACATTCAAGAGATGGCGCGGGCGTTATTGAAGGATGATCGTCTGGAAGCAGGCGATGGTCAATGGCATCTGAAGGCGGATGATCAATATCTGAAAATGCCCGCCGGTCTCAGCGGCCTTCTACACGAGCGCGTGGCCCGCCTTGGCTCTGAAGTGGAAACGACTCTAATCACCGCCGCTGTGATTGGCCGCGAGTTCAGCTTCGACGTGCTTCGCGGAGTCGCGCCTCTCCCGGATAGCAATGTGATTGCGGCGCTGGACGCCGCCCTCGCCGCTCGTCTGCTCGACGAGACCGAATACGGCTATCGCTTCCGGCATCCCCTCATCCGCCGTGAGTTGTATGACTCGATGAGCCGTGTGCGCCGCGCCCGCCTACACAGTCAGACCGCCGAGACGATTGAGTCCGTTCAATCGCGGCAACCCGGCGGTATCCGCGACATTGAAGCATTGGCTTTTCATTGCGATTTGAGTGATCGCCGTGATCGCGCACTGCCATATTTGATTCAAGCCGGGCAGAAGGCGGCGAGTGTCTATGCCTTTGAGGTGGCGGTGGATTATTTTGAAAAGGCCCTGGCGCTGATGGCGGCGTTGGGCGTGGACCAGGGCGCTCAATGTTGGATGGTGTTGGAGTCGCTGGGCTGGTGGCACACCACCCTCGCCGACACCCCCCAGGCTGTGAAATGCTTTGAGCAGGCCGCCGCCCTCCCATCCACCGACCGCTGGCAATCCGGCAAGCGCGACCGGGCGCGCGTCCATCGCGGCGCAGTCATGGCCCTGCTCACGGCCGGCGACACCACCGCGGCGGAGGCGCATCTGCGAGCCGCGCTGGCCGAAGTGGATGAGAAAGAAGACGCTGCCGAGTATGCGCACGTACTTTACAACGTCGCGCAAGTGCATTGGCACCGGGGCGAATTTCAGGAAGCCTTCAACGCCGCGCAACACAGCCTCAACGTGGCTGAACGCCTCAACGACTCGACGGCCATCGCCCGCGCTTTTGAAATGCTGGCCCTGGCCTGTCATTCGTTGGGCGACTGGCAGGATGGTCTGCGGTTCGAAGCCCAACGCGCCACGCTGGCCGGTTCGGGACTCGATGTGACCGAGGCCTTCGACGTTCACCTCTGACTGTGGGAATATCACCTGTATGGTGATAAAGGTTACGAAGAGGTCAAACGCGCGGTCAGCACCACCTTGGAGCAGGCCCGGCGGATGGGCGCACCCCGGGCCATTGCCCTCTGCCGTTGCTTCGACGGCGCGCTGGAATTTCAAGCAGGCAACTGGGATGCCGCCGAGGCCTCCCTCCGCGAGTCCATCCGCCTGCACCGTGAGATCGGCGCGGCTTCGGGTGAAGCCCTGGCCTGCCAGCGGCTAGGCGTTCTCCTCACCGCGCGTGACCGTTTGGATGAAGGCAAAGCGATCATGGAAGAAGGCCTCATCGCCGCCGAACGCGCTCTTCTCCGCGCCCATTGCCTCACCCGCCTCTATGCTGCATTAGCCCGCAACCGCCTCTCGGCGGGCGACCTCCCCGCCGCTGATGATGCACTCATGCAAGGGCTGGCGATGAGCGAGCGTCACGGTCACTGCACTACCTGCGATGCACTGCTTCTCCCCGCCGCCATCAGTGTCCGCGCCGCCCAACACGATTGGCCCGCTGCCGAAAGGTTCGGCCATCAACTCGACCAGGCCGCCGCCGAGTATGGCAGTCACACCTGGTTAGCAATGGCTCAACAAGCTTGGGGTGAACTAGAAGCGGCTCGCGGTCGGCAGGATGAAGCTTTGGCCTGGTACACTGAGGCCCAGGCTGGTTACTCTCGCGCCGGAAACCGCGCGGAAGCTGAACACTGCGCGGTAGCGGTGGCTGGCTTGCAAGACGTGCCGACCCCGCCAAATCCTCTGTAAAACAAGTCTTTCGGATCCGCACGGCCAAGTCGGGGCGGGCAGCGCGCTTCGCGAACAGCTGCTCGTCGATGGTCGTCTGCTAAGAATCGTTTGCGGTCTTCCCACTGGATCCCAAAGCAAGGCTGACGTCTGCCATGCTGAGCCGGTTGAGCCAAACCGCCATCTGTTCAGGCGTGTAAGATTGGCCCTTTTCTAACCACCACACAATCGCACCGATCCCGGCGTGCAATACATAGCTGATGCTCATGCCAAGCGGGGGGCGGTCGGGATTCGACTGCGTTCCTTCGTTGGGCAGTATGCGCTGGAATCCCTTTTCGATAAATTGACGGAAACTCTGCGCGCACAGCATCGGATCTCCTTTCCTGCCAAGCATCACGCGATAAAAATCGGCATTCAGCTGTACATGCTTGAGAATGCGAACCAACCCGGCTGGCGGTTGATCAGGCTGGTCTACCCAGGACGCTTCTCCTACCTGGGAATCGATCAGCCCTGGAAGCTCTTCAATGTACTGGCGCAATAGGTCATACTTGTCCAGGTAATGGCGGTAAAACGTCGTCCGGTTGACCATCGCCCGATTCGTAATGTCGCGTACGGTGACCTCCGTAAACCCCTTCTCTGTTACGAGTTCAAGCATCGCTTTCTGTAACAACTTGCGGGTGCGCCGCACCCTTAAATCTCCTGTTTTTTGCACCAATTCTTCTCCTCCGGTCGCATAAGCAACAGCTTGCGGCTCTTTGTTGATTGACGGCTGATTCAGGCACATGTTAGCATCTTTCGCAACATATGACAGGATATACAGCACATGTTGCTTATTTTACCCCAACTCTGTCAGGCAAAATATCATTATGACCACTGCTCTACGAAAAGTGTGGCGCGACCTATGGAACCACAAGGGCCGCACCGTCCTGGTGGTGTGCAACATCGGCGTGGGCGTGCTGGCCATTGGGATGGTCACGATCAGCAACACTATCATTACCCGGCAAATTACACTCGCACAAATGACGAGCCATCCTTCCAACGTCTCGATAACCCTGCGCGGCGTGGTGGACGACGACACCATCCATACTCTTGCCCGCCTGCCCGGCATTGTGGATGCGGATGGCATCGCGACCCTGAGCCTCCGCTGGAAACCGACGCTGGACGCCGAGTGGCAACCAGCCCTGATGATTGCTCTGGACGATTACGAACATCAAAAGTTTGACCTCGTGGAGCTGCGTTCCGGAGTTTTCCCCAGATCAGAAACCCTCGCCATCGAATTCAATCACGTCCTACCCTACAACCTGCCGCCGCTCGGCAGCGCCATATATTTCGAAGTCAACAATAAACCGAAGGCTGTCAAACTTGGTGGCACATTGCGCGACCCTGGCCAGTCTCCTCCGCCTCTCACCCATACGCCGACGTTCTATGCAACGCGCGATATGCTCACACTTCTCGGCGGATCGCGCGATTATCGCCGCGTGCGTTTTACCATTCCCAACTACACCAAACAAAAAGCCGAGGCCGCTGCCGCAGTTGTTGAAGAAAGGCTCAAGAAAATTGGTGTGACGATAGAGTCCGTGCAAACCCAGGACCCCCGTCGGCACTCCGCGCAAGACAGCGTTGACGGCATAGGCTTGGTGCTCGATGTCATGGCTGTGCTCTCGCTAGGCCTGAGCCTCTGCCTCGTCGTTAACACCATCAATGCCGTCATCGCTCAGCAGATACCACAGATTGGGATTATGAAGACTATCGGCGGTCTCACCCATCAGATTGCAGCGCTTTATCTGGCCGGGGTGATAGTTTATGGACTATTGAGCCTCGCTTTCGCCATGCCGTTTGGGGTCTGGGGAGGTGTGATGCTCTCGCGGTGGGTGCTTGGCTTTATCAATGTGCCGGCCTCAACCTTCGAGCTTCCGCCGTACTCGCTCCTGCTGCAAATTTTCATCGGGCTGTTTGTGCCGCTCGGAGCCGCGCTTTGGCCCGTCGTGCGGGGCACATCCATCTCGGTGCGCCAGGCCCTGAACGCCTATGGGTTGGGTACAGGCCGCTACGGATTTGGGCTGGTGGACCGTTTTCTGGGCCGCCCGCATGGCCTGCCTCGCATGGTAACACTCACCCTACGGAACACGTTCCGCCGCGTGGGGCGCGCGGCCATGACGGAAATTACCCTCATCGCGGCGGGCGCTGTCTTCATGATGATCGTCAACACGCAGCATTCCTTCGAAAATGCGTTTGCCGAAATCTTTGGCGGCTTCGGCTACGACGTGCTCGTTGGCTTTGACCAGGCGCAGCGGATAGACAAAATCATGCCAATGCTTGTATCACGTCCGAATGTAACGCGGGCTGAGATGTGGGTCTGGCACAGCGCCAAAGGGCGCAGGCCGGGTGACGCCTCGCCCGGCAGCGCGCAGCAAATCCTGCTGCGCGGCATACCCGCCGACACGCAATTCTTCAAGCCCCAACTCACCGCTGGGCGCAATCTGGACCCACGCGATGACCACGCTGTGCTGCTCAATCAGAAAATCGCCCGCGACCTGGGCCTCGGCCTCGGCCAGCAAATCGAACTCGACCTAGGCGAAGCGGGGACGGCGCAGTGGACGATTGTGGGGCTGCTCTTTGATCTCACCGGACGACAGACAACAGCCTACGTGATGCGGGATGTGTTGACTCTTGAATTGGGGACGATAGGCCGGGCCTCGGTTGCAGAGATTCGCGGCGAGGTAAAGACACTCGCCATGCAGGAGGCCATCGAAAGAGATCTGCGCGCCTATTTCGAGGCGCAGCGCATCGGCGTCAGCTTCACCGAAACCGCAATCCAGAGCCAGCAGCAAGCAAGCGCCCAATTCAGCATTCTTACTACGATGTTGCTGATCATGACCGTTCTCATTGCCATCGTCGGCAGCATCGGGTTGTCGGGAACGCTTTCGATTAACGTGCTGGAGCGCCGCCGCGAGATTGGGGTGATGCGCGCCGTCGGCGCATCATCTCTGGACGTGGCAGTCATCTTTATGGGTGAAGGGCTGTTGCTGGGCATAGTTAGCTGGGTGCTGGCCGCGCCACTCAGCCTGCTGGCCGGACGTTATTTCGTCGCGGCCCTCGGCCAGCTTGTCAACTTTCCAGTAGCCTACAGTTATTCATTTACTGGCCTATGGTTGTGGCTGGGCATCGTCGTCGTGCTCTCCCTGCTTGCCAGTTGGCTCCCTGCCCGCCGCGCAGCGCAAATCAGCGTACGGGAGAGTCTAGCCTACGAATAGCGAGAAATAACGAACCAACAACCTCCCACAGGTTCTAACTTGTGGGAGGTCGTTTCGTTTTTCCGGGCGGGCGAAAGTAAGGTGAGCGGGAGGCCTCTCCTCTATAGTGCATTCATCAAAACACAACAAGGAGATAAACCATGAGTACCTTAACTGCAACAACCACCCTCGTCAACGGCGTCAACGTCGATCAACTCATCGGCACGATCAACGCCATCCAGGCCAACCCCGATCTGGCCTGGTTCAAGTTTCGGGCCGAGACCGAGTGGGTGGATGGCGGCCACTCACGCACCGAGATCCAAAGTTTCTACGGGGCCGGGCAGGAGGACACCACACGCAGCAAGCCGTTTGTGCTTGAGGGCGACGAGCCGCCCGTCCTGCTGGGGGCGAATGCCGGGCCGAACGCGGTGGAGGCCGTGCTCCATGCTCTGGCCTCGTGCCTGAGCGTGGGCTTCATCTACAACGCCGCCGCCCAGGGCATCAAAGTGGACAGCCTGACCTTCCGGCTGGAGGGCGATATTGATCTGCATGGCTTCCTCGGCCTCTCGGACAAAGTGCGGCCCGGCTACGAAGGCATCCGCCTCTCGTATCGGGTGAAGAGCAACGCGCCGCGCGAGAAGCTCGAAGAACTGTGCGACTACGTCCAGAAGACATCGCCGGTGCTCGACATCATCCGCAACCCTGTGCCAGTCACCATCGATCTGCAGTGAACGGGTAAGGTTTTTGGCAGGTCGGGTCGCTATTCTGTTGCTAAGTCAGAGTGGAGAAAAAGGTATGAGCACTCTACAAGCTGTTCCCAAGCTCTCGCTGGACGAGTTGCGGTTGGAGATTCAAAAAGAATACACCAGCGTGGCCTGCGACCCAAACAAGGGCTATCACTTCCACACGGGCCGCCGCCTCGCCCGGATGCTGGGCTACGACGACCAGTGGTACGCCAATTTGCCGGAGGGCAACATCGCCTCTTTCGCCGGGACGGGCAACCCGTTCGCCGCTGGCCCCATCCATCTCGGCGAGACGGTGGTGGACGTCGGTTCCGGCGCTGGCTTCGATTCGCTCATCGCAGCGCGAATGGTCGGCCCGGCTGGCCAGGTTATCGGGATTGATATGACGCAGGAGATGCTGAGGAAAGCGCGGGATGGCGCGGCGCGGATGGCGGCGCGGATGGCGGCGCGGATGGAAGCGGCCCATGTTGAATTCCGCCAGGGTTACGTGGAAAGCCTGCCCCTGCCGGACAACTTCGCTGATGTCCTCATCAGCAACGGCGTGCTCAACCTGACGCTGGATAAAGTCGAAACCCTGCGCGGATGGCGGCGCATCCTCAAGCCGGGCGGGCGTTTGCAGATAGGCGACATCCTCGTCGAGCGTCCAGTCCCGGCTGGCGCGCTGGACGACATCTCGCTGTGGACGGGTTGAATTGCCGGCGCTCTGCTGGAAGCAGAGTTGATCAGCGCCGTGCGCGCCGCCGGTTTTGAAGAAGTGCAAATCGTACAGAGGCACGAACATCTCTACGAAGATGTGCCTGACCCTTCGAGCGCGCCGGAGTATGATACGATGGGGATCACGATTCGGGCGCGCAAACCTGAGACGCAATAAGCAAAGACGGAGACCTCGACAATGGAACTTGCACCCGAATTGCAAACACTCAAGACCCGCCTGAAAGCGACCTGGATGGCGGGCGACTACGGCCACTTTGCCAAATATCTTGAACCGGGCGCGCTGGAGATTTTTGCCCGGCTGAATATCAGCCCCGGTGAGCGCCTCCTCGACGTTGCCTGTGGCGCCGGTCAACTTTGTTTCCCCGCCGCCCGCGCCGGGGCCATTGTCACTGGCGTGGACATTGCCGCCAATCTCATCGAGCAGGCCCGGGCGCGCGCCGCCGCCGAAGGCTTGAATATCCGCTTCGATGAAGGGGATGCCGAGGCGCTGCCTTACCCCGATGAATCGTTCGATACCGTTCTTAGCCTGATCGGGGCGATGTTTGCGCCCCGGCCCGAGCGGGTGGCGGCTGAACTGGTGCGGGTGTGCCGGCCCGGTGGCCGCCTCATTATGATCAACTGGACGCCGGATAGTTTCGTCGGCCAGATGTTCAAGGTGAATGGCAAGCATGTGCCGCCGCCGCCCAACATGCCGCCTCCCGTGTTGTGGGGCGACGAGGTCACCGTGCGCGAGCGGTTGCGCGACGGTCTCGCCGACTTGCAATTGACCCGGCGGTTATACCCCTTCAAGTATCCCTTTAGGAATGAGAATTAATTAACTGTCCGATTTGCACTTACATTTTCGGGCTGGCGTTGTCTGGTTCAAAGAGTTACGCTTCACAGTAGTCCTTAGACC
>Ga0247727_10008947_pt1 | contig 18373 bp, 15 predicted proteins | sample WisWelCaveWW1625_FD_202498 | JGI IMG/M metagenome (GOLD analysis project Ga0247727, IMG submission 202498) | Biofilm microbial communities from Wishing Well Cave, Virginia, United States - WW16-25 | ecosystem: Environmental > Aquatic > Deep subsurface > Groundwater > Cave microbial mat | place... | reverse complement strand
CGGAGCTTTGAGCCAGCGCTCCATCCCAAAACCCGCCGCGATCGCCATAGAGATGGTGGTAAAGAACAAAAATTTGGCGGGATTCCTGAGTGCCGTGAGTGAAAGTGTTTTGACGAGCGCCGCGTACAACGGATTATATTTGCCGAACGCCAGCAAAAGAAAGAGAAGCGCCAACCACAGATGCGCGCGAGAAAAGACCGTTTTCCGCTTCGACAAAAGTTCGAATAAAAAAAAGAAAAGCGGCAGGATCCCGATGTAGAAAGAAACGCGCAGGAAGTTCCCCCACTCCGGATACACGAGCGACACAGGCGAGAACGGCAGCACGGAGCCCCAAAGGGCAAAATCGGCGCTTTCCCCGGCGCGCGTGGAGATACGAGCAAGCTCCACGGTCGGGATCAACTGCGGCAGAGCCAAAAGCATCGCCAAAACACTCGCGGTCATCCACGCCCAGAATAATTTAGCTCGGCTGTCTTTCATGAAGAGGGTCAGGAGACCCAGATATCCCACGGCATACAAGGCCATTTGCGGGAAACCCGCCGTCCACATCTGGGAAATAAGAGCCGCCAATACCAGCGTCCAGCGGATATTATTATTCCGGCCTTTGGTCCTTCTCAGACATTCCATCGTCCACATCGCCCATGGAAGCCAGGTCAGCACCCGCTGGGTCACGGTATTATAAAAACATCCGCCATAAGCGCTGGAAAATGTGAATAAAACGGCGCTGAGCGCTCCGGACCATTGAGAAAGCCCTATTTTTCTCGAATAAAGATAGAAACCAACCCCGCCCAATAAAAAATGAAGCGCTATTCCCCAGGTGTACGCTCCTTCAAAAGGCAGGATCCGGTAGAGAAGTTGATGCAAAAGATAATACGGCCCGAATTGTCCCTCCGAAACGAGCGGGAACCCTCCGGAGATAAAGTCCGTCCAATAAGGCAGGTTTCCCTGTTTCAGGAGCTGGGCATAAAAAAAAGACCATGGATAATGCTGGACACCATAATCCCCGAGCACGAACGATCTTTGTAAGAGGATCAGCGGCCATAAAAAATACAGAAAAAGGCCGCCGAAGAACACAAGAAAAGGAGCGTGTTCCCGAAAGAGCCGTTTCATTTCAGGTCGAGCTCATAAATTTCAAGGTAAGGTCCCGGACGGTTTCTTGAAAAGAGCTCGCGCGACCTGTACGGCAAGCCCGTATTCGCCCATTCGTCCTGGGTGAATTTTTTGGCGGGATCGTTGTAAGGAGAAAAAACGGCCATAAGGCGCGCCTTGGGAAGCAGTTCTTTCTCGAAGAAAGCGCTCTCGCCCGATTGACGGTACCGGATAAAATAGCGCGCGCCTTCACGCCGCAAGGCACCCACGTCGGGCTCGATCATCGGTGACCATGTCATGAACGGCGCGTCGGAGCTCATGTGCTCGGTCAAATAATGCACGGAATAGGTCTTCGAGCCTTCCTGGGCGCGCAGCAGATAACGGATCTTCTTTTCCTTCTCGGCGCGATGCGGGTCTCGCTCGGCGATGCGCCCGGCCTTTCCCCTCACCTGATCCGGGGTCTGCTCGATCTTCGGCGAAAAGAACGCGTGTTGTACCACGATAGAAGCGCCGCTCGGGACATTTTCCAGGACCCATTGCCGGGCCTCCTGCCTTGTATCCTTTTCCAAGAGCAATCGATCCAAATAGACGCTCTTAAAAAATGGCTCTGCGCCCGCCGCTAAAATGAGCGCCGCGATCACCACGGTCCTGCCCTTCGGGCCTTTCACCACATTACTCGCGCTGTCCACGGCGACTCCCGCGAACAAACACAGGAACGGGACCATCGGCATCACGTAGCGCTCATATGGCTGGCTAAAACGCCAAAGGAGCAGATAATAGGTCGCCGGAAAAAGAAGTGTCCAGCGTTTTCCTTGTCCGCGCAGAATGATCAGCGCCGCCCCGACGACCGCCAACCCCAACAAACCGACCCCCGACCCCTCCAAAAGTGAATACGACGCGTGATGAAAAAAAGGCATCGGACTTTCTGACTTTGCCTGATGCAGGATCTCCGATAAAAAAAAGCGCCCGTCGATCAGGCTGAAGGGGTTAAGGGCCAGGTAGACGACGAATGATAAAAAAGAGATCGTTATGAAGCTTTGGAAACGGTCCTTCCCTTTTACCGCGAACGCGACCGCGTAGACCGGCAGCAGAATAGGCGCCGCGATATATTTAAAAGCCACCGCGATCCCCGACCAGACGCTCGCGCGGCGCACGCCCGCCGGCCCTTCCGACAGCGCCATGCAGGCCATCAGCATCGCGAAGATCATCGGAATGTCCGCATAGACATAGTGAGAGTCGCGCGCATGAAGAAAATTAACGGCAAAAAAGAGCGCCGCTGATAACGCGGCCGTATTCCCCCACATTTTTTTAGCAAAACGATACAAAACCAGGACAGACGCGGTTCCTAGCGCGACGCCGAAGATCACGCGCGCCGTCGCGTAAAAGAACACGGGATCTCTAAAAAAACTCACGGCAAATTCATCGCGCGACACGCCCATGATGACATGCAGAACAAGATAGCAGAAGCCGTAAACGCCGAACACGAGATAAGACAAGAGCGGCGGGATCTTAAAAAAATGAGGGTTGAGATCAAAATTTGCGTAAGCCAGCGCGTGGTTGACCACGATAGGCTCATCCTGATGCGTCAGTTGAGGCAGGCCAAAAAGCACGCCGATGACCCTTAGTCCGAATGATGCGGCAATCACCCAGAAAAGGATGCTCACGCCGGGCCGCCTTTCAAACTGAAGATGACATGATCCCGGTCCTCTTCCAACACGGTGTATCGGCTTCTCAGGTAGCTCTCAAACAAAGGAGCGGCGCTCGCCAGATTTTTTTTGGTGGTCACAAATGTAGTTGCTGCCTGCTTTCGCAATCTCTCGAGCTTCTGGATAGGTTCCTCTCCCGCACCTGACAGATCAAGTTCCCACCCTTTTCGGTCGCAGTAATACAAGAGCGCCGGACCACCTTCGTATGAGGCGATGATCAGATCTTTTTTATCGGTAACGCGTTGAACTGCTTGACCGGCAACAGGGATCGCTTGTCTTGCGGGCGGCAAAGAATAAAGGCCTCGATAAAAATATAAAACGCTTGGGATCACGATCGCGGCGAGCGCTACGCCGAAAAGAACGCGATGCCGCTTCAAAAAGCCGCCTTTCCAATCGAGTGAAAGAGCGGCGCCGCGCCCCACAAAAACAGCGGCCGGCGGATAAAGAGCCAATTCATAATATGGGTTCCGTATCACGATCCGCCAGGTCACCAGAAGAAAGATCATGACCGCCGCGAACCAAGCATAGAACATCCATTCCTCTTTTTTGCGGATACCGGCGAGCAATCCGACAAAAAAGAAAAGACTCCCCGCCGGAGTCAGAATATGCACGAAAAAGATCTTTAAAAAAAGCCGTATATTGGGAAGCGAGAACAACTCGAAGGGCGTCCCGTAAGCGATACCACGGTCATAGCGGATCGTATCGTAGTAAAGAGACTGGATCTTTCCCTGGTACCACATAGTCGCGTACCAGATCAGGGTCAAGCAGACCGCCAAAACATAGACATAGTTCTTTCCGTCACGGAACATTTTTCCCTTCCGGTAAGACCAGGCGATGACGGCCAACGGCAGGAACATGTAAAACGCATACGCCTTGGACGCGACGGCCAACGTAGTCCAAAGGGCCGAATAAACAAAGTGGCGTATCTTTTTTTCTTCAAAATACCGGTAAAAAAAGTAAACGCCTCCGGCGGACCCGGCCAGCATCATCATGTCAGGTTGCACCGCCCGGCTGAAAGCGAGCCCCAGCGGGGAAAGCGCGGCAAAAACCGCGGTACAAAGCGCGGCCCGAGGCCCCTCTATTCTTTTGACGAGCGAGTACAAGAACCCGATGAGGGCCATCGAGAAAATAACGGAAACGATCCGCGCAGCCCATTCGTGCACTCCACCGCTCAAGCCATACAAGATCGCCGTCAAAAAAGGGCCGATGGGCATTTCCGCGTTAAAAAGGTAGGGTCCGGCCCCTTGGTCCAGTTCCGGATACCAGAACCGGAAACCATGGAAATAAAAATTTCTGGCGATCATCGCCGAAACGGCTTGGCGGGTCAGGTTGTTGTAAGCCTCTAGGATCGGCAGGTTAAGATGAAAGATACGGAGCAAAAAGGCTCCCACAAAAACAAGCGGAACGGCCCTTTTCAAAGAGGTCTCGTGGGATAACATCGCTCATTATTGTATGTGGGTCCATAAGAAGTGTCAATCGGAGCTTGTCTCGGAGTTTAAGACTTTACTTTCATTCAGGCTTGTTGTAAGGTGTGCAAATACAACCTGTTGGATAATATTTACCATGCCCAAAAAACTCTCCAGCCTGAGCATCTTCTTTCCCGCGTATTACGATGAAAATACCGTCGAACCCCTGACCCGCGCCTGCGTGGAAACGGCTCGGTCGCTGACGGATGACTTTGAGATCCTCATCATCGATGACCACAGCCCTGACAAGACCGGTGAGATCGCCGACCGGATGGCTCGCGAATTCAAAGAAGTCCGAGCGATCCATCATCCCCGCAATAAAGGGGTCGGTGAAGCCATGATCACGGGATACGCCGAATCCAAAAAGGACTATGTTTTTTACACGGACGGGGACGCTCAATATGACGTCCGCGAGCTTCCTTTATTGGTCGAACAGGCTGAGCATTCCGATCTGGTCATCGGCTACCGGCTAAAACGAGCCGAAGGCCTTCGGCGCACTTTTACCAGCCGTAGTTTCCACATGCTCATTTGGTTTTTCTTCGGGATCTATTTCCGTGACATGGACTGCAGTTTTAAGCTGATCCATCAAAGAGTACTGAAAAATATCCGCTTCCACACACAAAGCGGTCTGATCGACGCAGAAATCCTGATCCAGGCCAGGAAAATGAAAGTCCCGATCGTGGAAGTGGGCGTGCATCATTATAACCGCCAGTTCGGAACATCCCGCTGTTTAAGGATAAGCCTCGTCATGGTTATGCTTCGAGACATCGTGCGGCTGCGTCTCAAGCTTTGGGGGATCGGTTGATCTTACTGACCGGCGCCTCGGGCTTCATCGGGTCCCACCTTCTTCCTCGCCTGTCTCAGCATGCCAAGATCCGTTGTTTGGTGCGGCCCGGCTCCATCTCCAAGATCCCAAAAAATGATTCGACCGAAATCCTTGAGGGAGACATCCGCTCCGAAGACGATGTCCGGCGGGCCATGAAAGGGGTAAGCGCGGTGATCCATCTGGCGGCGCTTTTAAGAAAATGTTCCGCCCATGACATCTACCGGACAAATGTCTCGGCCACGGAGCTTCTCGTTCGTGAGGCACGGAAAAACAACGTGAAAAAGTTTGTTTATGTCAGCACCGAGAACGCGCTCCGCGAAGACCTGAACGACGCTTACGCGGCGACCAAACGGCAAGCGGAAGCGGCCGTCACCGGGTTTCCCGGCTCCGTGATCTTACGCCCCTGTTTCGTTTACGGGAAAGGAGATAACCACGGCCTCGGCCGCCTGGTGTCTCTCGTCAAAAAGTATCCCATCCTCCCCCTCTTCGGCGGATTAAAAAGCCGCGTGCAGCCCCTCTGGGTCGAAGATATGGCCGAGTATTTGGTTCGGGCTCTTGGATCGGACCTCGGCGGGACCTATTTGCTCGCAGGCCCGGACGAGATAGATCTGAACGGCTTCCTGAGAAAAGTTTCTACGCTCCTCGGCAAAAAAAGGCTTTTTTTGCCTATTCCCTATCCATTCCTGTTATTCGGGGCAGTGCTCGGTGATCTCATCCCTTCTATTGGCTGGGGACGGCCGCAGCTCCGGAACATCTATTTCTCGAGGACCTATTCCATCAAAGACACGATCGACGCTTTCCGGTGGAAACCGATCGGACTTGAGGAGGGCTTGAAAAAATGGCTAAAAAATACCTGATCCCCGGCCTTGTTTTTTTGTTTCCCTTGTCTTGGATCCTTTTTCTCACCGAAAATGTGCCGTTTAGCACCATGGACGACCCCACCATCCATTATCTGGCCAAAACGAACTCGTTCTCCAAGATAATCTCGAGGATAATCAATCCCCTGACGCCGGCCTGGACCTATCAGTTCCAAGCGCTGGGAGGCGAACAAAACTCGCTGGGCCTCAGGCCGGTCGAGCTTTTGATCTGGAAAACCCTGCAGCTATTCTTCGGATACAAAACGCTGCCTTTTTACTTCGTGAAAGCCTTGTTTTTATCCGGCGTGACCTTATTGATATACTTTTTGTGTCTGCGGCTCACAAGCAGACGGCTCGTGTCATCCCTCGCCGCTCTTTTTTACGCGACGACACTGTCCTGCTATACCAGCGTCACGGTCATCACTGTGTACGATCTTTTGGGCCAGTTCATTCAGGGCCTTGCGATCTTTTATTTTCTGGCCCTGTACCGGCGAGACCGGAAGGAAAATATCCCTGCCCGGAAAATGGGCGCCGCTTGCGCGCTTTTGTTCGTGATCACATGGCTTGCCATCAAAACGTACGAGACCACAAAAATGCTGCCCGCGCTGTTCGCGGTCTTCATCGCCGTAATGAGCCGCCGCGATCCGATCGCCTGGCTGCGCCAGAGGAACAACCAGATCCTTCTATTCACGGTGCTGCTAATGGGAATATTGGTCGTCCCCTTTACCGCCAGCTATAAGGTATACAGCGTGACGGGGGCGGAGATCAAAAATGAAGTGTCGCTCGACTATCACTGGGACACGCTGTATCGCTTCACCCTACAAAACACCCGCAACGCCTGGGAACCGGAATACGATACGAAGAAACACGAAAACTCCAAGTGGAAGGATTTGGCGTTTCTTTTACCGATTAAATCCTACCTCCCCTTTTCCATCGCCAAGACCTTCGGCTTTTTTCTCTGCTGGCTGGTGTCGCTCAGCTTTGTTTGGATGATTATGAACATTCAAAAGATACGTCTCTTAGAAACATCGAGGAAATTTCCGCTGGTCTTCGTGATGATCTGGGCGGCGGCGGACATTCTTGCGCTGGGCCTGCCGAAGGAATCCGACGGAAGACATCTCATGGCGCCGCTGATCCCGCTGACGGTACTGAGCGCTTTCTGTCTCTGGTGGGCGCACTACCACCTTCCGCAGAAGGCAAAAAAAGCGTTCGCTGGCCTGTGTCTTTTGGGATGGGCTTTCGCCTTTTTCACGAACGCGGGGCACGTTATTTATTTCAGGAAATTCATCGGGGGCACCCAGATCGCGCAGGACAAATACCTGTCGTACATCTACGATGACTTTCACGGCACCCGCGCGCACTCCTATGACGACATGATCCGCTTCATGCGCGTCCCGGAAGCACTTTGCGTCTGGCACATTCCTTTTGTCGTTGATGACCTGTACGGGAGTTTTGGTGAAAGGGTCCAGCCGGAGTACTTATCCCAGGCGCACGCCCTGCATAGAAAGGCTTATGTGGTGACTACGGATCCCGCCAAAATACCGGCCGATCCGCGCTATGTTCCGGCGGCTAAATTCAACGAAATGAACGAAAGTCTTTATACGGACTGGGTCTTAAGGTTCAAGAAAAAGAAGGGCTCGATCCACCACGTGTATAAATTTATTCCCGCCTAGTTCTTAGGCCTCTCGGCCATCAGGATCAGGGATGATCCGATCGGAAAATTTATGAAACGGATGAGATATTTCTCCAGACGGAATAGCGCGAGGAAGATATCGTTGATGACGGGAACGACACGGACTTCTTTCACGTGTTCGAGCTTCGTGTCTTTCGGGTAAGTCTGCAGCTTCCTTACGATATAGACGATGGGAAAAAGAAAGAACATCAAAAATGACGTGCGGTGCACGATGAAGCCCGCATTTTGCACTTTCTCGATCAATTCTTTTTTACTATAACGTCTTTTATGGTCCAATTCATCGAACTGACTCCATAAAAATTTGCAGGCAGGGACCGTAATGTTCACGAGCCCCCCGGGCTTCAACGCGTTGTAGAGGTTCTTCAGAGCCGTGTTGTCATCCTCGATATGCTCGATGATATCGTAGATCCCGATGAAATCGTATTTCTCCTTGAAGGGCAGTTTTAAAAGGTCGGCTTCGTAAAGCGGAATATCCATCCGCTTGCGGCAGAATTGAAGCGAGCTGTAAAATAGGTCGGCGCCTTCCATTGGAACGCCGTGTTTCACAAACTCCATTGTCACGCTTCCGTTGCCGATCCCGATCTCGATCCCGGTCATTTTTCCGTGGTCCGGAAAATATTTCTTTAGATAGGGTTTGGAAAAATCGTAGATCACTTCTCGGCGGGCCACATGCCAAAAATGCGTGTTTTCCCTCTCGAACCAGAACTCAAAGTACTCTTCCTTGAAAGGGGCGGCATTGGGATCCATTTCCGCGAAGCAAGGAATGCCCTGTTTGACCGGATACTGTTTATGACACGAAATGCAGCGCAGAAACTGACCTTCGTCTGAGAATGACGCCCGGCATTCCGGACATACAAGACCCGACATTATTTTTTGGCTCAAACGGCCGTCTTTTTGTGTGTTTGTGATCATTTAGATGTTCTATTCTTATTTTTCACCGTAGTTATTTTACCGCATTTACCGCATTTCATCGTTTTTTTATTGGCCGGAAGTCTTTGCCCGCAGCGGCAGACCCAACCGATCTGGCGGGCCGGATTTCCCACCATGAGAGCATGCTCAGGGACGGACTTCGTCACGACACTACCCGCGCCGACAAGCGCGTAACGGCCGATCTCAAGGTCCGCCAGGATCGTGCAGCCGGCTCCGACCGTCGCTCCCTCCCTCACCGTCGTAAAAAGCGTTTCTTCATTGGGACTGGAATCCGCGAGTCCTCCGGAGGCGGGATCGAATGCTCTCGGATACTTGTCGTTCACGAATACGCATCCGGCCGAGATCATCACCTTGTCCTCGATCGTGACGCCGGTGGGAATATACACGAACGAGTTGATCTTGACGTGGTTTCCGATCCGCACGTCATAAGAAATGACCGTCTTTTCGCCGACGATGCAATGATGGCCCAACACGGTGTTCTTGCGAATATGGACATGGTCCCAGATGGCCGTGTGCTCGCCGATCTTGACCCCTTCTTCGATCCTGGCGGTGGGATGGATCTTTATCTTTGGACTTCGAGCCATTTTTTTTCCCGGATGGAGGTGTAGGCGGCGTCGATCACGCGCACGGATTCGATCGCGTCATCGACACCCAGGATCGGGGTCGTTTTCCCCTGGACGCAGTCCGCGAAGTGCTCGATCTGGTTCACGAACGCGTCCAGCTTCTTGTAACCGTTGCCGAACACTTTCGACGATTTATTTTTGGCGTCCCAGATCTGGGACTGCTGCCAGCCCACTTCGATCGTCCCCAAAGTCCCGAAGATATTCACGTAGTTAGCGGTGTGCTTGTAAAGGCTCCAGCTCAGGTCCACCATGCCGATAATGTGGCTATCAGTCTCAAAGTGGAGCCGCGCCGTGTCCTCGACCTGGAGGGGCTGGGTCTTCTTTCCGGCCTGCGCGTACACACTTTTGATCGGACCGACAAGGTAACGGATGACGTCCACCGCGTGACTGCCGTTGTCGATCAAAACGCCTCCGCCAGCGACCTGCAAGTCCGAGTTCCAGCGCGAGCTCATGTCCACGACGCTACAAAAGATAACCTCGGACAGCACCACGTCCCCGATCACTCCGGACTGGACAAGTTTCCGCGCCTCGATCACATCCTGCACGAAGCGGAACTTCGAAGCCATCATCACCAGCTTATTCTTGGACGCGCTCAGACGCTTGATCTCTTCGGCCTCTTTTACGTTCGTGGTGAACGGTTTCTCGCACAGCACGTGTTTGTCCGATTCCAGCGCTTTTTTCATCAATGGATAATGGAACCGGGGCGGCGCGCAGATCAAGACAGCCTCTACCGTCTTGTCCTGCCATATTTCTTCGGCGTTTTGGACCAGGCGGCACTGGTATTTGACGGAGGCGGCCTCAGCCGCTTTCAAGTTCGGGTCCTGGACGGCTTCCAATTTGACGCGGGAGACTTTGGCGATGGCCTCCAGATGCGTCTGCGCGATGCCGCCGCAGCCGATAAGGGCCAGGCGGATCTTATCGGAGCTTTTGTCCATGCGCCAGAGAGGGTGAGGCGGAAAGATGCTCGATAGATCGCCGGATCTTCTCGGCGATGAACTGCACATGCGCTTCGGTGTAAAATTCGTTCCAAGGAAGGACTAAGACGCGTGAAAGCGCCTGGTAAGAACCCGGATATTCTTCTTTCCACCAAGACTCATCCTTTAAAAAGACAGCCCCGGCCTCGGTCTCGTCCAGCGGGCGCGGACTTTTCCCGAACATCACGCGCTCTCGGAAAAGCTTGCATCGGAACGCCGGCTTTTGGATATAGCGCGGAGCGGAGGCGATGCCATGCTCTTTAAGCTGGGCCGCGAGCTGGGCGACGTCGAAACTCGCTGTTCCCTTGTCCACGTCGAGGCAATATTTCCAATACACATGCGTAGAATCTTTGGGAGGCTTGGGAAGCTGAATGCCTTCGATGCCCGTCAAGAGCCCATCCAGGCAAGCGGCCATTTTTTGACGCTGAGAAACGACCCAGGGAAGTTTTTTTAACTGCGCCAGCGCCACGGCGCCCTGCAATTCCGTCAACCGGGAGTTCAGGGCCACGAAATAATGGTCCGGGTTCGGATCGCCGTATCCCCAGGCCTTGTTCACAAAAAGCTTCATGCGGCGCGCGTATTGGGCGTCCTCGGTGATCGAGATCCCGCCTTCTCCGGTCGTCATGTGTTTTCCCTGCTGCATGCTGAAAACGCCGATGTGGCCCAACGTCCCTACGCGCCGTCCGCGATATTCCGCGAGGAACGCCTGCGCGCAGTCTTCGATCACGGGGATATTGCGCTCTTTGGCCAGAGACAGGATGTCCGCCATGTCACACGGATTTCCAAAAAGGTGCGTCACGATGATCGCGCGCGTCCTGGGTGTGATCCGCTTCTGGATAGTGCGGGCCGTCACATTGTAAGAGAGCGGGTCCACATCCGCGAAAACAGGGATGCATGCCTGGTAAAGGATCGGCGCGATGGCGCCCATGTCGGTGATGGGCGATGTGATGATCTCGCTCAAAGGGTCGGGGTTTATCGCCGCGATCGCCGCGTGGATCGCCGCGGTGCCCGAGGAGGAGGCCACGCAATATTTTGAGCCGTAAAAAGCAGCGTACTCTTTCTCAAACCGGCTAACCTTGGTGCCCTTGGTGCTGTTCAAGACGCCGGAGGTGATGACCTCTTTCAAGAGATCAAGCTCTTCCTGACCTAGATTTCTTCCGGAAATGTCCTGGTCGGAAGGCAATGAGAGATTTTGTGTGCTCATGGGTTGTTAATTGTATCACAAGTCAGAACGGGGTCTCCCATTATTTTGCGCGGCTTCTTCGTAAAAAAAGGAAGCCAAAATAGAGCATCGCCGCGAGTATCAGCAGGTAATTGATCCGCTTGAAGTAGGAGAAAAGCCCCGCGAAGGCGTACAGCGTTATCAAGACATCTTCCTGGGGCCAGCGCGCCAGCACAAGCCACGGAAGCGCCCACAATAGATAATGAAACCCAAAAGGGATCGTGATCGTCAAATAGAAGAAAAGATAGACGAGCGAAAAAAACCTCGCGATGCGCCGCGGTTCAAAACCCGTTTCGCGCGCGGCCGCCCACAACGCCCAGGCATAGAAAACGCCGTAGGCCGCCAAAAATCCATATTTTAACACCTCTGAAGAGAGCTTGATGCCGACGAGTAAAAGGGCCTGCTGAACCGCGTATGGGATCGTGTTGGTGTAGAACCAGCTGCTGGCCTTGGTTAGAGCGAGAAAAGTACCCCACCCTCCCCAGAGCGGCCAAAACATCGCGACGGTGAGCCCTATGTTCAGCGCGCATTGCTTCAAGATGAAGAGCACGGGAAATTTCCCAAGCCGTTTCGCCTCCTCCCTGACCGCGAAGATGATAAAAAAAGGCAGAATGATCACGACGGTGTATTTCACCAAAAATGCCAACGTCCAGAACACGAAAGACGCGCTGAATCGTTTTTTTATTAAAAAATAAAAGGACGCGAGCGTGAGCGCGAGCATCATCGTGTCGTTACGGCCATCGACGAGGGCCGTCACCCAAAGGAGCGGGTTGTAAGCAAAGAGCGCCAACAGTTTCGCCTCGTTTTTCCACTTAAAAACATTAAGGATCCGTGCGAAAAAATAAACGCCTGCGCTGATCACCCCGAGAAGAAGCAGTTTCTGCAGCCAGATCATCCCCGAAATGGAATCCGGGAAGATCAAGACCGGCAACGTCTCCATCCACACCCATAGAGGCCCGTAGGAATCGGGGTTGTCCAGCCAGATGCTATAAGGGTAAAGCAGGTCGTTCGGAAATTCTCTCGGGACATGCTGATAGGGGCTCAGGTGATAAACGCCTAGCATCCTGCCCCGGATCAGGTATTCCATCAGATCCCCTGAGAAAACCGGCGGCATGCCGCAAAGGAGTGCCCCGACCCCCGCGAGCAAAAGCCAGGGGACGCGCCTGGTGAGCTGCTCGGGGTCCAAATTTTTGATCTGCAAAAAAAACGCGGCCGCGAGATTCACATAAAGTAAATTGATCACCAAGCGCACCTGAGGCAGAAGCGGAGGCAGATTGGTCTCGCCGGCGTAAGCCTTGATCCCCACGATGCCCACGAGCGATAAAAAACTTAGCGCGAGGTAATAAAAACAGGCCCGACTCTTCAAGACCTTTTTCCCGCTTTTACGGCTTTGACGATGAAAAGCAGCGCGAAACGATCGGGCACGATCTGCGCCATCTGGTAGCGCACGGGATAAGGCAGAAAACTCAAGGCCAGGTTCACCAACTGCGCTGCCTTACGGGGCCAGGACGGGTTCTTGCGTATATCGCTTAGGATAGAGTCCCGCATCGAGTACGCGGGAACGTAGTCCACCCATTCTGGACGAAAACCTGCCTTTCTTAGATCATCCAATAGCCCCGAGAGGTAATACCGCCGCACGTGATGCACGCCGTCGGCGCGCATATTGGGCTGACCCACGTACAAGACGCCCCCTGTCTTTAGCACATTATTCACTTCGGCGAGTGTTTTCGCCGGATGGTGGAGGTGTTCCAGGACTTCAAAAAGGAATGCCGCGTCATAACTCTCCTCGGCGATCGGAAACCGCTTTTCGATATCGCCCAGGATCGTGCGGTGTCCGGCTTTTTGGGCCGCCGCCAGTCCCGACTCGCTGATATCGAGGATATCCGCGTGCGGAACGCCGAGGTAGCGCATGAACTGGCCGTTACCGCCGGCAACGTCGAGGACGCGCCAGTCCTCCTCGATCCGGATCCTTGCGCGGACCTTGGCGTAAAGCCGGTCATAGTAAGAACGCTTCTCGCGGACATCCTCGGCGCCGACCCAATAGTCCTTATAAACCTTAGCCGCGTTTTCTGTCATTTTCTCATGTCATACACAAAAAACGAGTGCCCGATCTGCGCGTCTGGTTTCAGTGCCTCGGTCCATGCCGCCTCGCCCATATAGTGAGCGCCGATCGCGTACACCGTCTTTCGGGGAACTCGGAGCTCGTCATCCTCGAACGACCGGGCTGGGATACCGTATTGGCGCGGGTCAGACGGCGCCAGCGTAAGAAGGACGACCTCCGGGTATCCTTGCCGGCGGACGTATTCTCCCAAACCTTTCAGGTCCTGCCCCCAATCCACGTTGGAATCTCTTAAATAGCGATAGCCGTTGGAAGGGCCCCCGGCAAACTCGTTAAAATACGCCAAATGATCCGGAAACACCTTGAGAGCTTCCGCCGCGTGCCACGACAATAAAAAGATGACGAGTAACTTTAAAAACTTATTTTGCTTCCACAAAAACACGGCCGTGCCTCCGGCCAAAACAAAAAAAAGCGGGTAAATAGGCAAGAAATAGCGGATTCCCGCTTGTGCCTTGTCACGTAAGGTGAGGATAAAGAAAAAAAGGATCGGGATGAGGAGAACCGCGCCCAGCGTCCTTGAAACACCGAGCTTGCCCAAGAGAAGAAGAGAGAGAAGACACAAGATCAGGAACGGGATGGTATTTTTAATACCGAACGCGATGAAGTAATAGTACCACCACCCCTCTCTGGACCATTTTCCCATCAAGTACGCGTTCGTACCCGCGGCTCGGGTGTAGACCATGCTGACCAGCGCCGACGAAAACGTGGAAAGCGGCACCGGAACCTTTTCCGCGAACCGCGCGAGGGTCTCGCCGCCTATCCTTTGGTACTCCGCAATTTTCTTTTCCGGCGCCGGTGTATTTTTTAACAACGGTTTTACTTCAAAGAAATACCCCGCCCAAACCGTCAAAAAGCATACTCCCAGAAACCACGCAGCGGGTTTCCATGAGACCTTTTTTTGGTTTCCAGTTACCAGTGCCGCGACAAATAAGATCGGAAAAAGCAGGATCGCGGAAAACTTGGACAAAAGCGCGAGGCCGGTGAACAGGGCGCATGCCGCGAGCCGCCCGTTCGACGGTTTAAGAAGGTAGCGATGAAAAAATACCAAGGTCAGGAAGAAAAAGAACGCCACGGCCAGATCCGCCGTGGCCAATCCGGAGTGTGCCAGAATATCCGGACAAAATGAGTAGAGAAGCAGGCTGACGAGCCCTCCCCCGTTCCCCCAAAGGGACCTGGACCACCAGAACACCGCATAACCGAAGAGGAGCGACAGCAGTACAATAGGAATGCGTGCCCAGAAAATGAAGTCGTCCTGTCGGTCGTTGACCACTTCAAAAAATTGACGAGCGAATTTCGGGCTGTCCCCTTTTTGCCACGAGTCGTGACCAAGCGGAGCCTTGGCTTTTAAGAACAAAAGAGGCAGCGCCGCCAGCATGCGCGGCAGCGGAGGCGAGGCCGGGTTCATGCGAAAATCTCCCGTGACAAGGTACGAATACCCGCTCGCGACGTGATGGAAGAACTCATCGCAGGTGGGGGATTTTGTCCTCATCGCCATCACAACCTGCGCCGCCAAAATAAAAAGACAGAGCCCCGCGGCTGCGGGAGTGAGGTTTTTTCTAACCATAGATCTTTTTTAAGCGCCAAAGACTGCCGAGCGTCTCGAATCCCGCCCGTATCGGCGCAAGGTGCGAGGGCTTATCGCGATGCTCCCAGGAGACAGGAACCTCCGCCACGGGAACATGTTCCTTTTGAAGCAAGCAGAAAACCTCCGTGTCGAATGCCCAGCCCTGAAGCTGCACGCCGGCATAGATCTTCTTCGCAAGCGACGTTTCGTAGGCCTTAAAGCCGCAATTAAAATCCGAGATCCCCAGGCGGAAGAGCTGCTGGCAGGCTACGCGGTAAAAACTTCCGAGCACCCTTCTCAAGGCCGGCTGCGGATGAACAATGCGTGAATCGGGCAGCTTACGGGACGCGACGACCACCTTGAAACCTCGGGAAAAGTAGGGCTCGAATTTGTCCCATTCGCGTATCGACGTCGCGTTGTCCGCATCCATGAACAGGCAAAGCGCGTGGCGCGCCTGTGCGATCCCCGCCTTGACCGCCTGCCCCTTGCCCCGGTTGGTCTCGAACTGGATCAGCTTCGCCTGAGCGTGGCGCGCCAAGAGATCCAGGGTTTTTTCCTTCGTGCGGTCGGTGCTTCCGTCGTTGACTATGATCACTTCGAAACGGTAGTCTTTGCCGGTCAGGTATTCGACCACCGAAGCGACAGTTTCCGGCAGCAACGCTTCCTCGTTGTACGCCGGAATGATGACCGACAATTCTTTGGTCATGCCCCGCGCGGGGCCTTTCGCCCCCAGTAAAGCGTCACCAGAGCGAAGTAACCCTTGATCGTGCGCATTGGTTTATTTTTGCTCTTTCCCACCTTCTGGTCATACTTCAGCACGAACGGCACCTCCGCGATGCGGCAACCGAGCATGCGAAATTTGATCAGAAGCTCGGGCGTCACGACGAAGCCCAGATGCGGGAGCCGTATGAATCGGTCTCCAAAGACCTTGTGGGCCTTGTGCAGCACGGACGCTTTAAGAACACGGTAACCACAGCTGTATTCTTGGACCCCGCGGATGGGGAAAAAGAATTTTAAAAATAGACCTGCGCCCCGGCTTAAAAAGCTTTTTGTCGCCGACAATCCCTGCTCCCCCCCTCCTTCTTGATAACGGGACAGGATCACGACGTCGAACCCTTCCCGTATCTTGGCCAGAGCCTCGTGCATGTATCTGGGTTCGTGCGTGTCATCGCAATCCATGGTGATCACGACGTCGTCTGGTGAAGTGGTCTCTGAGACATGTTTAAAACCGTCGATGATCGTCTGACCTAGGCCTTGATTGACCGGATGACGTAAGAGCTCCAAGGGGTACTTTTTTGAAAGCTCTTGGGCCACAGCGGCGGTCCTGTCACTGCTTCCATCATCCAGCACCACGATGCGGTACGCACTGCCGGCTTTAAGGATCTCGACATCGAACTTTGCAACGAGACGCCCCAGCGCGTCTTCTTCATTGTAGGCCGGTAGGAAAACAACGATCATGTTCTCGCCCCAAAAAATGAACGGACGCTTTTTATCACGGCTTTGATGTTTTTCGTCTCGAGTTCAGCGTACATCGGCAGGGACAAGACGGACAGGGCCGCGGATTCGCTGACGGGATAATCTCCGCGGCGTTTTCGAAGCTCTTTGTAACAGGGTTGGAAATGCAGAGGCACCGGATAATAAACACCGTGGCCGATGCCCTGGCGTCCGAGATGCACCGCGAGCGCGTCTCTTCGCGGCGTGCGGATCGTGTATAGATGATAAATGGATCTTGCATCCTTCGTTGAGACCGGAATTTTAAGGGGGAGGTCCTTGAACGCCTTGTCGTAGACTTTCGCGTGCCGCCGACGCTGGGCGTTCCAGCGGTCGAGCCGGCGAAGCTTGATCCTAAGGATGGCCGCCTGAAGCTCGTCCAAGCGGCTATTGATGCCGATCACCTCGTGATAATATTTTTTAACGGAGCCGTGGTTCCTCAGCAAACGGATCTTCGCATAGAGCTTTGAAGAATCTGTCGAGACCATCCCTCCATCGCCAGCCCCGCCCAGGCTCTTCGTCGGATAAAATGAAAAACAGCCGATGTCTCCAAGCGAGCCCGTTTTTTTTCCGCAATAGGAGGCGCCAAAACTTTGCGCGGCATCCTCCACCACGCGCAGCGAATACTTTTTCGCGATCTTGAGAATAGCGGCCATGTCACAGGAGAGGCCGAATAGATGCACCGGCAGGATCGCCCGCGTCCGGTGCGTGATCTTCGCGCGGACCTTCCCCGGATCCAGGTTGAACGTGTCCGGGTCGATATCCGCGAACACGACCTTGGCACCGGTGCGCGTGATGGAAGAGGCTGTCGCGAAAAATGAAAAGGGCGACGTGATCACCTCGTCCCCCGCGCCGATGCCAAGCGCCAAAAGCGCCAGATACAGCGCGTCGCTTCCGGAGGCAAGACCCAGCGCATATTTGGAGCCGAGATATTTCGCGGATTCGGCTTCCAGACAACGCCCCTCATCTGCTAAGACAAAATGCTGGGACCGCAAAACCCGCGAGGAAGCGGAAATTATCTCCTTCTCGATACTTTTGAACTGGGGATTCAGATCGATGAAAGGAACAGGCATGGGAAGCGCTCGGGCTTTATACGGCCGCGAACTCCGCTTCGCCCGCGTGGACTTTGACGACCTCGTAGTTCGTGTTCCGCTGGGTGGGCGTCTTGCCGGTTTCGCGGATGAGACGTATCGCCTCTTCTTTCGTGACCTCGGTATAAAGTTTGTCGCTTTTCGTGGCGCTGACGACGTTCTCCTCCATGAGGATACCCCCGAAATCATCGGCTCCGTAACCCAGCACGATCTGGGAAAGCTTCGGTCCCTCGGTGACCCAGCCGGCCTGCAGGTGCAGGATATTATCCAGCATGATCCTTGAAAGCGCGATCATACGGAGATATTCACTGCCTGTGCGCCGCGGTATGGTCATCTGGGTGGACTCCGACTCGAAGCTCCATGGAATAAAAGCGCGAAAACCGCCGGTCTCGTCCTGCAAAGAACGGTAGGCGTCAAAATGCATCATGCGCTCCACGACCGTTTCGCCCAGACCGTAAACCATCGTGCCAGTGGACTTCAAACCGATCTCGTGGGCGGTACGATGGATCTCGAAATATTCCGAAACCTTGGTCTTTAAAGGACTCACTTCGTTTCTCACGCGATCGACCAGGATCTCGGCACCTCCTCCCGGAAGGCTGTTCAAACCCGCGGTTTTGAGACGCGTCAGAGTTTCCCGGATCGAAAGTTTCGACACACGCGAGATGTGCTGGACTTCCGAAGCCGAGAAGGAGTGCACGTGAACTTGGGGAAACCGGGCCCGGACA
>Ga0247727_10008946_pt1 | contig 18375 bp, 16 predicted proteins | sample WisWelCaveWW1625_FD_202498 | JGI IMG/M metagenome (GOLD analysis project Ga0247727, IMG submission 202498) | Biofilm microbial communities from Wishing Well Cave, Virginia, United States - WW16-25 | ecosystem: Environmental > Aquatic > Deep subsurface > Groundwater > Cave microbial mat | place... | reverse complement strand
CCGACGCGAGAATCAGCGGCACCACGCCGAAGATGAACGCGAAGGCCGTCATGAGAATCGGGCGCAGCCGCAGGCGGGCGGCGGCCAGCGCTGCGTCCGTGACGCTCTTGCCCTGCTCGTACTCCTCCTTCGCGAACTCGACGATCAGGATCGCGTTCTTAGCGGAGAGGCCGATAAGCATCACGAGGCCGATCTGCACGAACACATCGTTTTCGCTCGCTTGCGGCGCCACGAGCTTGAAGAGCCATAAGATGCCGAAGGCGCCGAACACCGCGATCGGAGTCCCAAGCAGCACGCTGAAGGGGAGCGCCCAGCTCTCGTACTGCGCCGCGAGAATCAGGAACACGAACAGCAGGGAGAACCCGAAGATGACGCTGGCCGGCACGCCCTCAGCCGCCACCTTTTCCTGGAACGACATGCCGATGTAATCGTAGCCCATCTCGCCGGGCATCGTCTCCCTGAAGACCTCTTCGAGGGCCTGCATCACCTGCCCGGAGCTGTAACCCGGCGCCGCCGCGACGAACAGCTGGGCGCCCCGGTAACCGTTGTACCGCATCGTGAATTCCGGCCCTTCCACGGTGTCCATCGAGACCAGAGTGGACATCGGCACCATTTCGCCCGAATTATTGCGCACGTAGAACTGGCCGACGTTTTCGGGGCGGGTCCGGAACTCGCCGTCGGCCTGCACGTAGACCTGCCACACGCGGCCGAACCGGTTGAAGTAGTTGATCATCGAACCGCCCATGAAGGCCTGCAGCGTCTGGTACACGTCGCCGAGGTTGACGCCCTGCTTCAGCGCCTTCTCACGGTCCACTCTCGCGAAGACTTGCGGGACGCTGGGGATGAAGGTGGTGTTCACCCGGGCGATCTCCGGGCGTTTGCGCGCCGCCTCCATGAAGGCCTGCGTGTTCTGGGCCAGAAACGCCACCTCCTTGCCGGCGCGGTCTTCGAGGATGAACGAGACGCCGCCCGAGGTGCCGACGCCGGGGATGGCCGGCGGCGGGAACGCGAAGGCCTGCGCCTCCGGCAGCTCGCCCAGTTTCTCATTGATGGCGCGGAAGATCGACAGAAGCTGTTCCTCCGGCTTGTGGCGTTCCTCCCACGGCGCGAGTGTTACGAAGAAGAACCCGTTGTACGTGGTGCTGACCGTACTCAGCAGACTGTACCCGACGACGGTCGTCGCGTACTCCACGCCCGGCACCTCTTTCAGCATCGCCTCGATTTTTTTGCAGACCTCGTCCGTGCGCTGCAGCGACGCCGCCGTCGGCAACTGGACGTTCAAATACAGGTACCCCTGATCCTCGATCGGCAGGAACCCGACGGGCAGTTTCGAGCCGAACCAGCCGGCCGCGCCGGCGACCAGCACCAGAAAGAGCATCGACAGGGCCGCCTTGCGGATCAGCATGCCGCAGACGCGCACGTACCACTCGGTCGCCCGGCCGAAGCCGAGGTTGAACCATCCGAAGAACCAGCCCAGCGGGCCCCTGGTCTGCGTCTTGTGGCGCAGCAGCATCGCCGACAGGGCGGGGCTGAGCGTGAGCGCGTTGAAGGCCGAGATGACCACCGACACCGCGATGGTGACGGCAAACTGCTGGTACAGCCGGCCGGTAATGCCCGGAATGAATGCCGTCGGCACGAAGACCGCGACCAGGATGAGCGCAATCGCCACGACCGGCCCCGAGACCTGTTCCATGGCCTTGAGCGTCGCGTCTCTGGGCGAGAGGCCGTTTTCGATATGGTGCTCCACGGCTTCGACCACCACGATCGCGTCGTCCACCACAAGACCGATGGCCAGCACGAGGCCGAACAGCGACAGGGTGTTGATCGAGAAGCCCATCAAGGGGAACAGCATGAACGTGCCGACCAGCGACACCGGCACGGCCAGCAGCGGGATCAGCGTGGCCCGCCAGCCCTGGAGGAAGATGAACACGACGATGATGACCAGGACCAGCGCTTCGAAGAGGGTATGCACGATCTCCTTGATGCCCTCCCGCACCGAGAGAGTGGTATCGAGGGACGTCACGTAATCCAGGTCGGCCGGGAAGCGCCCTTTCATTTCCTCCATCAGCTTCTTCGCTTGATCCATCGTCTGGATCGCGTTCGAGCCGGGGAGCTGGTAAATGGCGATGATGGCGGCGGGCTTGCCGTTCATTCGGCCGATCATGTTGTAGGACTGGGCGCCCAGCTCGACCCGCGCGACGTCCTTCAGCCTCACGATGGATCCGTCGGGATTCGCCCGCACGACGATCGATTCGAACTCCTCCTTGGTGAGCAGCCGGCCCTGCGCCCGCACGGTGTAGGTGAACTCCTGCCCGGCCGGCACTGGCTCGGCGCCGACCTGCCCCGCCGGGTTGACGGTGTTCTGTTTCTGCACGGCGTCGAGGATCTCGGGCACGGTCATGTTCAGCTTGGCCAGCACGTCCGGCCGCACCCAGAACCGCATCGCGTATTGCCCGGCGCCGAAGATCGTCACCTGCCCCACGCCCGGCACGCGCGACATGGGATCGTTGACATTGATGTAGGCGTAATTGGCGAGCCAGATGTTGTCGTAGGTCCCGTTGGGGGAATACAGCGAAAAGAGCGCCAGCGGGCTGGTGGTGGACTTCTTGATCGTGACGCCGTAGTTCCGCACTTCCTGCGGCAACTGCGATTCGGCCTGCAAGTAGCGCATCTGCGACAGGATCTGGTCGTCGTTCGGCTTCGTCGTCACGTCGAAGTCCACGCGCAGCGTCGTCTGCCCGTTGCTGGCGTTGACCGAGTACATGTAGATCATGTTGTCCACGCCGTTCATCTGCTGCTCGATCGGCGTGGCGACCGACTGCTCGAGCGTGACGGCGTCGGCGCCTACGTAGGTGGCCTGCAACTGGATTTCCGGCGGCGCGATGTTCGGGAACTGGGCGATGGGGAGCTGGACCATGGCGACGACGCCGATCAGCGTCATCAGGATCGAGATGACGATCGCCACGATCGGGCGATTGACGAAAAACCTGGCCATCAGTTGCTCTTCGGGGGAGAGGCCGGCTGCGCGGCGGGCGCGGCGGGCGCGACGGGTGCGGGATGCGGTTCCGTCTCGAAGGGGATGGGGCGGACGGAAGCACCGGCTTTCAGTTTCTGGAAACCCTCGGCGATCACCTGCTCGCCGGGCTTGAGCCCCTGTGCGATGATCCACTGGGAGCCGATTCGCTCGCCGACGGTCACCGGCCGGATCTCCATCTTGTTCTCCGGCGTGACCACGGCGACCTGGTAGCTGCCCTGCAACTCGCTCACGGCCCGCTGGGGGACCAGCAGGGCGCCCTGATGAACCGTGGCGGCGGCGCGGAGCTTCGCGTACTGGCCGGGCCGCAGGACGTTGCCGGGATTCGAGAACAGGGCGGCAACGCGGATCGTGCCGGTCTTGACGTCCACCTGCCGGTCCGCGAGGAATAACCATCCCTTGCGGGGATAGACCTCTCCGTTGCTCAACACCATTTCGATGCGGCCATCCTCGCGCACTTTGGTCAGATCTTCCTTCTCCTCTAAGCGTTTCTTAATCAGGGGGGAGAACTTGAGGTATTCCTGCTCGCTGATCGGAAAATAGACCCGGATCGGGTCGAGCTGGGACATGGAGGTCAGCTCATCGTTGGAGTTCACGAGATCGCCGACCTGCGCCTTGGCGATGCCTACCACGCCGTCGATCGGCGCGACGATCTTCGTCCATTCCAGGTTCAGTTTCGCCTGCTCTACCGCCGCTGTCGAGGACTCCACCGAGGCCCGCGCGGCCCGATTGGCCTGGATGGAATCTTGAAGTTCCTTCTGGCTGATCGCCCCTTCCTTCGCCAGCGGCTCGTTCCGTTTCACATCCAGGCTGGTTTTCGTGAGCTGTGCCTGCGCCCGCTTGAGGTCGCCCGCGGCCTGATCGAGGGCAGCCTGAAACTTTCGCGGATCAATCTGGAAGAGCAAGCCGCCCTTTTTGACCGCCGCGCCTTCACGGTAATGCTGCTTCATTAAATAACCGGTGACCTGCGCCCGGATCTCCGCGTTCACCAACCCGTCCGTCGTGCCGACCCACTCGGAGAAAATCGGCACGTCCCTCTGCTCGACTTTTATTACCTGGACTTCAGGCGCGGGCGGCGCGACCGCCACCTCCTCCTTGCAGCCGTTCAACAGGGCCGGAAGAAGGCAGATGAGCAGGAGAACCGGGAACCATCCTGCGCGAACGGAGAGGGCGGGACTGTCGAACACGAACCGGACTCCTTTTTAACGTGTGGCCACGCGGAAAGTATGGCGATGGAACAACAGGGGGTGAGAATGCTGCGAAGTCATGTACAATGTCAAGACGGAAGCCGGTTCCCAGCGCGCAACCCACAAGGCCCGGACTCGCCCTACGACCCGTCCGAACCGACAGAAAAAAAGCGCGTGCACCGCGGCTGGGCCGTCGTGAGCATGAACAACGAGTGCCATCGCATCTGTCCGCGCGATGGCACATGACCGGAACGAATCACACAAACAGAAAGGGCGCAATAATGAAAACCCCACTCTCTTCGTTGCCCTCAGCCTCGCGCTGATGGCGCTGCTTTCAGTGATGACGGCTTTGCCAACCACGGCTCGGGCTGCCTCCATTGACCGCACGGTGGTGGGGCACAGGGCGCTCTCGCATCGCGGGAGCGCCCTGTGTGGTCTTGAAGGGGGAACGCGATGTCGTGGAGACTGTTGCTGATCCTGTCCGGTGAAAACGGCCTTGGCGAGTTTAACGATCAGAAGCCAGGGGATGCCGCCATTGCAGACCAGGAAAGCGGGCATAGTCTCGGTCAGTTGTGATCCATTCTGCGCCACTCTCGATGGCAAGCGCGGCCAGATAGGCATCAGGAATGAGGTTGCCCTTGGCATTGGCCTCGCGACAGAGACGCTGAAAGATATCCCAGTGACGTTCGCCGGGGACAAGCGTCACGGCGTTGGGATGGTCTCGTATTGAGGTAGCGAATGTCAGTGCACGGTCGAGCGGTGTGGGATCACGAAAAACTCGTGGATGGGTCACGACTCTCAGGAAACCACTTACGACAAGATCGGACACCCCAAAGGCTGCGTCGGAACTCAGTACCTGATTCAACCAGCCGAGGTATTCGTGGTGCCGTGGCGCATCTTGACGGTGTGCGTAGACCAGCACGTTCACGTCAGCCAGGACCATGCGGTGGCTCCATCAGATCGAGCAAGGCAGCGCCGTCGTCGAGATCCACGCCGGTGTTGAGGCCTTTTTTCCCATAAGTCGGCAGGGTCACCCGCCCGTTCCGCCGTTTGTGTCGCCGCTTGGCAAGCGCTTCTCGGAGCGCGTCGCCGATCAGCGCAGTGACCGTGGAATGCGAGGTGGCTGCAAGCTTCTTGATTTGGGCCAGAAGGTCATCCGGGAGGTTAATGGTCGTTCGCATGCATCAAAGCATATCGAAAGAACATATTGATGTCAATGGCGCAATAAGAGAGACTGTCGATGACGGGCGTCCCTTTATTGATCTAAGGGACCGGGGTGCCTTGAAGGCCTTCTTCGCTATGTTCCGCTGAGATGGCCTGCTCGAACGATGGTGCAACAAGACCTGGAAGCCGCCGGACATCGAGAGACTCAAGTGAGCCTCGGATCGCAGCGGAGTCGCCAGCCGGGCGGGAAGGTCCGGGCCCTTATCGAGCCGTGGATCGGCTTGCGCGCCGCGCGCCGCCTGCACGGGTCGCGCCGCGGGCTCGCGCACCGACACCGTGGAGCTGCCGGGCCAATCGCGCCTTGTTCAGCTCGTAATCGCTCTCGAGCCGCATCCAGAAATCGGCGCTGGTCCCCAGCGCCTCGGCCAACTGCAGGGCGGTCTCACCGGTGACGCGCTTCTTCCCGCAGACGATCTCGTTGATCGCTTGCAGCGGCCGCCCCATCTGCCGAGCAAGCTGGGATTGGGTCAGCCCACGCGCTCCCAGCTCTTCCGCCAGGACTTCGCCCGGCGGAATGGCCAGGTCGGACCACACTCGTTCAGTCGCCATAGTGTTGACTCACCTCCTCGATGCGAACGACGATCAACTCCGCGTCCGCGAAAGCCACGATCAATCGCTCCCGATCTCCCAGACGAATCGCATACTGACCCTTGCGGTCGCCCTTCAGCGGGTGCATATCGAGAGCGCGGAGCGCGAAGAGATCGCGGATGTCCTTCGCGGCATACAGGGTGTTGATGCGCTGAACATAGGCTCGAGCGACTCGCTCGCCCCATTCGCGCCGTGCCAGAGCCAGCTCTCGGTAGCACCTTTCGAGCTTTTTGACGGCGAACTGGACCTGCATGCCTTACCGGTGTGGAATTCTATCCTTTCACCCTAAGGGTGTCAAACTGGTAAAGAGATGAAATCCGCCCGCCCGCAGGATCTCCTGGCCGTCGCGCTCGGTTCAGTTCGGGCTTGAGAAATCTAAAATGGCAGTTTAATATTCTCATTCATGCGCTACATCCGACGCCAACTGGAGGAGCAGGTGTTGCGGGCGGTGAAAGGCTTTCCGGCCGTGGTGCTGACCGGGCCGCGCCGCGCCGGCAAGACGCTGCTGCTGCGCCGGCTGTTTCCCAAGGCGAGCTACTTCCTGCTCGAAGACCCCGACGTGGTGGCGCGGTTCCAGGCCGATCCGCAGGGATTCCTCGACGCCGTGCCGACGCCCGCGATCCTCGACGAGGTGCAGAACGTGCCGGAGGTGTTCGCGTTCGTGCGCTCGCGGATTGATCGCCGGCCGCGGCGCACGGGCCAGTGGCTGTTGACCGGTTCGCAGGAGTCGCCGCTGATGCGGGGCGTGACGGAATCCATGGCGGGCCGGGCAGCGGTGCTGCAACTGCTTCCGCTGTCGTGGCGTGAGACGCCGAAGGTCAGCCTGTGGCGCGGCGGGTATCCCGAGGTGGTGGCGCGTCCGGGCGGGGCGCGGTTGTGGTTCAGTTCGTATTTGCAGACCTACCTGGAACGGGATGTCCGGGCCGTGACGGCGGTGAAAGATCTCGCGCTGTTCCGCCGGTTCCTCGCGCTGCTGGCCAGCCGACACGGGCAGGTGTTGAACAAGACCGATCTGGCCGCGCCGCTGGGTGTGAGTGTGCCGACCATTGCCCAGTGGCTCGGCGTGCTGGAGACGACCGCGCAAATCCTGATCGTGCCGCCGTTTTACGAGAACCTCGGCAAACGCCTGATCAAATCGCCCAAGATTTATGTCGCCGATGCCGGCCTCGCGTGTCATTTGCTGGGCATTGATACGGCGGGAGAACTCGCCCGGTCGCCGTTTCGCGGCGCGTTGTTTGAAGGCTTCATCGCGGCGGAGATGGCCAAGGCCCAGGTGAACGCGGGCGGCCGGCGCGAGCTGTATTATTTTCGCGACCAGCAAGGTCTGGAAGTGGATTTCCTCGTGCCCGGACGCGCCGGTGCGGTGGCGCTGGTGGAATGCAAGGCCGGGCGCACGGTGACGCCCGCCATGGCCGCGCCGATGCAACGGCTGGCCGAGGCGCTGAAACGAAAACGCGCAAAGGCTGCCGGCACGAGGATGTTCCTCGTCCATCAATCACCGCAGGCGGGAACACCGACACCGGCTGTCGCTCCCGGCGTGCGGGCGCTGCCGTGGCAGGAATTTCTCGAAGAGCTGTGACGACGAAGCAAACCTGTCAAGCGCCGCTCGAACTAGGGTGACAGGGGAGCGGGTGGAGTAAAAAAAGGAGGAAGAGACATGGCGGATACAAAGGACCGGATCACGAAAGCGGCGGAGCAGCTCAAGCAGCAGCGCGACGAGCTGCGAGTCAAGCTGCACCTGGCGAAGGCGGACGCGAAAGACGAATGGGCCAAACTGGAGCGGCAGTGGGAGGAATTAAAGCCGAAACTGGAGGCGGCGCGCCAGGAAGCCGGCAAGACGGCGGGATCTGTCGGCTCGGCATTGAGTCTCGCCGTGGAGGAACTCAAGAAGGGCTACGAGCGCCTGCGGAAGCTGCTGTGAAACCCGCCGAAGCCTTGGCGAAGGCGGGTGAAGGGCGCGCCGCAACAAATGGTGGAAATGAAGCAGGGAAGTTAGGTAGAGTCACGGGCCGATGGTGTCCTCGCATCACCAACCTCAACAAGGAGCATGACAGATGAAGTCTCTCACAGTGTTCGCAATGGCGGTCGCGGTCCTGTTCGCAGTGCCGGCGCTTGCCCAGGACGCGGGAAGTTCCACCACCAATCAGGAAATCCTGATCCAGAAGGTCAAGGCAGACAAGAAACTGCTGGTCGCCGCCAACATGAACCTGAGCGACGCGGACGGCAAGAAATTCTGGCCGCTGTATGACGCCTATCAGAAAGATCTGGAGCAGTTGAACCAGCGGCTCGGCGGCGTGATCAAGGCCTATGCTGATGCCCACAACGCCGGCAAGGGCACGATTCAGAACGACACGGCGAAGAAGCTGCTCGGCGAAGCCTTTGCGGTCGAAGATCAGGAATTGAAGCTGAAGCACGCCTACGCGGACAAGCTCGGCAAGGTGCTGCCGGCGACAGCCGTCGCGCGGGCCATTCAGATCGAAAATAAAATCCGGGCCGTGATCAAGGCCCAGCTCGCGATGGAAATCCCGCTGGTCTATTAGCAGTCTTGCGGCCACGGGCAAACTGACGCCGCGACACGATGTCGCGGTCCCCAATTGGCGGGCGGGAAAGCGCGCTTCCCCGCCCGCCATCAAGTAGCATGATGCCCCAGACCCAGCGTGCCCAGATAGAACTTATCGCCGTCATCGCGACCATGGCGGTGCTGCTGGTGCTGACCTTTGAGGTCATCGCCCCGTTTCTGGTTTCGCTGGCCTGGGCGGGCATCCTGGTCCTCGTGACCTGGGGACCGTTCAAGCGGCTTGCCCGCTTGGTGCGCAGCCAGTGGCTGGCCGCCGCGCTCGTCGTGCTGGTCATCGGCTCCGTGCTCCTGGTGCCGCTGGTGTTCGCCGGCATCGAGCTGTCGTCCCGCATTGACGCGATCGGCGACTGGTACCAGCAGAAGATGGCGACCGGCTGGCCGCCGCTGCCGCAGTGGATTGCCACCCTGCCTGGGGTCGGCCCCAGGATCGAGCGCTTCTGGACGGGCCTGGGCACGGGGGATCCAGCCGCCGTCGCCAAGGCCCGGGAACTGGGCGGCCTGTTGATCGGATTCCTGCTCAAGGTTGCCGCCGCCCTGGGCCAGGGGCTGCTGCTGGTGCTGTTGAGCCTGGTCTTCGCGCTGTTCATTTATGCCGGCGGCGAGCCGCTGGCGCGCTGGCTCTATGCCCTCGCGATGCGGATCGGGGGAACGCAGGGCAGGGAGCTGCTGGATGTGGCGGGCGAGACCGTGCGCGCCGTTGTGTACGGCATTGTCGGCACCGCGCTCGCGCAGGGGGCCTTGGCGTTTTTCGGGTACTGGATCTCGGGCGTGCCCTACGCGCTCAGCTTCGGCCTGATCTCCGGCGTGCTGGCTCTGGTTCCGGACGGCCAAGCCCTGGTGGGGCTGCCCCTGGCGATCTGGTTGTACCAGCAGGGTCAAACAGGGTGGGCTCTCTTCCTGGCAATCTGGATGATCTTCGTGGTCGGTCTGGCCGACAACGTGATCAAACCGCTGCTGATCGGCAAACGCAGCAGCCTGCCCGTTGTGCTGATCCTGATCGGTGTCGTGGGCGGCGCGCTGGCCTGGGGCGCGCTGGGCCTGTTCCTCGGGCCGACCGTGCTCGCGGTCTGTCACAACGTGGTGGGGCATTGGGCCTTCCCGAAAGAGGACGCGCCGGAAGAGCGCCGCGAGGAGTGAGCCCCATGCCTAAAAAGAGGTTCACCATGATGAGCACCATCCTGCCGGCCTTGCTGGTCGCACTGATCGGTTTCCTGGGGGTCGGCTGCGGCAAGACTGTTGTCCAGCCCAGCGTTGAATACAAGGGCCCGGCCCTGGCGCAGCGCCCTGAACGCATTCTGGTCTACGACTTCGCCGTCACGACGGCCGAGGTCAAGGAAAACCAGGGAATGTTCCAGTCCAAGGTCAATGAGATGAAGGCGGTGACCACCCGCGAGCACGAGCAGGAGATTGCGGACGAAGTCAAGAAGGTCGCAGCCGATGAATTGGTGGAAGGCATCCGGAAGCTCGGGCTGCCCGCCGAGCGGGCCACGGCCACCGTGCTGATGACGCCGCGCTCGCTCGGGATCGTCGGCCAGTTCATCGACGTGGACGAAGGCAACAAGGCCCAGCGGCTCGTGATCGGCTTCGGCATGGGCCAGTCGCGGGTAGATATCCGGATGCAGGTCTTCGGCCACGGCCTCACGCGCGACGAGGCGAAGGAGGCTGCGCCGGTCAAATTGCTGGGGCTCGAGACCCACGCCGAAAGCGGCAAGATGCCCGGCGCGGCGCTCACGCTCGGCGCGGGCGCTGCCGCGCAGGGCGGCGTGACTGCAGGCGTGGCCGCGGCCAACGTCGGGGTCAGCGGGGTCAAAAGCTATAGGTCGGCGATGGGGCAGATGACGGCCCGCAGCGCCGATCAGGCGGTCGCCTATCTCTCCGAGTTTTTCTTCATCCAGGGATGGATCGCTCCGGACAAGGTGATCCGCGCCGAACGGCCATAAATCGTATGAGCGATACCACCATCGTGTTCCTGTTCATCCCGGGCTTGTTTCTCACCATGCTGCTGCTCCTCGAGGTCGGCCGCCGGATCGGGATGCGACGCATGGCGGGGGAAACGGAACGCGAGCGCGTCGGTCTGATCACGATTGAAACCGCGATTTACGGGTTGCTGGGATTGCTGATCGCCTTCACGTTTTCAGGAGCGGCCTCGCGGTTCGAGGCCCGACGGGTCTTGGTCGTGCAGGAAGCCAACGCGATCGGCACCGCGTATCTCCGGCTCGATCTGCTGCCGGCTGCCGCGCAACCGCCGCTGCGGGAGAAATTCCGGCTGTATACGGAGGCGCGGATCGCCGCCTATCGGGCGGTGCCTGATCTTGAGGCTGCTTATGCGCAGATGGCCAAGGCTACCGCGCTGCAACAGGAGATCTGGGCCGGCGCGGTCGCCGCCCTGCGCGAGGCCCCGCCGAACGCGTCGCTGCTGCTCCTGCCGGCGTTGAACGAGATGATCGACATCACCACCAGCCGGGCGGTGGCGGCAATCACGCACACTCCCCCGATCGTTCTAGGCGCGCTGGCCATGCTGGCGTTGTTCTGCTCGCTGCTGGCCGGGTACGGCCTGGCCGGCGGCAAGCCCTTCAGCATGGCCCTCCACATGATCGGGTTCGCCCTCGTCTTGACGGCGACGATCTACGTGATTCTCGATCTCGATCACCCGCGAGTCGGCCTGATTCGCGTGGACTTTGCCGACCAGGCGCTGACGGACGTGCTGGCCGGCATGAAATGAAGCGTGCGGGGAAGCGGTCGCGCGCGGCGGTTACCCCCACTTGAGCTTCATCGCCAGAATAGCTCCGGAGAGCACGAGCGTCACGCCGTTGGCGAGCATCACGGGCAGCGACTGGATCAGGTACCCGTAGATCAACCACAGAAGGACACCGGTGCAAAACGTCAGGAACATGCCCAGCGAGATGTCCTTGGCCGACTTCGTCCGCCAGGTATGGAGCAATTGGGGCAGAAAGGCGATCGTGGTCAGGATACCGGCGGCCAGACCGACAAGCAGGGGGACATCCATGATGAAATCTCCGTATGATGCAGACGACTCAGGCCGGCATGGTGCGCGACTATAGCATGACCAGAGGAGAATCGTGAGCATGGCACGCCCGACAAAAGACGACCGTACACACGACACGACGGCCGAAGCGCGCCGCCTGGAGGAGGCGCGAGCGGGCGCGGCGGCATGGAAGAAGTGGGGGCCCTATCTCAGCGAGCGACAGTGGGGGACTGTTCGCGAAGACTACAGCGACGACGGCAACGCCTGGGACTACTTCACGCACGACCAGGCCCGTTCCCGGGCCTATCGCTGGGGAGAAGACGGGCTGGCTGGCTTGTCCGACGATAAGCAGCAGCTGTGTTTTGCGCTCGCCCTCTGGAACGGGAAAGACCCGATCCTCAAGGAGCGGCTGTTCGGACTCACCAATAGCGAAGGCAATCACGGCGAGGACGTCAAGGAATACTATTTCTATCTCGACAGCACGCCGACCCACTCCTACATGAAGTATCTGTACAAGTACCCGCAGGCGGCCTATCCCTACGACGATCTTGTGGCGGCCAACAAGCGGCGCAGCCGGGAGGAGATGGAGTACGAATTGCTGGACACGGGCGTCTTCAACGACGACCGCTACTTCGACGTCTTCGTGGAGTACGCCAAGGACGGCCCGGAAGACATTCTGGTGCAGATCACCGCGGTCAACCGGGGACCGGAGAAGGCCGAACTGCACCTGTTGCCGACCCTGTGGTTCCGCAACGACTGGGCGTCGTGGATTGCCGGACATGCCGAAAAGCCGATGCTCAAGCAGATCAAGGGACCGGCGGGCACGCGTGCGCTGACGGCGGAGCATCCGGTACTGGGCACGTACTATCTATACTGCGACGGCGACGTACCGCTGCTCTTTACCGAGAATGAAACGAACAACAAGCGGCTCTTTCCTGAACACCCGAACGCCAGCCCGCATGTCAAAGACGGCATCAATGACTACGTGGTGCAGGGTCGCAAGGAGGCTGTGAACCCCGACCACCAGGGCACCAAGGGCGCGGCGCACTATCGGCAGGTGGTCGGCCCCGGCCAGTCGGTGACGGTGTGCCTGCGCCTCACCAACCAGGCCTCCACCGTCCCCTTCGGGCGGGCGTTTGCCGACACCCTCGCGGCCCGCCGGCAGGAGGCGGATGAGTTCTACCGCACCGTGACTCCGCCCTCAGTCTCCCCGGACGCGGCCAATGTGATGCGCCAGGCCCTGGCCGGCATGCTCTGGAGCAAGCAGTACTACGCCTTCGACGGTGGACGATGGCTGACGGAGCACCACGCGAACCCGCTCAGTCCCAACTGCCGTTACTCCCGAAATCGGGAGTGGTACCACATGTTGAATGAGGACATCATCTCGATGCCGGATAAGTGGGAGTACCCCTGGTACGCGGCCTGGGACCTGGCCTTCCACACGCTCCCGCTCGCGATCGTGGACCCCGACTTTGCAAAGCAGCAGATGGAACTGATGCTCCACGGGAACTACCTGCACCCCAACGGGCAGATGCCCGCCTACGAGTGGAACTTCAGCGATGTGAACCCTCCGGTCCACGCCTTTGCGACTCTGTTCCTCCACCGCACCGAGCAGGCCCTGCGCGGCGAGACGGACGTTGATTTCCTGAAGTCGGCGTTCAACAAGCTCCTGCTGAACTTCACCTGGTGGATGAACCGGAAGGACCGATTCGGCAAGAACGTATTCGAGGGGGGATTCCTCGGCCTCGACAACATCGGCATCTTCGACCGCAGCGCCCCGCTGCCCACCGGCGGTCACCTCGAGCAGGCGGACGGCACGGCCTGGATGGCCCTGTTCAGTCAGAACATGATGGAGCTGGCGGTGGAGCTTGTCCCCCACGACCGCACCTACGAGGACATGGTCACAAAGTTCACGGAGCACTTCCTCTATATCGCCTCGGCGATGAACCGGCCCGGTCAGGACGGCATGTGGGACGAGGAGGACGGCTTCTATTACGACCTGCTGCAGCTCCCCGACGGCAGCGCCCAGCGGCTGAAGGTGCACTCCATGGTAGGATTGTTGCCGCTCTGCGCGACGACCGTCGTGGAGCCGTGGCAGCGCGAACTCATTCCGCAGACGGCCGCCGCGATTCGGGCACGCGCCCGCCAGATGCCTGAACTGTTCAAAGCCATTCACCCCACTGGCCCGGGGCATTTTGGGGTGGCCGAGCGGGGGATCATTGCCCTGCTCAATCCGGAGCGGCTCCGACGGATCCTTTCGAAGATGCTTGACGAGAACGAGTTCCTGAGCCCCTACGGCATCCGCTCGCTCTCCAAGTTCCATCAGCAGCACCCCTATGTCTTACACGCAGGCGGCCAGGAGTACCGGGTGGACTACCTGCCGGGGGAATCGAACACCGGCATGTTCGGCGGCAACTCCAACTGGCGAGGACCGATCTGGATGCCGGTGAATGCCATGATCATCCGGGCGCTCCAGAATTTCTATCTGTACTACGGCGACAACTTCAAAATCGAATGCCCCACGGGGTCCGGCAAGATGATGAACCTCTTCGAGGTCTCCAAGGAAATCGCGGATCGGCTGAGCCGGATCTTCCTGCGGGACCCTTCGACGGGCTCAGGGCAGGCTCCTTCGACAGGCTCAGGGCAGGCTCCTTCGGCAGGCTCAGGGCCGGCGGGGCGGCGGCCGGTGTACGGAGGCATGGAGAAATTCCAGTCCGATCCCCACTGGCGCGACCACATTCTGTTCTATGAATACTTTCACGGTGACAACGGGGCGGGATTGGGCGCGAGCCACCAGACCGGCTGGACCGGGGTCGTGGCCAAAGCCATCCAGCTCTACGGTCTCCTGGACGCCAAGCGGGTCCTGGAAGGGGGCAAGAAGGTGGCCTTCAAGGGTGGCGCGCGCCGAGCGTGACATCGTGAATAATGCGGGCTAAGAGATTGTCAGCCGCGCGCGGCTGACGTACAATATGACCGTGTCTCGGTAATGACCGCAAGCCGGAGGGACGGAACGATGATCGCCACCATCCACAAGCACCTCGGCGACAAGGCCGAGTACCTGCTCAACTTCAAATCGCCCAAGGTTCCCCAGGAACGGCTGCACCTGCCGGGTCCCGATTTCGTGGACCGCGTCTTCGCGCCGTCGGACCGGAACAACCGGGTGCTCGCGAGTCTCCAGCGGCTGTTCCGTACGGGGCGTTTGGCCGGCACCGGCTACCTCTCGATGCTGCCCGTGGACCAGGGCATCGAACATTCGGCCGGGGCAAGCTTTGCGCGCAACCCGGACCATTTCGATCCCGAGAACATCCTGCGGCTGGCTCTCGACGGCGGGTGCAACGCGGTGGCCTCCACCTTCGGTGTCCTGGGGGCCGTGTCGCGCCGGTACGCGCACCGGATTCCGTTCATCGTGAAGATCAACCACAACGAGCTGCTGACCTATCCGAACAAGTTCGATCAGATCCTGTTCGGCACGGTGAAGCAGGCCGCGGACATGGGCGCCACGGCGGTCGGCGCGACGATCTATTTCGGCTCGGACCAGAGCAGCCGGCAGATCGTCGAGATCAGCCAGGCCTTCGCCCTGGCGCACGAGATGGGCCTGGCCACGGTGCTCTGGTGCTACCTGCGGAACAGCGCCTTCAAGGCCGACAAGGATTACCATGTCGCCGCCGACCTGACCGGGCAGGCCAACCATCTGGGCGTGACGATCCAGGCCGACATCATCAAGCAGAAGCTGCCCGAGAACACCGGCGGCTTCAAGGCGCTGAACACGGGCGGGTCGAGCTACGGCAAGCTGGACGAGCGCATGTACAGCGAACTGTGCAGCGACCATCCGATCGACCTGTGCCGTTACCAGGTGGCCAACTGCTACATGGGACGGGCCGGCCTCATCAACAGCGGCGGCGCCTCCGGCAAGCACGACATCGCCGAGGCGGTGGCCACGGCGGTGATCAACAAGCGCGCCGGCGGCATGGGCCTCATTTCCGGCCGCAAGGCCTTCCAGCGTCCCATCAAGGACGGCATCGAACTCCTCCACGCCATCCAGGACGTGTACCTCTGCAAGGAAGTCACGGTCGCGTAATCCTCCCGTGGATGAGCCGGCGTCATGTCCGACTCGGAGCGACGCCAGCCCGGATCGCCATCCCACCACCGAGCCGACATTGACAATACAGAGCTTCAAAGATTGACAATAGATTGACAATGTGCCAGGGTCTGAAGCGTGGACATGAAGCGCAAGATCCTCGCCCATCTCTCCAGGCACAAGTCCGTGTCAGGCGGCGAGTTGCGGGTACACCTCGGTCTCAGCCGGCAGGCGTTAAGCGTTCACATCCGGAACTTGATCGCGTCTGGAATGGTGGTTCGCACGGGCACGACCCGGGGCGCCCGCTACACATTGCCGGGCCGGGCGCCGGCTCCGGCGGTCGTGTCGCGTCGCCTGCCCATTCGGGGCCTCGACGAAGACCGGGCCTGGGAGGATCTGACCGCCCGGCTTAATCTCCAGCGCACGTTGTCACCCAATGTGGAGGCCATCGTCCGCTACGCGTTCACTGAGATGCTCAATAATGCCATCGAGCACTCGGAGTCCGATCACTGCGTCACCCGCTTCACTCTGGGCGCGGGGATGATCTCCTTCGAAATCCGGGACTCCGGGATCGGAGTGTTCCACTCCATCGCCTCGAAGCTCCATCTGCCGGATGAAGAGACAGCCCTCATCGAGTTGCTGAAGGGCCGAACGACGACCATGCGCGAGGCGCACACGGGCGAAGGCATCTTCTTCACCTCAAAAGCGGCGGATCGGTTCATCCTGCGATCCCACCGGATTCAGGTCGAGTGGGACCGCGCCAGGGACGACGTGTTTGTCTCGAAGCAACGGGCGCTGGCCGGAACGGATGTGCGCTTTGAGGTTCACCGAAGCACCAGGCGCCGCCTCGAGGAGGTCTTCGGAGAGTTCGCGCCGGCCGAATACGATTTCCAGTTCCAACGAACGAAGGTGCTCGTCAAGCTGCTGCAGCGGGACTATGTGTCCCGCTCCGAGGCCAGGCGCCTGCTCGCGAATCTGGAAAAATTCAGCGAGATCGTCCTGGACTTCCGCGACGTCGTGTCGGTGGGACAGGGATTTACGGACGAAGTCTTCCGGGTCTTCGCCGGCCGGCATCCCGCCATCAGGATCACGACCGAAAACGCCAGCCCCGTCGTTGATGCCATGATTCGCCATGTGGCGTCATCCGATGCCGCGCGGTAACGACGCGTCCGGACGCGGGCTTTCAACATTCCGGGGAATCTGGTACAAGGGCGTGGCCATGCTCCCCGACATGATCCAAGCGCGAAGGACGCGGATGCTGTCCCATCGCTGCGCCTATCTGTTTTATGCGCAGGTGGTCCTGTTCGTCCTGCTGCCGTTCCTGCAGAGTGAACAGGGCCGGATCGCGGCCAATCTCTTCAATCTTGTCATCATGATCACCGCTGTCACCGCCATGGGCCGGTCCAGGCTGGCGATGGCCACGGCCTTGCTGCTCGCGCTGCCGGCGCTGGCGCTGGCGGCGACGGGCATCGTGCGGGGCGAGTTCCAGTATCTCGTGCTGTCGTGGGGGTTTAGCGCGTCAGTGTATGTCCTCGCGCTCATCTCCCTGATGCGGTACATCTTCAGCGTCGAGGAGATGACGACCGACAAGTTATACGGCGCGGCGTCGGCCTATCTTCTGCTCGGCGTGCTCTGGGCCTACCTGTATGCTCTCTTGCTGCAGATCTACCCGGGCTCGTTCGCCATTGCCGGCGCGCCGGGCCGCGAAGCCAACATAGCGGATCTGATCTATTTCAGCTTCACGACATTCACCACCACCGGCTTCGGCGACATCGTCCCGGTGCTGCGGCACGCGCAGATGCTGGTGATCCTGGAACAGGTGACGGGCGTGCTGTTTGTCGCGATCCTGATCGCTCGACTGGCGGCCATCTATCAGCCGCGCGGCGGTCAATCCTGAATAACGAGAGGGAGGAGACGTATGCATGAGCAGACGATGACGAATCCATGGACCGGGTGGCGCGCCTGGGTGCCCGCGGCCCGCTTGTGCGCGGCGTTGGCTGCGGCCTGCGTGCTGGCCGAAGGGTGCGCGATGAATCCCGTCAGCGGACACCCGGAGCTGACGCTGATGTCAGCCGAGCAGGAGAAAGAAATCGGCGCCGAGGAGGCCAAGAAGGTCGAGCTGCAGATGGGGCTGGCCGACACCGCTTCGTTCACCCCCTATCTCGAATCGCTCGGCAAGCGCCTGGCCGAGCAGTCGCCGCGGCAGGATGTGGCGTACCAGTTCCATGTCGCCGACATGATCGAGCCGAACGCCTTCGCGCTTCCCGGCGGCTATGTCTACGTGTCACGCGGGCTGCTGGCGCTGGCCAACTCGGAGGATGAGCTCGCCGGCGTCGTCGGGCATGAGATCGGGCACGTGGCCGCGCGGCACACAGTCCAGAAAATTTCCCGGCAGGGGCCCTTCGCCATCGTCTTCGGCATCGTCTCCGGCCTCACCGGGCTGGTGAGCGAGACGGTCGGCAACATCATCGGCGGGGTCGGCGACTTCGCGCAGAGCCTCGTGTTCTCGCCCTACAGCCGCAGCCAGGAAACCGAGGCGGACCGCGTCGGCCAGGAGATCGCCGCGCGCGCCGGCTATGACCCGGCCGCCCTCACCGCCTTTCTCGCCACCCTGGAGAAGGATGTGACCCTGCATCTGAAGGAGCCGCGGAAGCCCGGATTCTTCGATTCCCATCCGGCCACACCGGACCGCGTCGCTAA
>Ga0247727_10008945_pt1 | contig 18376 bp, 18 predicted proteins | sample WisWelCaveWW1625_FD_202498 | JGI IMG/M metagenome (GOLD analysis project Ga0247727, IMG submission 202498) | Biofilm microbial communities from Wishing Well Cave, Virginia, United States - WW16-25 | ecosystem: Environmental > Aquatic > Deep subsurface > Groundwater > Cave microbial mat | place... | reverse complement strand
TGAAAGCGACGAACAAGTGGAAGTAATGGGCACAATTGTGCAAGTATTTGACCCGAAGTTTTTCGAAGTCTGCCCGCAATGCAGTTCAAGACTTAAAGAAGTGGAAGGACAATGGGTATGCGATGAACACTCTGCATTAATGCCAGATTACAGTTACCTTGTGAACGTATTCTTAGACGATGGAACAGAAAATATGAGGGTGGTGTTATTTAGAAATCAAGCAGAAAGATTACTCGGCAAGACAAAAGAACAGATGATTGGATATCGCGTCAATCCTGAGAGCTTTGAGCCATTGAAGACAGAATTATTAGGAGAACAGTTCAAGTTCATTGGCAGAGCCAAAAAGAACACGTTCTTTGACAGAATAGAGTTTATTGTCAATCAAGTGTACAAAGCAAACCCAGAAGAAGAACTCGCGAGAGTAAGCCAGCAGTAATCATTTTCTAAATCTTTCCAAGTCTAAGCCAACATCTTTAGGGCCAAATGCGCGAGGCAACAATTCGTTAATTCCTGCGATAAGAATTTTATCCATTTTAGTGTTGGAAGAAATAACTTCAATATCATGCTGACCTATTTGAGAGAAATCATATAAAATCTGCCTGCAACGACCGCAAGGTGTAATCGGCTCAGGCGCGTTAAATGTTTCACCAGCACCAATCACTGCAATAGCTTTATACATCCGCTCACCATTCGTGTTAGCGGCTAACACTGCAGCCGGCTCTGCACAAATCGTCATGCCCTGAGAAGAATTCTCAGCAAAAGTACCAACATAAATATTTCCCTTCATTGTCAATAAAGCAGCACCAACATAAAAGTGAGAGTACAAGTTATATGCGTTTTTCATTACACCTTCTGCTCTACGCAACAATTCCTGCTGCCAAGGATCCAAGTTCTCAAATTTTGTTTCAAGCATTAAAGCAAAGAGATCAGATAAGTATAAAAGCATTTATTCAATCGAGTTATCAATATGATGGGACGCACACACATGGCAATAGGATTGCTGGCAGGATTATTTCTGTTTCCATTATTCAATCAACCATGGTATTACTTCATTCCACTTGTAATTCTGGGCTCATTGCTCCCGGATGTGGATCATGAGAACAGCAAAATAAACAGGATGATGCCATTAACACGGTGGATTCCAAAAGTCTTCGCGCACAGAGGATTCTTTCACAGCATTTTTCCGGCAGTAATAATATACGCAGGATTTCATCTCGCAAAACTTGACATTATCGGCATACCGCTGGCAATTGGATACACCTCACATCTCGCATCAGACTGTTTTACAAGATTAGGATGCAATCTGCTGCATCCAGTAAGCACTTTTAGAATACAAGGACCAATAATGACGGATGGATTGATGGAATTGTTAACACTTGGCGGAGTTATTATTTTAGATGTGCTTCTTGTCGTGAAACACGTATTCTAGACTACGCTTCCATATGGGAGGGGTATTCAACTGCCATACCCCGCGCTCCCCGGCAGGCCACTGGACACTGGACAACCACCTTCTTGAGATATTTAAACCCTGCTTGGCCATAGAGTAACAAGCGAGCACCTTAACGAGAGGTGAAACAAAATGGAAGAAAAAAACCAACCAGAAAAAAAGTTCAGCACAGGCGCAATCAGCGCAACTGTGTGGAAAAACGTAGGAGTAAGCAAGGATGGCAAACCATTCGAAAGCCATTCAGTAAGCCTGCAAAGAAGGTACAAGGACAAGACAGGCCAATGGCAAAGCACGAACTCATTGCGAGTCAATGATTTGCCAAAAGTAGCGCTTGTGATAGAAGAAGCGTTCAGATACCTTGTGCTCAACGGCCATACAGATGAACAACCAAAACCCGAGGTATCGCCGAATCAGTTCGGCGGAACCTCCTCGAAACACTCGGAGGTGAGCGTTTGAAACAAAAGAAAGATACAACCCCACAACCACCCCAGCAGCAACCCTGCTGCGGGTAATTTTATTTTTCCAATCAATGTCGTAAAGTTTACGGATAATCAAACGATAAAAACAAAAAGGTGATCAACATGGCAAGTAAAAAGACAGATTATGATGAAGAAACAATCGCGCGCGTCGAAACATCCGAAGGCGTCTTAGAGGTAACAAAAAAGATGGAAAACGAACCAAAAAAGAAAATAGCGAGCGTTGAAGACCTCCCGGGAGTAGGACCTGCTTCTATCGAAAAACTCGCAGCAGCAGGATTCCACGACCTCATGAGCATAGCAGTCGCAACACCAGGAGAAATAGTAGGAGCGACAGAAATGTCAGAAGCAACTGCCAAGAAGATAATAGCAATCGCACGCTCAAACCTGGAGATGGAGTTTACCTCTGCCGAAGAAATCATGAAAAAGCGCGAGAAGATGGTGAAAATTAATACCGACAGTGCAGAACTTAACAAACTCATGGGCGGCGGATTTGAAACAGGAGCAATAACAGAAGCATACGGCCAATACGGCTCAGGAAAATCACAAATCGCACACACGCTCGCAGTAAGAGTACAATTGCCACCAGAAAAAGGCGGAGCAAACGGAGTCTGCGTCTATATCGACACTGAAGGCACGTTCAGACCAGAACGAATCACAAAAATTGCAGAAGACTGCGGACTAGACCCACAAGAAGCACTAAAAGGCGTCAAAGTAGCCAGAGCATACAACTCAGACCACCAAATGCTCCTCGCAGAAAAAATTGATGATTTGATAAAACAAGGCGTCAATGTAAAATTGGTAGTTGTAGACTCACTGACAGCACACTTCAGAGCAGAATTCATCGGAAGAGGAACACTTGCAGACCGACAACAAAGAATCAACAAGCACATGCACGCACTTATGAAGATCGCAGACAAGCACAACATTGCCATATACGTCACAAACCAAGTCATGGCAAAACCGGATCAGTTCTTCGGAGACCCAACAGAAGCAATCGGAGGCCACATTGTAGCCCACAACAGCACATACAGACTATATTTGCGTCGGGGAAAGAAAGGAACAAGAGTTGCAAAAATGGTCGACTCTCCATGCATGCCAGAAGGAGAAGCAATCTTCCAAGTCACAGAAGCAGGTATCAAAGATGCATAAGCCCTGTGTACTATGCGGCCATAGCGGTGGAGAAACACCAAGCGGCAGACTGGCACAACTCGTGCAAGCAGATGCACTCTGCAAAGAATGCATCAGCTTCATGCAAGCCCAGCTCTGCAGCTAATTTTTTTAATAATAGTCAGGCCCTCTCTGCCTGTTTTCCATTGTTTGCTGCAGTTTGTATCTGAGATCATCAGTAATCTCGATAAACTCGGCCAAGTCGCCAAAATCAGCCGGCACGTCCTGAATTTCATGCAAGAAAACAGGCTCATTAGCACCCCATTTGGACAAAATCTTGCCATTTGCTTGATAAAGTCCGTGCTGCAGAACTTGCGACGTATTTTCAAAGCGGTAAACTACGATGCATCTCCCAGAATGAGGCGGCGCTGGCGTACGCGGCTCTGACCATAGAATAGAATGCGCCTCTTGTGTTGACGAATACCCGCCCAGTTTTTTCAATACATATGCGCCACAATCAATTGAGCTTGCGCCTTCCTTCAGCACAATGCCCAATTTAGCCAAACCTTCCAAATCATCATTGTCATGCAAGTCTTTAATCTGTCTTCGTCTATCAGTAATCGGAACTAACATACTATCGACGTTTAATGCACAACATTTATATACTTTCCTCGGAAAAAACCAACTGTATGCGGCTAGTTCCGCATACAAATATACTGTGTAGGTGAAATAAAATATGTACGGAGAGAGAAAGTCAGGGGGCTTCCGGCCAAGGGGCGGGGGCATGGGTGGAATGTCAACACCACCAGTCAAAGTTGGTGACGAATTAGACGTCACCATAGAAGCAGTCGGCGAAAAAGGCGACGGCTTAACCAAGAAAAACGGCTTCGTGCTGTTTGTTCCCGGCGTCAAAGAAGGACAGCAAGTCCGTATCCGCGTAACCAAAGTGTTACGAAAGGTAGGATTTGCAGAAGTCGTCGGACAAGGCGGAGCTGCACCAGCAGCAGAAGCGCCAGCAGCAGAATCCGAGAGCTTTGGCGAAGAAGCACCAGCAGCAGAAGCGCCTGCAGAATCTGCAGAGGAAGCTCCGGCTGAAGGGTCTGCAGAAGACTCTGAAAGCTTTGGCGAAGAAACACCTGCTGAAGAACCAGCCAAAGAATCAACAGAAGAATCTTCTGACGAACAATAAGTTTTTATTTTTATTCTTCTTATTTTTACAATCATGAGACTCTTCATCGCAATCGACGTTTCAAAAGAAGCACACGATTACGTTCTAGAATTGCAAAAAGAACTTACAGGCGCAAAACTAACTTTAACTAAAAGTTTTCATCTGACATTGAAATTCCTTGGCGAAGTCACGCCAGCACAGGCAGATGAAGTCAAGAAAAGACTGGAAAAAGTGCAGTTCAAGCCGTTTACTGCAAAGCTGGACGGCACGGGAGTGTTTCCGGAAAATGGGAAGCCGCGCGTTGTATGGATAGGCATCGAGCCGCACGATATTATTTGTGAATTGCAAAAACAAATAGATGAAGCATTGCACGGCTTGTTCACAAAAGAAAAAGACTTTCAGCCACATATTACTCTTGCACGTGTTAAGGAAGTTCATGATAAAAAATTCGCGGAAAATATCAAGAAGCTGCCTGTAAAATCAATGTCTTTTGAGGTCAAGGAGTTCAAATTAATAGAGAGCCAGCTCACGAGTGAAGGACCTATATATAAGGATGCCGCGATTTATTCATCGTAAGCTTTATATAGCCCCCTTCTCGACGATACTTTATTGCCAACAGTTCAACCCAGCTCGGGAAGAACAAACACGGTGTGAGGCAAGAAAAACCACCGGGAGAAGCATATGACAACAGAAAGCGCGTTTTTAGTACCACAAGATGTATACCTGAAATCCGGAATACACATAGGAACAAAGTTCAGAACCAAATACATGGATTCATTCATTTACAAAACAAGACCGGACGGCTTGAGCGTTCTTAACTTGCAAAAAATTGATGAGCGCATCAGAATGGCAGCCAATTTGCTTTCACAGTACGCACCAGAAGATATACTCATCTGCAGCAGAAGAGAAAACGGCTGGAAAGCAGTAAAGGCATTCGGAAAGCACACCGGCATGAGGGTATTTGCAGGAAGATACCCGCCAGGCATACTGACAAACCCAAAACTTGACACTTTCATTGAAGTCAAAGCAATCTTGGTAACGGACAGCTGGCCGGACAGAAACGCAATCAAAGACGCAATCCAAATCGGACTGCCAGTAATTGCGTTGTGCGACACAAACAACCAAAGCAACCAAATAGACCTGGTAGTCCCGTGCAACAACAAAGGAAAAAAATCACTTGGACTATTGTTTTACATACTCGCACGCGAGTATTTGAAGCTGCGCGGAATCATAGGAGCAGACCAAGAACCACCATTCGCACTGGACGAGTTCACGGAAGAGTAATTTTTTTATTTTACTTCTTTTATTCCTTTTTCTACAATCTCAAACAAAGCTTCCTTCTCGCCGGCAATACTCCTGTGCTTTTTCAGAACAATCTTTCTTTTTCCAGAATGCAAAGGCTCAAGCTCAAGCAAACACTTGCTCGTATAAAGCAAAATGTCTCCCCCGACAATCTTAACTCCTTTGTTCTCAAATGAAGCATATACCTGAGACGTAAGCAAGATTGGAATATTATGCTTGCGGGCAATCTCATTCAAGGCAAGCATCTGCAAGCTCAAATCGCGATTAAAATTATCATCCTCCTTGAAACTCCTCTGCAAACGGTAAAGCATTGTAATTGTGTCAACAATAATCAAGCCAATCCTTTGGTTGACTAACTGCTTCAACATCTCAATTGCTTTATTCTGCTCCGCAAAATTTGTCGGGCGCAAAAACACAATCCGGTCAAGCAATTTCTTGTACTCAGGAAGAATCTGCTTCAAACGCGCAACACTAAAACCACCTTCTGTATCAACATAAATGACTTTTTTACCCTGCTTTGCAACTTCAACAGCTGCCAGCAAGGCAAGATTGGTCTTTCCAGCACCAGCAGGACCATATATAGTCGTAATGGCATCTGTCTCATAGCCGCCATCCAAGAAATCATCCAAAAAATCCGCCCCCGAAGGCACCCTTTTAGTGTTCATACCCACACTGCCAAAAGTCAAAAACCTTTATAAAGGCTCCTCTTTGAACATACACCATGAGTAAATCGTGGGTGGGGCTTACAGTTGTATTTCTATTCGTATTAGCCATCCGACTGTATTTTGCTTTCCAAACGCCATTTTACAGCTCAGATGACGCGTATCTTGAAGTGCGCGCTGCAGAAAGCCTAAGCAATGGGAAACTGCTCTGGCACGACTCGTTGGGCTATGGAGGAAGAACGCTGATTAAAAGCCCGGTATTTGACGCAATACTGGCATTCTTCGGGCTATTCATGCCAATGCCGTTAGTATTCAAAATAATTCCAAACATTTTTGCAAGCCTGCTAGTAATCCCAGCATACCTGATTTCTTATCTACTGACAAAACACAAGCTCTTTTCAGAATTCACGGCAATGATAACATCGCTTGTACCAGCATACTTCGCACACACATTCAACCAAGCCACACCATTAACTCTAGCAATCCCAATGTTTTTCTTCCTAACCTATGCATGGCTAAAATCTCCCAAAAAAATATGGATTCTTGCATTTCTTTCAACACTCCTCCTATTCGTCTTTTTACATCCCCTGTCAATACTTTTCGTTCTAAGCATAGGAGTCTACATAATATTACTCCAGCTCGAAAACCTGAAGCCAAAAATAGAAGAATATGAACTTGGACTATTTGCGATATTCTTCGCCCTATGGGCGCAGTTCCTAATGTACAAAAAACTCATACTGTTCCACGGACCCTCTGTAATATGGCAAAATGTTCCGAGCGAACTCCTTTCACAACATTTTTCAAATGTTACAATTCTTGGAGCTCTCTGGCAGATAGGAGTATTCCCGCTGATCGGAGGCACGTACGCATTGTACAAAGCATCATTCATAGAGCCTCAAAGAGAAACCCTCATCCTGCTGAGCATAACTTTGGTTGCAAAGACACTTCTTTGGTTCAAGCTAATCGACATTTATGTCGGACTGATGCTGCTTGGAATAAGCCTGGCATTCCTATTCGCAAAATGGGTCTTGTTTTTCAAAGACTTCCTAAAACAATCAAAAATCGCCAAAACAACATGGATTTTCACCACAGCAGTAATACTTCTCGCAATATACACGACTGCATACCCTACTTACACGGAAGTCAAAACACAGCTCGAGCACACAATAACACAAGAAGAAGTAAATGCACTCGAGATGCTTAGCACTAAAGCACCGGAAGATGCATCAATCATAGCTCCAAGCTGGTACGGCAATTACATAACTACTCTTGCCAAAAGAAAAAACATTATTGATGATTATTTCTTTTTACAACCGCGCATCAACGAACGCTACCAAGATGTAATGAGAGTTTACAAAACATCATTCGAAACAGAAGCTGTAGAATTGTTTGACAAATACGGAGCAGATTATCTCATCGTGCCGCCAGGAATGAAAGACATAGCATATGGAGACAGCCCGTGTTTCAAACGAGTGCAGGCAACAAACGTGCGCATATACGAAAAGAATCCAGAATGCAAAGTCAAGGTGGTCGCATGAAGCAACAGCTCATAGGAATAATGGTGCTGGCAATCTTCATGATAGCACTGCCGCTGCACCTGAGATTCGCACACAACAACACAACACTTGCAGGAACAGAGCCATACTATCACAGCAGAATGGCAATGCAGCTTACAGAAGGCATTCCTGCGAGCGATGACGCCATAGTAAATGGAAGGCCGTACAAATTAAATCCATACCACATTGTTCTTGCAATCGGATACAAGATAATGGGACCATTGGCATTCAATCTATTGCCAGGCTTATTTGCACTTGCCAGCTACTTGTTTTTTTGGCTTCTATTAAGAAGACTCAGCATACCAGAAAACACGCAGCCATGGATACTACTGGCATACGCACTCTCGCCTCCACTACTGGCAACAGGAGCAATAGGAACGCCTCACGCATTCATACTAGCTTTACTTATGGCAGGAACCTGGCTGCTGCTCAGCAGATGGTGGATTATTGGAACAATCGCATATCTCATCGCTTCATTTTCAGGGTTGATTTACAACATAACCGCAATAGTCTTCCTATTAGTTCTGCTGCTGACATTCCACAAAAACGCAAGGCCGTTTGTCATAACAGCATTTGCCAGCCTCTTTGCCATTGTTGCAGGATATTATCCATCAATAATGACAATACCAAGAGGAATATCACAATACATCAGCGACCTTGGAGGAGTATATGGATTCAGCATTTTTGCACTCCTGCTGGCAATAGTTGGCGCAGTGTTGGTCTGGGAACACAAGCAGAAATACTATGCGGCATATGCAATTTTCATAGCATTCCTCATAGCCAGCTTCTTCTTCCCGCATTTACTTGTATTTGCCAATGTGGTGATTTCAGCATTGGCAGGAGCAGCGCTGGCGAAACTCTCACAAAGAAAATGGGAGCTCGGATTCCTCAGACAAGCAGCACTGCTCGTCCTATTCTGCGGACTGCTATTCAGCAGCATATCACACGCAGTAGCACTTGCCGACATACCGCCAACTCCTGCATTCTTCAAAGCACTCGAATTCCCACCAGGAGTAGTCCTAACCCATGAAAACTACGGCTTCTGGGTGGAAGCAGCAGGACACAAAGCAGTAATGGACCCGCTCTGGAAAGAACTTTCAGAGCCAGACGACCAATCATGGGATGTAGCAGCAATCTTCAGAACAACAGATTTAACACAAACAAACCCCCTTCTCAAGAAATACAATATCACACACGTGCTAATCACGCCAGAAATGGAGCACGGACTTCTCTGGGAAAGAGAAGAACAAGGCCTTGATTTTGTCGTGAAAAACAGCGAAACGTTTAAAAGAATCGAAACAGGCTCAAACATCGGGATGTGGAAAGCACCATGAAAAAACAAGTCCTCGTAACAACAATCCTTCTGGTGGTTGTAGTGTTTTCAATAGGCGTGCTTCTAGGAAACCAATGGAAAAGCTCGCGAGCAACAGAAATCTCAAAGGTTCTAAGACAGTCAGAACTCGACGCAGAGAGCTTTTTGGTTGAACAGGAATTATTCGAAAGCTTTGAAACAAACTGCCCACTGGCAGAAAAACGACTTGGAAGTTTAAGCGAAGAACAGTGGAAGCTAGGTAAAGTATTAGGAGCATCAGATGCAAAAGAAAAACTAGGAGAGGAAGATTACGCGTTCCTTAAAAGAAAATACCACTTAATGCAAATACGAACCTATATTCTTGACAAAAAACTCCAACAGGACTGCGGAAGCAAGACAAACGTCATTCTTTACTATTTCAAGAAGGAAGACCAACCAAGCGAACAGCAAGGAAAAATACTGGACGAGCTTGTAGAAAAATATAATTTGCACGTTTTTGCCATAGAATACCAGTATTCCAAAGAACTAGAGTTCTTAGAAGACTATTACGGAATCACAACCGCGCCAACACTGATTGTAAATTATGATCACGCACTACCAGGCCTGGCAACAAAAGAACAATTAATGCCACTTCTATATGGATGAACGAAAAAATATCCTGCTAAGAAGCCTGCTTCTTACAATCCTCATATTCGCAATAGGCATTCTTCTGAACCACGTGTTTGACGCATTCAGAATTTCGATAATTGAAGACGTCATGATAAGCCACGAAATAGACAGCGAAGCATACAGGGTAGAAAGATTTTTCACAGAAACTTTTGGCGGAGAAAAGTGCGAGATAATGGTGGCAAGAATTTCAGACCTGAAAAAAGAAATACGCAAAGTCGGAGAGGATTTGGGAAGCTATTCGCGTTTCAGCTTCTTCAGAAGAACAGATTATGACTATCTGAAAAGAAAATATTTCCTCTTAGAACTAAGATTTTTGTCCTTAATCCAGAAATTAAACAAAGAATGCGACAAGCCATACCTGCCAATAGTTTTCTTTTACGAAATAGACCAGGATGCAAGCGAAAGACAGGGATTCATACTTCAAGATTTAAGCAAGGACTACGACCAACAACTGATTATTCTTACGCTTGATAAAGATTACAAAGACGAACCCCTTGTCAAACTTCTTGCGGACAATTACAATGTCACGGCTGCACCCACGCTAATTATTGACGGACAACCGCAGACAGGACTGATCTACACAGGAGCGTTAAACGCAAGCATACAAAAATTCCTGAGAAGACCAGATCCGTATGCGCAAGAAATTGACTTCTTATACACGCCAGAGGCAGCAGAACTTGATGTTCCTCGTTTAATTACACAACTGGAAGCGATTGCCAGAAACGAAAGCGCAGATTCATGGGCAAGAGGAGATGCACTCCTGATAATCGGCAGACTAACCAATAATGACGCCATTATCTGCCAAAGCTTACAGCACTATGATAACATAAAAAGCACAAACCATGAAGAAATGGCGCTCGCCTATGAGACCAGCGCCTCACTCGGCTGCGGAAGAAACAGAGCAGCATTCCTAAGAGAAGCAGCCAAAGAGTGGAAACTGGTTGGCAACACTTATCGTGCCGACTTAATGGATAAACTGTCACGCGGAGCAAGGCTACGCCTGAATTTTGATAAAAAAGCCACCGAATCAAACGATACAGTACTTACTGGGTATAAAACGCCCATACTTCCCGCATTAACGAGAACAAATGCAACAGCAGTTATAATTGGGAAGACAAGCATTGTTATTCCAGAAGGAAGCACCATAACGTCGCAAGAAGACCGCGTTTACCGTGACTGGCTTGGCGGACAACTGGCGAACCCATACGGACCAGAGCTTCTGGCAACATTTTCAGAGCGTTTGGCATGGAATGCATCAGAATTACTGCCGGAAATAGGCTGGCACGAAGGCGCGCGTGTTAGAGATCTGAAATCATTGAACATCACACACATTCCTGCTGTTGGCACACTCGTTGCACGCAATGGCGATCGGTGGTTTGCGGCTGACAATAACGGCACCTTCCGCTTTGAGGTGCCAAAGGACAAGCTCAGCTATCCAACAGCCCGATTTTTGAGAAGGGATCTTGCGGTTCTAATAGACAGCCACGGAGTCAACATGCTTGTAGAGCAATCAATCAGACATAACGCATCAGCAGTCATAAGCGACTGCGATCACCCAGGCAAGGTATATGCAGCGCAGTATCTCAGCGAGCATGGAATACCAGTAGCGTGCTTCTCGGACAAATATACTTTCCTCGCACTAGGCCACAATTTGTCGCTTGTCGGCAGCCCGCCAACAACTGTATATTCAGACAAAGCAATAATTGGCAACAGACCAATGCGCATAACAACAAAAGACAAAATTGTAGTTGCGAATTCAACAGACACAGCTTATGCGCTATGGTATTATCAGACACCGGCCTCGTACTTTGACGCACTAACAAAAGCAATTCCATTAGATGTCACGTATATAAGCATGAGTGAGTTTGGACAGATGAATAAATTAACAGACAAAGCACGAGAGATAAACGCCAGCATTATTGCCACGCGCGTGTTCAACAAACACGATTATGAAACAATAAAGAACTGGATGGATGAAGACCAAGCACGAAAAGTAATACTATTCCACAGCGCCAGCTACCCATACGGGCAAAAAATATTCAGAGAGTATCAAACACGGTCATCATTCGACGATCCAAATCCTGTGTTCACATGAAAAAGAATTATTCGCTGCTAGCAATTCTCGCACTTGCATTAGTCATTCGTTTATTTTTTGCATTCGGCTGGCATGAAATATGGTGGGACGCAGGCGTTTATATCGGAATGGGAAAATATCTGTTTTCCGGAGGCACGGCAGGACTGTGGGAACACATCAGGCCGCCATTTGTGCCAATTGTTCTCGGACTTTTCTGGAAAATAGGACTTGATCCAGTGTTTTTTGGCAGATTATTCGAGATTTTATTGATGTTAGGCATCGTATGGCTGACGTACGCACTTGCAAAACACTGGTGGGATGAAAAAACAGCAATTATTGCTTCTCTAATTATTGCATTAAGCCCAATATTCTACTATCTCAGCTTCCACCAATACACAGAAATTCCGAGCACATTCTTTGCACTACTTGCATTATGGCTTTTTGTTAAAGAAAAATACATTTGGAGCGGAATTTCTGTTGGGCTTGCTTTCATCTCCAAATTCACTCCAGGAATCTTCATCGCGATACTAATATTTGTGCTAGTCATTTCAAAAAAGTGGAAACAGGCAATTTCTACCGGCATTGGCTTCTGCATTATAGCAGTTCCTTACTTCCTCTACAGCTGGATAGCATACGGCAGCCCACTAGCAACGTTCTTCGCAGCACAAGACGCAATTTCGAAAGCACTTGGCTGCAATGTTCTGCGATACAGGCCAGGATGGTATTACGGGTGGTGGCTTGTTTTCAGCGAAACAAAACTGCACCTTATGGCAATCCCAGGATTGTATGTCTTGTATAAGAGATGGAAAAAACAGCATTTGCTTTTTGCATTGAGCTTGCTGGTGCCGGCAGCATATCTTGTGAAAATCAGCTGCCATGATTACAGATACCTGACATTGCTCCTGCCATTCATCGCCATGCTAACTGCGCTTGGCGTTGTATGGATATATAATTTAATGAAGATGAAGAAGAAATGGATATTTACGGTATTAGTAATAATTCTTGGCGTCTGGATGTTAAACACAACTGTCAGATACTATTACGGCAATGAAGTACAACAGCCGGATGTTGCTACAGAAGAATACTTCAGCTACCTGTCGGGTAAAGATATTATGGGCGAAATATGGATATCAAATCCGATTGTTGCAGCGCACACAAACGCGAAATTAGAGAAAATATACTATCCGATATACGACGCGGAACTTTCACGAGAATTTACAGAATACGTCAAGAGTTCTGACAAAATAGGCGCAGTTTTGCTTGACAACTGCGGAGGAGGCATAATCTGCCCGCCAGATGAGGCAGACTGTCCATCAAAAACACAAGAGCTAATAAACGAGCTTGACAAGAAATTTGTCCGCGCACTTGACAAAGAGTCAGGCAGATGTTGGTATAGAATCTGGGTCACTTCTTCAGGTTGAGAATATCTCCGATGGTCAACGGACCAGAACTCTTCTTCGCAGTCTCGGTTTTTTCCTCTTCCTCGATTTCCACCAATTTTATCTTGAGCAACTTTTCCAATTTCTTCGCCATGCTTATAGGCGGAACAAACATAGAGTTCTCAATCTTGTGAATAATACTCTCCTTCTCATTCAGCATCATTGCGAACTCCTTCTGAGTCATGCCGGACTTCTCCCTCGCAGAACGAATACGCTGAGCATAATCAGAAACAACAACCTCGGCCACTTCAGGCTCCTTTGCTAAAGGCTTTTTTGCAAAATGAGCAACAGGCTTCTGGATGACTTTTCCAAACTTGCCACAAGGCTGGCAAACACTCATCTGAGTGCCTTCAACCATCGCAACAATCAAAGGTGCATCCTTTCCGCACAACTCACAAGTTCCCATATATCTGCCACAAATAGGCTTCTATAAAAATATTATGGCATAACCACTATGGAATAGTCAAGTTTGTTTTTAAAAGGCCCAACGCTTGACAAGCATATGGACGACGCACTGGCTGAGCACATACAGCTGATAGCACAACAGGGATTATCCAGAAACCAAATAAGAGAACTCCTTCTCAAAGCAGGATGGCCAGAGGCACAAGTAAACAGCTATCTTGAAAAGGCATTCAAAAAACTGGAAAAAGGCGTCATAATCAGAGTACACGGCCTTGCAAAACGCTTTGACCAAAACACCGTATTAGAAAACGTTGATTTTGATGTCACCAACGGAGAAATATTCGGCCTAATCGGAATTAGCGGAGCAGGAAAAACAACCCTGCTCAACCTCCTCGTAGGATTCTTAAACCCAGACCAAGGAGAAGTCCTCCTTGCACTGCCAGATGGAAGCACACAAAGCGTTTTTAAACACCCAGAACTCATCAAACAACACATAGGATTCTCAACACAAACACCAAGCTTTTACGGCAAACTAACAGCATGGGAAAATCTCCAACACTTCGGCAGACTATACGGGCTGACAGAACCGGATTTAACAAGAAGATGCAACGCACTTATAGAATTGGTAGGATTGAAAGAGGCAAAATACGCAATTTCATCACACTTGTCAGGTGGAATGCAAAAAAGACTCGACATAGCATGCGCACTGCTGAACGACCCAGAAATCCTTGTACTCGACGAACCAACAGCAGACCTCGACCCAATCCTGCGCAGACAATTCTGGGATTTAATCAAGCAAATAAACGTAAAAGGCACAACAATAATCCTGGCATCACACTTCCTAGCAGAAATAGAACTCCTGTGCAGCAGAATAGCCATACTGCAGAACAAGCGCATAGTAGAGCTCGGCACAGCAGAAGAACTGAGAAACATTTACTCAAAGAACTACGAAATTTACTTCCAAACCACATCAAAAAATTACGAGCCAATATTAAGAGAATTGAACAAAAGAAGAAGATACTTCAGCAAAGTCACACAGGAATCAGGAGAATTGGTAATACAAACACCAATGCCGGAAAAAATACTTCCCGTAATTTCTGAATATCTCGAAAGAAAGAGAGACATCCAAAGCCTTCATGTTGCACGGCCTTCATTAGGAAAAGTCTTTGAGGCAGTGGTGAAAAGATGAATGTTCTGGCAGAAGTAGCAGAACTAGTAAAGAAAAACCTCAAAAACCTTATCAGAGCAAAAGCAAGCTCACTTGTAGTAATACTAGGACCATTGCTCATCATCTTTCTTGCAGGACTCGCGTTTGACAACAGCAACCTGTACAAAGTCAAAATCGGAGTATACAGACCAGACGTTACAGATATAACAACAACATTCCTAGACCAGCTAAGAGAACAATTCAAAGTAGTAGAGTATGATTCAGAAGCCAGGTGCATTGACGCCATAAAAAACACAGATGTCAACACGTGCATGGTATTCTCAGGCAATTTCACAGTAGGAAAACCATCGCAAAACGAAATAGCCTTCCACGTTGACTATTCACGAATCAACCTCGTCTGGACAATACTGCAAGTAATGACTGAGAAGGTCAGCGAAAGAACACTTCAAGCAAGCAAAAATCTCACAAAGATTCTTTTAGATACCTTGGAGTATGCACACCAACGCATAGGAGACCAAAGAGAAATAGTCATTGCCCTAACAACACAAAATGATCTGCTAGACAAAAACACGCAAGATATGATGGCAGAACTAAGCGACATAGACCTGACATTTGACGATAAAGCCTTCCCGCTTGAAGAACTAACAAAATCAAAGACTCAAGTCAAACAATGGGTCGACAACGCCCTAGCGCTCAGCGACAAAGGACTAAGCAAATCAACATCATTCATCGACGCTGCAAACGCCCTTGTAAAAGGGTCAAGCGCAGGAGGCCAAATAAAAGACCAATTGCTTGTCAACTTCCAAAAAAGCGTGGATGACATAGCAAAAATCAAGGCAGAACTGGCAACCACAAAAAATCTCACGCTAAACAGCTTCAACGAATTCAGCGGGCGGCTTGATGCGGTAGCAAACGGAATTTCAAACACAAAAAACCGTCTGCAGGAAGCAGATACTTCAAGACAGCTCAGCTTGCGAGTACTTGATGCCATAAACACGCTGTTAGACAAGAGTCTATTGAGCATTCTTGAAGTGCAGCAAGCAATGAATGATATTGACAACAGAATCAGCGCAATAGAGATAAAAGATCCGCAAGCAATAACACAACCAATTGTTACGACGATAAAGCCTCTTGTAAAAGAGAAAACGTATCTAAATTATCTCTTCCCAGTCTTAATAGTGCTCGTAATAATGTTCACAGCACTGCTCATAACCCCAACATTAATTCTATTGGACAAGCACAGCCCCGCAAGCTTCAGAACATACATGACACCAGTACGCGATGCAAGCTATGTACTGTCAAACTTCATAACTTCATTCATACTATTGTTCATGCAGACAATCATCATACTTGCAATAGCGAGCGTGTTCTTCTCAGGCCAAATCATTGCAAACGTGCCAGAAGCAATACTCCTGCTGTTAATCATTAATTCCTTGTTTATCCTGATAGGAATGATAGTGGGCTATATTTTCAACAGCGAAGAAACAGCCACCCTTGCAGCAGTCAGCATCGGAGCAATATTCCTATTCATCAGCGATGTCATAATACCAATAGAAAGCATGCCGGAAATATTCTCGTACATAGCGAGCTTCAATCCGTACGTGCTTGGCAGCTCATTATTGCGAAGGACGCTGTTATTTGATTCGTCACTATTGACAATGATAAACGACATCGCCATAATGCTCGGCTACATAGTTGCAGCAGCACTACTAGCATCTGGAATCTACATGCTGACGCGCAGATACTCACTGCAGCAGCTGACAAAAGACCTCACGCCCTGGTTCGCAAAGTTCAAGAAAAAATAATGATAAATGTCGTCCAAAAGGCTGCCCTGGCCCGCAAGGGCCGGGCGGTCTTCCTTTCTAGAAAGCTATTTAAATCGTCATATAGCACGGTAATCCATGAAGTTTTACAATACCTTGACACGAAAGAAGGAAGAGTTCAAGCCGGTAGATAAGAAACTGGTTAGAATGTACACCTGCGGTCCGACGGTCTATAATTATATTCACATAGGCAATCTGCGCACCTTTCTCTTTGAAGACCTACTTAGAAGATGGATTAAGTACCGCGGTTACAATGCCAAACAAGTCATGAATCTCACAGATGTGGATGACAAAATCATCCGCGATTCACAAAAAGAAGGCGTTTCACTCAAAGAATTTACTGAGCGATACACCAAAACATTCTTTGAAGACATTAAAACACTCAACATCGAACCAGCAGAAGCTTATCCCAAGGCAACTGACTATATTCCAGAAATGGTCGCCATGATACAATGCCTGCTAGAAAAGGGACTGGCGTACAAAACAGATGACGGCATTTACTTCTCAATTTCAAAATCCAAAAATTATGGCCAATTGGCAAATATAGACGTAACTAAACTTGAAGCCGGCGCATCAGGCAGAGTCAAAGCAGACGAATACGAGAAGGAAAACGTGGCAGACTTTGCCTTGTGGAAATTCTGGGATGAAAAAGATGGAAAAGTATTCTGGGAAACAGCGATAGGCAAGGGAAGACCAGGATGGCACATAGAATGCTCAGCAATGAGCGCAAAAAACCTCACTGACGCATTTTCGAACAGCACATTCCACCCAGAAAAATTCGTAACTATCGACATCCATACAGGCGGTGTTGACAACGTTTTCCCACACCACGTAGATGAAATAGCACAAACCGAAGGATGCATTGGCAAAAAACTTGCAAATTTCTGGCTACATTCGGAACATCTTCTAGTCGACGGCAAAAAAATGTCAAAATCACTAGGAAACTTCTATACTCTGAGAGACCTGCTTGCAAAAGGGTACAATCCTATCGCAATCAGATATTTGCTATTGTCAACGCACTACAGGCAGAAGCTCAATTTCACGCTAGAAGCGCTTGATGCAGCCACGGTAGCAGTACAACGATTGAATGACTTTGTCCTGCGTCTGAAAGAAGCACACGGCAGCAAAAATAACTCAGAAGCACACGATGCCATACAGAAGGCAAAGCTGCAGTTTGAACAATCGCTGGATGATGACCTTGAGACAAGCCCAGCACTGGCGGCAATATTTGAGTTAATGAATGCCGTAAACAAACACCTTGATAGTCACGAGCTCAGCAAACAAGACGCAGAAGCCGTAATGAAATTCATGGAAAATGCAAATTCAATGCTCGGCGTGCTGATTAAAGAAGAAGAACTGACGCCCGAATTGCAAAAACTAGTAGATGAAAGAGAAAAAGCACGCCAGATAAAGAACTTTGCGCGCGCTGATGAATTACGAGACGAACTCAAAGCTAAAGGAATAGCAGTAGAGGACACACCACATGGCCAGCGCTGGAAAAGAATTCTTTCATAAGAGGTATATTCAGCTCGGCGGGGAAATAGCGGATTTAAAGTTCAAGCCAACACTAAGAGTCAATACGCTCAAAATAACAGCAAAAGAGCTAATTTCAAGACTTGAGAAGCTGGGAGTGAAATTAGAACGCATACCGTTCACGAAAAACGGATATGAAGTAGAAAGCAAATTCTCACTTGGCGCAATAACAGAATATCTTTTGGGGTATTATTATTTACAAGAAGCAGCATCACAACTGCCAGTAGATGTACTT
>Ga0247727_10008944_pt1 | contig 18377 bp, 16 predicted proteins | sample WisWelCaveWW1625_FD_202498 | JGI IMG/M metagenome (GOLD analysis project Ga0247727, IMG submission 202498) | Biofilm microbial communities from Wishing Well Cave, Virginia, United States - WW16-25 | ecosystem: Environmental > Aquatic > Deep subsurface > Groundwater > Cave microbial mat | place... | reverse complement strand
TTTCGCCGGGATGATAGCGTGTTTCGTGGCCGGGCCGCAACGGGTCGGCAATCACGATGTGCAAATCCGGCTTGAAGAACGGCGTGTCGTTGTTGCCGCCATCCCACAACACAATGTCGGCCTCGGCTTGAGCGCGCTCGAGAATCGCGGCGTAATCAATGCCCGCATAAACCACCGTGCCCATTCGCAAATGCGGCTCGTATTCTTCGCGCTCTTCAATGGTACACTCGTGCTCATCCAAATCCTCGAAGCTGCCGAAACGCTGCACGATTTGCTTCGTGAGATCGCCGTAAGGCATGGGATGGCGCACGGCGACCAGTTTTTTGCCCATGCCTTTCAAAATTTGCGCGACACGTCGAGTTGTCTGGCTCTTGCCCGAGCCGGTGCGGACGGCGCAAATCGCGACGACCGGCTTGCTGCTTTTCAGCATCGTCGCCGCGGTACCGATAAACTTGAACGAAGCGCCGGCCGCCAGCACGGCGCTGGCTTTATGCATGACATACTCATGTGAAACATCGCTGTAAGCGAAAATCACCTCGTCGATCTTTTCATCGTGAATGAGGCGAGTCAATTCGCGCTCGTGATGAATCGGGATTCCGTTCGGATAAAATCGGCCGGCAAGCTGCGCCGGATAGCGCCGGCCCGCAATGTCCGGAATTTGAGTCGCCGTGAAACAGGCGACTTCGTATTTATCGTTATCGCGATAAACCGTATTGAAGTTGTGAAAATCGCGCCCGGCAGCGCCCATAATCAGTATGCGCACGCGGCTCATATTCCTCCTCAAGGCTATGACGGTGAACAACTTGCGGAATATTGATATTGTTGTTATTAACGCAACCGATTACAATAAAATATAACAGAATTTCACATGAGTTGCAAGTCTTCTTCCATAATTTTAAAATACAAAACTTCAGTTCGCGATTTAAAAATTTAAAGGCTGGGGCTTGAGCTTTTGCTTGCATTTAACCGGGATTTTTCGTATAATACAGACTGTTTTGACGGAAAGACGCATATAAAAAATAACGTTCCTTATTTAATATACAACACCTAATGGAGTAAAAGATGGCCAAAGTTTGTGATATTTGCGGCAAACACGCGCACGTGGGCAATCAGATCAGCCACGCGCACAATGCGACTTTGCGCAAATGGCTGCCCAATCTACGCAAAGTTCGCGCGTTGGTAGACGGTCATGTGAAGCGCATGAAAGTTTGCGCCAAATGCCTGAAAGCCGGCAAGGTGATGAAAGCACCGCACAAAACGCATATCAAACCGGCGATGGAAAAAACGATGATGCCGGTTATGGAAACGCCGGCGGTCACGGCAGCCGTCGAGATGGCGGCAGCGGTTTGAAAGAGCGGCGGTAAAAAATAAAAGCACCCGTGATGGGTGCTTTTTTATTTTGAAGCAATTTGCTGTTGAGTTTTTGCAAACTGAAGTTTGCACTCCAAATCAAAACGTCATCGAAAAACTCAAGCGATTCAGGCTGCCGACTTCGCCGAATGACGACAGGCTGTAATCCAGCGTGTAATCATGAATCGTCATGCCCAGCCCGAACGAAAGGCCGGCAAAACGATCGGAATCGGTGCCGACTTTTTGATCGTTGCGAACCGAGTCATAGCCCAGCCGCATCATCAAGCCCCTGGACAAGAAAAACTCCCCGCCGGCGCGAAACCGCAAATCTTCTTCCTGATATTTGAGCAACGTCAAACTGTACAGCAGCGGCAGGTGCGCCAGTTTTTTGGAAACGCCGAATTGAAAATTCAGCGGCAAACTTTCTTTGGTTTTAATAAACGCCGCGCGTTCTTTGCCAAGATTAAAAATACCGCCGGCGAACGCCAAATTTTCCATAATCGCGGATTGATAGATAAAACCCAAATCCACCGCAAAGGCATCGGCGGAGAATTGCTCATACTGCGCGCGAATTAATTTGAGGTTTGCGCCGAGCATCAAGCGCTCGCCGCGCATTTGCGAGTAGGACAAATAGGCGGCCAGGTTGCTGGCGCCAAAACTGCCATTCTCCGTGCCGAATTCGTCGCTACGAGTAAACTCGCCATAATCCGTATAATTAATGGCGACGCCGAAACTGCCGCGCGCATGCGGATGGACATACGCGCCAAAAAAGCTTTGAATGTCAAGAATGTGATTGAGGTAACCGAACGCGCCGGTGCGCGTCGGCACATTGGCGAGGCCGGCCGGATTATAATAAATCGCATGGGCGTCGCGCGAGACCGCCAGAAAACTCGCGCCCATCGCTGCCGGTCGCGCGCCGACCGGCACACGCAAAAAAGCAAACCCAATCGGATCCGCAGCAAAAACTGAAGTGGCGAGCAGAAATAATAATAAAAGAATGGAAGTTTTTTTCATGAGCCACCTGTCGGAATCGAACCGACGACCTGCTCATTACGAGTGAGCTGCTCTACCAACTGAGCCAAGGTGGCTGGAAAGCAAAAAAGATAAAATGATAAAAAAGCAAAAAGGATTTCTTTTTAGCGGTTTTGTCTGTTTATCTTTTTTCCCTCTGTGGCCAAGCGCGGAATCGAACCGCGGACACACGGATTTTCAGTCCGTTGCTCTACCGACTGAGCTACCTGGCCGAAGCCGGTCAAACAGAACAGTCTTGAAAATACGACACTTTGGCAAAAAAGTCAAGGTTTTTGTCGCGTCGCATGAATCTTTTTATACGGGCATCGGCAGCTCCGTTTTTAAAAGCACCGGCGTTTTCACGTGACGCGTGCATCCGCTTCGATCAATTTTTATATACCGGCTATTCACATGATCTCCGTAATTGAATGAACGCCCTGCGCGCTCAAAAGTTTCCGTAACAGTTGCGGCGGAGTCGCAGACTGGTGGGTTATGGTAAAACAGTTTCGCACTGATTGGGCAAAATCCTGATCCGGCGGCTGACCGGAATTTTGCAGGGTCATCAGCGGCTCACCCTTTTCCACGCGGTCGCCGATTTTTTTGTGAATGAACATGCCGGCGGTATAGTCAACCATGTCGTCAACGGTTTTGCGACCGGCCCCGAGCAACATACTGAGCCGCCCGATCTCGCGCGCGTTGATGGCCGCGATAAAACCATCCCCCTCGGCTTTCACCTCCACACGATGTTTCGGCGCGGGATATTTTTCGGGATCTTCCAAAAACGCGGTATCGCCTTCTTGTGCGCGAACAATTTCTAAAAACTTTTTCCATGCGGTGCCATCATCCAACAATGCACCCAGTTGCGTCATTCCACTCCGCAAATTTTGCGTCTTGCCCGCAAGCTGCAACATGATCGCGCCGAGTGCCAGCGTGACTTTGCGCGTGTCTTCCGGGCCACGGCCCTGTAGCACGTCGATTGACTCGCAAACTTCCACCCAGTTGCCGGCGGCGACCCCCAGCGGTTGCGACATATCGGTGAGCAAAGCCACCGTGTTCAAATTAAACGCCGTCGCCGTGCGAATCAGATGCGTCGCCAGCTCCTCCGCAGTTTCAGCGTCTTTAAAGATTGCGCCATTGCCAACCTTGACATCCAGCACCAACGCGTTACTGCCCTCGGCGAGTTTTTTGCTGAGAATGCTGCCGCAAATCAATGGAATCGACTGCACGGTCGCGGTCGCGTCGCGCATCGCATAAATCCGGCGATCGGCCGGGCAAATCTCCTCGGTCTGGCCGATCAGACACGTGCCGATTTCTTCAACCTGCTTTTTGAAACGGCTCAGCGGCAGCAGTGTTTTGAAACCGGGGATCGATTCGAGTTTATCAAGCGTGCCGCCGGTGTGGCCGAGGCTGCGTCCGGAAATCATCGGCACAGACACGCCCGCCGCCGCGACGAGCGGCGCGAGAATCAACGACACTTTGTCGCCGACGCCGCCGGTGCTGTGTTTGTCAACTTTGATGCCTGGAAGATGCGAGAAGTCGACCACTTCCCCGGAATCGCGCATGATGCGCGTGAGCGTAATGGTTTCATCGAAGCTCATGCCTTGAAAATAAATCGCCATGAGCAGCGCGGACATTTGATAGTCGGCGATCTCGCCGCGCAGATAAGCGTGAATAAAAAAATTGATTTCGTTTGCCGTCAGGCTTTGGCCGTTTCTTTTTTTGAGAATGATTTCACGAGCCGTCATGGCTGCTCCAATGAGAGATGATCAAACGCTGAACCGACCAATCACTTTCTCAGCTAATGGCTCACGGGTCTGGAAACGCCATTTTTTAACCAGGCTTGCAAATCCCTCTCGCTCGTGATCTGTTGCAGCTTGACGGTCAGGCGATCCAATTTTTTATCATCGAGTTTTTGCAATTGGTTTCGCAGCCGCGGCGAAAGCGCGCCAAGTTTTTGCTTCAGGATAATTTCAATAACCGAAAGCTTGCCTTCGCGCTCACCTTTTTGCAGGCTCTCGGTCAGCCAGTCTTGAACGAAACTCGTTTCTTTCAGCATAGTCAACTCCTTTTTGGTAAATTCAGAGAGCACGACCTTCGCGCCGAAGGCGCGTATGTCAATGAGGATGGTTGCCGCGGTCAAGTCTTCACGCAATTCGGGATCAGACAGTTGCGCCAGCAGCTTTCTCTGCACCTTGATAATACGCGAATCGCGGCGCCTGTGCAACAACGGCAGAAAGGGAGCGAACTCTTTTAATTCTCCGTTCAAAATTCTGGCTTCGTGCTCCCACAATAAAATCGTGCTACAAGTAAATTGCGTTGAAAGATCGCCCAGCCGATTTTCAAAGCCATTGGGGAAAGAAGTATATTTGCCTTGCTCAAGATAGAGGATAACGAGCAAAGATGGCTTCTTGAGCAAATACTGATTGCCCAGAGTTTTCAGCGCAAAACTGAGCAGCTTGTTGCGCTTCGGCTGCAGCATCGCTTCGCAAATGAGGTAACTGATCTTGCCCTGGTCTTCCACGATCACCGCTTTGTCGGCGCGCAGTTCCGGTATGTTGATCTGCGAATCAGCCATCCCTTTTAATTTAATTGTACGCCGACTGCCAAAGGCCAGATCCAAAACGCTGTTCGCATTCCGGGTCAAAAGCGTTTTGATGGCATGATCGATTTCTTGCATGCGTGTCTTGTTCGTGTTCGTTAAAACGGCTTTGGCCGAATCATCCGGGTTTCAACATCAAAATAAAGAATACCGGCGGTAAAGTCAAGCGGCGTCTGCGAAGTCCGGTCTGCTTAAACCGGACTCATCGCAACAGCAAAATTTTCCTGGTCGCCTGAAATTCTCCGGCGCGCATTTTGACAAAATACATTCCCGAAGCAGCGCCGCGGGCGTCCCAGACGGTTTTGTGCGTGCCCGCGCCTTGCGTCTCGCGAACCAGCGTGGCGAGTAGCTTCCCGGCAAGATCATAAATCGCCACCTCAACGTCGGTTAATTTCGGCAAACTGTAGCTGATTGTCGTTCTCGGGTTGCCGAAGGTTCCGCTCACGGAAAATGGATTCGGATAATTTTGCTCGAGTGCGAAAGCTTGCGGAATCGTCGCGGCTTCATCCGTCGCAACCGCGGTCGTGGACATTTTGTAATAATACCCAAACAGAATCATCATTTCATCCTGGCTGAGCAAACCAAAACGAAGCGTGCGCGTCGTCCAGTTATTATAGGTCGCACTCACCTTCAAACCTTGCCCGGCTTCGAGAATGAGCGGCGGATCGATTTTCAAAATCGGCGGATGTTCCCAATCGTAAGCGATGTAAACCACTTCGCCGTTGCGCGGGCCGCCTACGACCTCTGCTTTAAATTCCGTCATGTGCTCGTGCGCATGGGAAAACAGTTGAAAAATCGCCAGCCGCTCGCCAAAGGTAAAGGTTCGTGTCAACGTGGTGACTTTTTGTGCGGGTAAATTGATATTGTTATTGTTCAAATTCAAAATTTCTGCAATGTGTTTCACTTTCGCCGGATCGGCGTAGTGCAAATTCGCATAGGCCTCGCCCGGAATCATCGTCGTAGAGCGATTGGCATAGTGCGAATTTAAATCGACGCCGGTTCCGGCGGGAATGCGGAGCGCCACGCCCGGCGGAAAATGATAATTCAGCAACGGCCATTGGGTGCCGGCGAGAAAATCGTGGTATTGCATCGTTAAAAGCGTGTTGAGAATATAACCGCCGCTGGCATCCCGAACATCGCGCAGGACATTGGGCGGCGGAATCATATTGGCCGGCGTGCTTTTCTGAAAGGTGTTGAGCAAAAAATGATGGCTGCCCGGCCGCATCGCCATCTCGACGCGCGCGATGAGCAGATCCTGCGCATTGTCCAGCGGCACATACGAAAAAACCTCGCGCTCAAAATTGGGCGCGACGTCAAAAGGGCCAATGCGCAGTTGCAGACCATTGGCCGGTTTGGGCAACGATGCAAACGCCGGCGTTTGGTAGCGCGTCGTGTCTTGCAACAGCGCGCGATCCGCCACAATGCCGTTTGGTGGCGCGCCCGCCATAATCCAGCGTCGAATCAATTCCAGCTCGCCGTTCGTGGGCGGCGGCGCGCCGAGCGGCATCAGCGAGCCGTATTGCGGATGATCGCGATAAAAATGTTCCTGATCCGGCGCATTGATTTTTTCCCACAAAAAGCTTTTATATAAACTCTCAAGGCCTTTCGTGCCCAGACGCAGCAGCCCATCACCCTTCGCCGCGGCGTTGGTTGGCGCAGCGTTGACGAGTTGGTTATAAGCCACGTCGCTCGTCAACACCAAACCGGACTGCCGGGCGAAATACGTTCCAGCGGTGTGGCAACTCACGCATTGGCGATCAAGAATTTGTTTCTGGATGGTCTGCCAGGTGGACGCTTCCTGGGCGATGGCGGTGGCAGCGAAGACGATAAAAAAAGCAAAATACAGAGTCGATTTGGCCTGCATAAATTTTCTCCTGTGGTAATGTCACAGAAGATAGGCAAATCTCTTTCAAAAAGCAAGCCCGGACGCATTTCAAAAACTTTCCCATTCCCCGGGGTCAAAGCAAAATGCTGCTTGCTTCTAAGCGGCGATGCGATTAAATTGATTAACTCAGGTATCGGAAAATCCAACACGGGTTTTTAAATGATACCGATTCGCCAACTACAAACGAACGATCACGACGAGTGGCTGCGCATGCGCGACGCGCTCTGGCCGGACTCGTTCGATGATCTGGTGCGCGAGATCGATGCGCACTTTCATCAACCAAAACCGAACACCGCCGTCTTTGTGGCCTTACGCGCGAACGGCAAACTCGGCGGCTTTCTCGAAGCGGACACACGCGATTACGCCGAAGGTTGTGACTCGCACAATGTCGGCTACATCGGAGGCTGGTACGCTGATCCGGATTTGCGGTTGCAGAATATTGGCCGCGCTTTAGTCGAAGTTGCCGAAAATTGGGCGCGCCATCTCGGCTGCCAGGAAATGGCGAGTGATTGCGAACTCCATAATGAAGTGAGCTTCAAAGCCCATCTTGGCATTGGATATGAAGAGACGGGAAGATCGATTCATTTTCGGAAAATTTTATAAACTTGTTGGAGTGGTCTATGATAGCAACTGTCGATCTGAAAGAACTTTCTGTTCGTGAGAGTGAGCGTGTTGAATGGAAAGAAAATGTTGCCCAAATTAGCGATGTTGTCGAAACGGTCGTCGCTTTCGCGAATGACATCTCAAACCTGGGTGGTGGCTATGTGGTTTGCGGCGCCAAAGAAGGCAAAGATGAAGCTGGATTTCAGAAAGTCTTTCTCATCGGCTTAACTTCAAATCGTTTGAAAGAAATCGAAGGCGCCGTGCTTTCCGAATGTCGTGAAAAGGTTAATCCTTCTATCATCCCCGTCACCGAAGAAATTCCCATCGCCGGTAGCGATAAAAGAATTTTGGTTTTTATCGTTCCAGCGACCGGCCAGGCGCATAATTATCGCAGCAGCGGCAAAGATGCTTCAACATATTATATTCGGATCGGACGCGAGACGAGAGAAGCGCGCAACAGTTTGCTCCATGAGCTGCTGTTAAGAAAGCAGGTTATTGAGCCCTGGGATCGCCGCATGAATCGCACGGCGAAACTTGAAGATATCGATTTGCTCATCTTGCGCGATTATTTGCAACAAATCGATCTCTGGGATTCCGACAAAACAATAGAGCAATATCTTTCTTACCAGGAAAGGCTGGCGAGTTTTATCCCCCCGTTGGCTGAAAAAGAGAACTTGACGAGCTGGGTTCGGCCTCGAAACTTTGCCTTATTGATGTTTGGCAAAGAGCCGACCGGATTTTTTCCCGGGGCCTATTCGATTTTTTCAATTTATCGTGGCAAAGATCGCAGCGAACCGACCGCGGAAAGAATCGAGGTCGTTGGAACGATTGTCGAACAGGCCCAAAAACTCATGGCGTTGCTCAACACGGAATCTTACACCGCCTTTGACAAGAATCATCCTCGGCCCAATCAAGTCAAATATCCCATCCGCGCTTTGCGTGAAGCCGTGATCAACGCTCTCGTTCATCGCGATTATGAGTCGGACCAACCGACGCGGATCACGGTTTTTTCAGATCGAATTGAAATTAATTCCGTCGGCAGCCTGCCGCGCGTCGTTGATCCGGAAACATTCAAGATCGGCAAAGCCTCCCCTTACTGGCGCAACCAGGCGTTGGCCTATTTCTTCAACAAATTGCACCTGGCGCAAGGCGAAGGACAAGGCATACCGACTATTATCAGAACCATGTTGGCAGAGGGATGCCCGCCCCCCATATTCCAAATCGGCCAGGAAAATTTACTTTGCATTCTCCCCGCGCATCCGAGACATGAATTGATACGGGAATTGGCCGGCATTGAGAACATGATTATTCTCGGCAATCATAAAGACGCCTTGCTGAAATTAGAAGAGTTGCTCCAAAATGACCCATATAATTTCAGAAGTCTCGAGCTTTACTGTGAAGTCAATAATTTGTTAAAGTCGCCCAAAAGAGTATACGACTTTATAGTGTCGCATGAATTAGATTTCGGCAAAATAAATTCGGGGACTCTCATCGTCATTGCAGAAACCATAATATCTCTGCAAGATCATCCGCAGGCGATTAAAATAGCGAATGATTTGATGTCAAAGGCTATAGCCGGGAGGCTCGAAGAGAGCGAAATTAAGCGAATCGCCATCAACTATCGGAAATTAAAAGATAACGAAAAGGCTAGCGCTTTTATCGACGAGGCCATTAACAAAATACCGACTCTGGCAGGAAGCGCGGCTTTGCTTGAGCTGCGGGCTAAATCAAAGATTGATCTGGCGAAAAAATGTATGGACACGGCTAAGAACCCTGCTACCGGCCCCAAAATAAAAGGCCGCGCCTGGGAACAATGTCGATCGTATTTAGATAGCGCCGAGAAAGATTTGCACCGGGCGCTGGAAACGGTAACCAACGAAATTGAAAAAGACTTCATTCTTCGCGACCTGGATTTTTTGAAAAATATGCAGCAAATCGCGCAACGTCCTAAACCCAGAAGTGGGGACAGATCTTATCGCAAATATGCTAAGTATCGTTCTGGAAGACGCTAATAAATTTCTTACTTTACCCATCTCTGGAGAGCAAATAATGTCAGCGCCGCCAAAAGCCAAATCTGCTTACGACTACAAAATCGGCCGGGTCATCGTCGCCTCGTCGGCGGGAACGATGATCGAGTGGTATGATTTTTATCTGTACGGTACGTTGGCCGTATTTTTTTCGACGCTGTTTTATCCGCCGGGAAATCCGACGGTGTCGTATCTAGCGAGCCTCGCCACGTTTGGCGCGGGTTTCGCCGTCCGGCCATTCGGCGCCATCATCTTCGGTCGCGTCGGCGATCTGGTCGGGCGCAAATATGCTTTTCTCGTCACGCTCACGATCATGGGCGGCGCAACCACGGCGGTGGGCTTGCTGCCGACGCATGAACAAATCGGCATCGCCGCGCCGATTTGTTTAGTGTTGCTGCGGCTCTTGCAGGGGTTGGCGCTCGGCGGTGAATACGGCGGCGCAGCCACGTATGTCGCGGAACACGCGCCCGACGACAAGCGCGGTTATTACACGAGCTACATTCAAACCACGGCGACACTCGGTTTTTTTCTCGCGCTCGCCGTGGTGTTGACGACGCGACTCTCGGTCGGCGATGAAGCTTTCAAAATCTGGGGCTGGCGCGTCCCTTTTCTCCTCTCCGCTTTGCTTTTAGCCGTTTCCTTTTATATACGTTTGAAATTGCGCGAGTCGCCGCTGTTCAGCAAGCTCAAAGAGGCCGGCAAAACTTCCAAAGCGCCGATCAAAGAAAGTCTCGGCAGCAAACGCAACTGGAAACTCATTTTGCTGGCGCTCTTCGGGGCCACCGCCGGACAGGCCGTGGTCTGGTACACCGGCCAATTTTACGCGCTCTATTTTTTACAAATTACGCTGAAAATCGATTATGTGACTTCCTACCTTATTATCGCGGCGGCGCTGTTCATCGGCACGCCGTTCTTTATTGTTTTCGGCAAACTCTCCGACACGCTGGGCCGCAAAAAAATCATGATGGCTGGCTGTTTGCTCGCGGCGCTCACGTACGTTCCGATTTATATGGGCATGAGCAAATTTGCCAACCCGCTGAATCCCGTCATGCTCACGGTGTTGGTTTTAATTCAAGTCCTTTACGTCACGATGGTCTACGGCCCGATTGCGGCGTTTCTCGTCGAGCTGTTTCCGGCGAAGATTCGCTACACTTCGATGTCGCTGCCATATCATCTCGGCAACGGCGAATTCGGCGGCTTCACGCCGCTCATCGCCTCCGCCATCGTCGCTTTCACCGGCAACATTTACGCCGGACTCGCGTACCCCATCACCATCGCATTGCTCACGTTTATTATCGGCTCGCTTTATCTGCCGGAGACCAATCACGTGCGCATTTGGGATGAAGTGGAATGAAAGCGTTTTGTCTTTCAACTTCACTGCACCTCAATTAATTTTCGCACAATCTAAGAGCAAGGCGCTTCGATAAATAAAAGATTTTCCCCACGGATGAAAAGCTGCCAACGGATAGGAGCGCTTGGGTTGAAATCCGTTGGCAGCTTTTTATCCGTTGGTGATTAAAAATTGTAACGCTTTTCGTTTAATTTTTTCAAGGAGAAGATAATGCTCCGCAACACGGTGATGGTCCTTTCAGTTTTTTCCGCAACACTTTTTGGTCAAACGTGGCAAACTTTAAATAGCGTCCCGATTGTTACCCGATACAACGATATTTATTTTGTGACCCAAACGCGCGGCTGGATTGCCAACGGCTCGGGGCAGATTTATCGCACGCTGGACGGCGGCGTTTCCTGGGTGAAGCAATTTGAAAAAAGCACCGCGCATTTCCGTTCGATTGGTTTTATGGATTCGCTCAACGGCTGGGCGGGCAATGTCGGGCCGGGCGAATTTGGCGCGACGGATACGAGCACGATTTATCAAACCACCGACGGCGGCAGAACGTGGACGCCGGTGCGAAGTTATGTCGGCCCGAAGCCGCGCGGTTTGTGCGGCATGCACGTAGTGAATGATTCGGTGGTCTGCGCCGTCGGTCGCGTGCGCGGGCCAGCATTTTTTGCGCGCACCACCAATCGCGGCAAAACCTGGACGTCGAAAGACATGAGCCAATATGCGGCTGGGTTGATTGACGTTTATTTTTTTCATCCGGATACTGGTGTGGCGGTTGGCCTGACGAAAGCGCCGAATGACAGCGCGCACGGCGTCACGCTGCTCACGGTGGACGGCGGCCAAACCTGGGAAAGAAGCTATGTCACCAGCCGCATCGGCGAATGGTGTTGGAAAGTTTCTTTTCCCTCGCGCAAAGTTGGCTACGCCGCATTACAGCGCGATAAAACGTCATCCATCAATTTTTTGAAAACTACGGACGGCGGCAAAACCTGGCAGGAGAAATTATTCTCCAGCAGTTATTATTTTGTGCAAGGCATCGGCTTCATTAATGAGAAAACCGGCTGGATCGGCGGCAGCAGCGCGGCTTCCTCGGGCTATCAAACCGTTGACGGCGGCGAAACCTGGCAACCGGCAGGCTTCGGATCTCGGCTCAATCGCTTTCGTTTTTTAAATGATACACTCGGTTATGCTTCGGGGCAGCGCGCTTACAAATACATCGTGCGAACGACCGGCGTCGCCGAACGGACGCCGGCGATTCCCGAGAATTTCTCGCTTTCGCAAAATTTTCCGAATCCTTTTTGGAGCGAGGCGACATCCCCCGCTTTTAGCGGGGGAAATCCGGGAACGACGATTAAATTCAGTTTGCCGAAAGCTTCGCCTGTGCGGATCACCGTCTTTGATATTAATGGCCGGCAAATCGACGACATTCTGAATCAAACGCGCACAGCCGGAACGCACACGGTGATCTGGGACGCCGCGGATAAGGAAGGCCGCCTGTTGAGCGCCGGCGTTTATTTTTACAAACTCATCGCCGTCGATTTCACCGCTACGCGCAAGATGATTCTTTTACGATAAGAGTGAAGTCGGACTTGCGCACGCAGAGTTTGCAAGTTACGAAGTTCGTCGAGCGCAAGTCCGACTTCGCCCCGGCCTTTAATTCAGGAAAAAAGAAATCGCCATGACAAAACCTCGCCAACATTCATCCAGAACAATTTTAGCGCTCGTTATATGCAGCGCGTTCATTTTCCACAACAACGGCGCGGCCCAGACCAAAGCCCAAAAGATTGACGAGTTAATAAGACGCTGCCACGACAACGGCCATTTCAACGGCTCCGCGCTGGTCGCCGAAAAAGGGCAGATTATTTACAACCAGGCTTTTGGGCTCGCCAATATTAAAACCAAAGAAAAAGTGCAGCCGATCACGGCATTCAATCTCGCCTCGGTGTCCAAACAGTTCACCGCGATGGCGATTATGATTTTGCAGGAACGCGGCAGGCTGCGGTATGATGACGACCTGCGAAAGTATTTGCCGGCGCTGCCTTATGAGGGCGTCACCGTGCGCCATCTGCTCACGCACACCTCGGGATTGCCCGATTATATTGAGTTGTTCGATCAACACTGGGACACCACGAAAGCGCCGGACAATAAAACCATTGCCACGAATGCCGATATTGTAACGATGTTAGCCCAATATCATTCGGCGATTTTATTCAAACCGGGCGAGAGATGGGAATACAGCAACACCGGTTATGCGCTGCTGTTCTCGATTGTCGAAAAAACTTCCGGCGAAAGTTTTGAGCAATTCCTGCACGCGAATATTTTTTCGCCGCTGCAAATGACGCGAACGCTGGTTTACAGCAAGCTCAAAGATCAAAAGATCGATCATCGCGCCTACGGCTTTCGCATGTCGCTGGATGGGAAAAAATTTATTCCCAACGATCTCATTTATCTCGACGGCATCGCCGGCGACGGCGGCATTTATTCGACGACGGAAGATTTGTTCAAATGGGATCAGGCGCTTTACACTGAAAAACTCGTCAAGCCGACAATGTTGCAGGAAGCGTTCACGCCGGTGAAATTGAATGACGGCAGCACGTACGATTACGGTTTCGGTTGGAGTCTTACCAATACAGATGGAAAATTGACGGTGCATCACACCGGCGGTTGGGCCGGATTTCGCACGTTGATCGCGCGCGCCGTGAGTGAAAACAACACCCTCATTCTATTAACCAACAGCACCAATGCCCCGCGGCGAGAAATGAGTCTGGCGATCAGCAATATTTTGCACGATCGTCCTTATGAATTACCCCGCATTCCACTGGCGCCAACCCTTGGCAGGACTATTCTGCGACAAGGCATTGCCGCTGCCGTCGCGCAATATCATGATTTAAAAGCCAACCAGCCCAGGCGTTACGACTTCGATGAAGACGAACTCAACGGCCTGGGTTATGAATTGCTGGAACTTAAAAAAATCAAAGAGGCCATCGCGATTTTTGAATTGAATGTTGCAGCGTTTCCGCAGTCTGCTAATGTATACGACAGTCTGGGCGAAGCTTGCATGGCCGGTGGCAATAAAGAACTTTCGATCAAAAATTATCAAAAGTCGCTGGAGTTGAATCCGCAAAATAGCAATGCCAGCGCGAGGCTCAAAAGATTAAATATCAAAACGGAATGAAAGGAATTTCCATGAATTTCAGCAACCCCGCCAGCCAGGCCAAAGACAACGCCGCCGCGTATGTCAAATTGTTGATGGATTTGTTGGGAGACCGCGATCCGTTCGAGGTGCAATCGCAACAGCTCGCGACACTGCAAGCCGAAATTGCCGGAATCGACGAGGCCACGTTGCGCCGCCCCGAAAAGCCGGGCAAGTGGTCGATCATGCAGGTGATTCAACATCTCGCCGACTCCGAAGTGGTGTCTCGCTATCGTATGCGGATGATTCTGGCGCAGCCGGCGCCGGAGATTCAAGGCTACGATCAGGATCTCTGGGCCACCAATCTCAATTATCATGAGATGGATTTGAGCGAGGCTCTGGAGATCATTCGCGTGCTCCGAGCTGCCAATTTAAAAATGTTGCGAGGATTGAATAAAACGCAACTGGAGCGCTCCGGCATGCACAGCGAGCGCGGGCCGGAAAGCGTTCGCAAAATTTTGCAGATGGTTGCGGCGCATGATATTTTACATTTGAATCAGATTCGTAGAATCAAGAAAGCGCATGGAGTCTGATTGTGAAGTCCGACTGGCGTAACAAGAATGTTCTAAATTGGAAAACGCGTCGAGCGCAAGTCGGACTTCGCAAAACATTACTTTAGCAATCTATGCTCGAAATCAGCGCCGGCGAAGCGCGCTTTGAGATATGGCGCGGGCGCGCCGGATTCATTTTAGCGCCTTTTATCTTTTTTACTCTTTTGCTCTGGCCGCTGCCGAATCTCAGCCCCGCCGCGCACAAGCTCGCGGCGGTGATGGGACTCGTGATGTGTTTGTGGATCACCGAAGCGTTGCCATTGGCCGTAACGGGATTGCTCGGACCGACGTTGGTTATTCTGCTCGGCATCGCGCCGGCAGCAAAGGCATTCGCGCCGTTTGCCGATCCGATTATGTTTTTGTTCATCGGCGCATTTGTGCTGGCGCGCGCGATCAATCTGCACGGGCTGGATCGGCGCTTCGCGTACGCCGTGCTCTCGCATCGTTGGGTCGGTGAAAGCCCGAGTCGTATTCTATTTGCTTATGGCGCGGTTACGTGCGCGATCTCAATGTGGATTTCCAACACGGCCACGGTGGCGATGATGTTTCCTATCGGTCTGGCCATCATCAACACGATGCGGCGGCTTCATCCCGAGGCCGTGAGCGGCAAATACGCCAGCGCGATGATGTTGATTTGCGCTTTTGCCGGCTCGGTTGGCGGCTTGGCAACGCCCGTCGGGACGCCGACGAATTTAATCGGGTTGGGCTTTATTGAAAAACAACTCGGCCGGCAGATTAACTTTTTTGAGTGGATGCGTTTTGGGGTGCCGATTACCGTTTTGCTTTATTTCATCTTATTTTCATATTTAAACTTTTTATGTCCGGCCGGTGTTAAAAAATTGACGGGCGTCCGCACGTCGCTTGATGACGAGAGAAAAAAACTCGGCAAACTCACTACCGGCGAACGCAATACGCTCATCGCGTGGAGCGCCACGGTTGCTTTGTGGATTGCACCGGGCATATTGGCGCTGCTGTATGGCGAGAATAACCCGCTGACCAAAGATTTCTCCAAATACATTCCCGAGAGCGTTGCCGCGCTGCTGGGAACCTTTTTGCTCTTTCTGCTGCCGGTAAATTTTAAAAACCGTGAATTCACGATCACGCTCAAATCGGCGCTGGAAATCGATTGGGCGGTGCTGGCGCTTTACGGCGGCGGCATCGCGCTCGGCCAAATGGTTTTTGAAACCAAACTTGCCGATGCCCTCGGCCAAAGCGTCGCGAGCTGGATTCCCGCTGCGGATTGGGGCATGGTCGCTGTTGCCGCGATGATCGCCACCTTAACTTCCGAACTAACTTCGAATGTCGCTTCCGTCAATATGATCACGCCGCTGGTGATCGCCATGGCCGGCGCTAATGCGTTGCAACCCGCGCTGGCCGCAATTATGGCTGCCACCCTCGGATTTATGCTGCCGATTTCGACGCCGACCAACGCTATCGTTTACAGCTCCGGCTTAATTCCCTTGCCGCGTATGATGCGATTTGGTATCTTGTTGGATGTTATTGGCTTTGTCGTTATTCTGCTTGGGACATTGCTGTTGGTTCCAGCGAAGTGATTTTTTGCAGAACATCAAGGAGAAATTAGAATATGCGCAAAATAATTACTGAAATGGTTGGTGGAGAGCTTTATCAGTATTATCCATTAGGAAAACACGTGGTCCGCGCCATTGATGTTTGTAGAGGGCGTCCTACTTTTAAGTATACACGCATCGAAATAACGGGAACTCTTGAACGGTTAGCCGCAGGTGAAGACATAGACGAAATTGTCAAAGGTTATCGTGGCCGGGTCTCACGCGAAGCAATTATCGAGGCGGTCACTGTAGTTAACAAGCAATTTATCAAAGCTCTTCCCAAATTAGCGCCCGCATTATGATTGTTTTGGATGAACAACTGTTAGGACGAAATCTTGAAAGAGAAATTGCTAAATGGTATCGTGGCAAGGTTCTCTTTGTAACCGATTTACGCCTGAACAGTGTCATCAAAGACGATGCCTACCAGAATTGCTTCGCCGACAAATTCAACCGACGTTTGTGACGATCAACGAGAAAGATTTCTGGCATAAAATATCAGTCGACAATCGGTACGGGGTAATTTGCTTTGCCTGGCCGGACTCGCGTGTTCGTGAAATTCCACCAGTGTTACGCTGGTTGTTGCAAAAGCATGAATTCAAAACAAAAGCTCGACGCATGGGCAAAGTCATTCGAGTTGCCGACGAAAAAGCTACCTATTATACTTTTTATGATCGGCAAATCAAGATGGTGAGATAGTTTCCTTCATCATTAAATATTTAGGAGAGTTTAATCGTGCCCGACAAAATTTTATCTCGCCCCGACGCCACGGAATACGCGCCGTACTACGGAAAATACATTTCGCTCATTCCGGAAGGCGATCTCATTAAAATAATGAATGAGCAATTTGAGCGCACGCTTGCAACGCTGCGCAATATTTCCGAAACGCAATCGCTCACGCGTTACGAACCGGGCAAATGGAGCATCAAAGAAGTGATCGGCCATCTCGCCGACACGGAGCGGATCATGAGCTATCGGGCGTTGCGCATTGCGCGCGGCGATGAAACGCCGATTCCGGGTTTCGAGCAGGATGATTACGTGCGCGGCGCCAATTTCGACGTCCGGCCTTTCGCTGAAATTGTGCATGAATTTCAAGTGGTGCGGCAGGCGACACTGGCGCTTTTTAGCAGCTTTGACGAAGCCGCATTGAGTCGACGCGGCACTGCCAGCGATCTGGCAGTTTCCGCACGCGCGCTGACGCATATCGTTGCGGGCCATGAACGGCATCACATGAATGTATTGCAGGCGAAATATCTGCCGTTGTTGAAATAAGGCCGAGTTTCAAAGTCCGAAGTCGAATGCGTTAAGCCATAAGGCCACGAAAGTTAGAAAAAAATTCTGAAAGTTTTGGCTCACGGAAATGGAACAGCTCACGGAATCAAACTTCAGAAAATTTTTCGTGACCCCGCTGTGGCGGAGCATTCCGTGAGCTAACAATGCTGCTCCGCTGTCCGAAAAAAGCGCCAACGGATTTTAATTTTTTTAAACCCGTTTGGTTCTTGATTGTCCGGGTTGTGTTTCAGAAAACCAAAATGAGTCATCTTCAAATCGAAACCGCGCGCTTGCGCATGCGGCCGTTTACAATCGCCGACGTCGACGCACTGCACCGGCACTGGACGCAGCCGGAGGTGCGGAAATATTTGTGGGACGACATCATTATTCCGCGCGTACAAGTCGTCGACGTGGTGGAAAGCAGCATCACGAATTTTGCGCAACATGGCTTCGGTTTATGGGCGCTTTTTCCGCAAGATCAACCAGAGTTGATCGGCTTCTGCGGCTTTCGTTTTTTCGGCGAGCCGCCGGAGATCGAGATTCTCTACAGCATCGCGCCGGAACGCTCAGGACGGGGACTGGCGACCGAAGCCGTACGCGCGATGTTACGCTACGGTTTCGAGCAGCATAAATTGGCACGCATTTACGCCGGCGCTGACCCGCCGAACGCAGCCTCGTTTCGCGTGATGGAAAAATGCGGCATGAAATTCGCGAAACGCATGCGCATTAACAATCTCAAAGCCGTTTATTATCTCATCGTCAGAGAGGATTTCCTGGCGGATGATTCCCGCTATCTTGTGCAGCCCATTGAGCAAAGCCGCGTGACACTTTAGTCCATCAAGCAAAAGGCCCGTGGAATGAAAAGCATATTACTAATTGCCAGCGTCATTGCTGCCGCGTTCTTTCTGACTTATGTTCGCAGTGAAATCGGCGACGGCGAAACGCGCTTCGTGCAGGAAAGAAATATCCGCGCGCACAT
>Ga0247727_10008943_pt1 | contig 18379 bp, 18 predicted proteins | sample WisWelCaveWW1625_FD_202498 | JGI IMG/M metagenome (GOLD analysis project Ga0247727, IMG submission 202498) | Biofilm microbial communities from Wishing Well Cave, Virginia, United States - WW16-25 | ecosystem: Environmental > Aquatic > Deep subsurface > Groundwater > Cave microbial mat | place... | reverse complement strand
CAAAAGCTCGCTATTTTAAATATCGGCAGTTAAGCGATTAAATTTTAACTCTTAAGGAGAAACCAATGGCTCTCGAAGTGACTGATGCCAATTTCAAAGACGAAGTCTTAAATTCCAACGTGCCGGTGATGGTGGATTTCTGGGCGGAATGGTGCGGGCCGTGCAAGATGATTGCGCCGACGGTGGCGGAATTGGCCAAAGAATATGAAGGCCGGATGAAGATCGTGAAGCTCGACGTGGACAGCAATTATCAAACTTCCGGCACATACGATGTGCGCAGCATTCCGACGCTGCTTTTTTTCAAGAACGGCCAGGTCGTGGATAAAATCGTCGGCGCGGTGCCTAGGGGAAAGCTGAAAGAAAAATTGGAGGCGAATTTGTAAGCGCGGTGCGACGCGGGTAAAAAACTCATCTGTTGTTAAAATAGTTTTGGCCGAGACTTCGCTGGCTGAGGGCGAGTTGCGGCCAACTATTTTTTAAAGCCTATTTTATTTTTAACGACGTGCTTCGAATGGTCTTTTGCAAATGCCGCGACAAAACAATTATGATGTGCTCATCGCCGGCGCCGGGCCGGCGGGATTGAGCGCGGCGATGGCGGCGGCGCGCGGCGGTTTGCGCGTCGCGATTTTTGAGCGCAACAAAGAGATCGGTTATCCGATTCACACCAGCGGCGGCAGTTGGCTAACGCCGTTGCGCGCGCTCGGCGTGCCGGAACGGTTCATGCATCCGATTCGCACGGGCAAGTTTATCGCGTCGCAGGCAACGGCAAGTTTTTCTTATGATCCGCCAGTGAGTTGTATTTTAGACGTGCGGGGATTATACCAATTCCTGGCGGCGCAGGCGGCGCAAGCGGGCGTACATATTTTTCCAAGTGCCGCGGTTGAGCGCGCTCTTATCCAAGATGAACGGCCGATTGGTTTGGCTGTGCGTCAACACGGCCCTTTTTTTGCGCCCCTGTTGATTGATGCAACCGGCGTGACAGGCGTATTAGCGCAGCAAATGAACCTGCGCCGTTCTGTTGAGCGTTATGGTTTAGGCGCCGAATACGACGTGTATTGGCCGGATTGGCCGGCGGACAGCATCGCCTTGCTTTTCGGCAAGCTGGCGCCGCAGGGCTACGGCTGGATTTTTCCGCATGGTGATTCGAGAGTGCGTATTGGAATAGGTGTTATTCATCCCGATACCCAGGCCGAACCTCGGCTTCTGCTCAACGACCTATTGGCGCAAAAAGAAATCGCTGGTTATCCGGCGCCGTCGCGCGCGGCTTTGGAGTTTCACCTCGGCACGATTCCCGCGAACCCGCCTTTGCAAAAAACTTCTGCCGCCGGTTTGTTAGTGGCCGGCGACGCCGGCAGTTTGATTTCCACTTTGCTGGGCGAAGGCATTCGTTATGCGTTGGAGGTTGGCCGCATGGCCGGCGAAACGGCGCTAACCGCACATCTGGCCCAACGCTTCGACGCCGATTTCCTCTCATGCTTCGATGCCTGCTGGCGCCGAAAGCATGGCAACCTCTTTACTTGGGGATTTGCAATCAATCAACGACTCGCAAAATATGATGACGCGGCGTGGAATGAAAAAATAAATTTGCTCGCGCAGTTTCCCGCCGCCGCTATTCCCGCGTTGCTGCAAGGTAATCTCTCCGCGCCCTTGCTGCTGTCGTTGTTGTGGCGTTTTCGCCAAAAATTCAGTCGCAAGATATTACAAGATTTGTACAAAAATATTCGTGTTTCGAAAAATATAAAAAAATATCTTTAAAAAGGCTTGATTTTGAAGCGTTATTTATATATCTTTTAACGTTTTTGCGGCAAGGCAAGCATTTTCATCTTAGGAATAGCATCATGTTCGTTGTGATTATGGCCGGGGGCGCGGGAACGCGTTTTTGGCCGAAGAGCCGGGAACGCCGCCCCAAGCAATTGTTGCCGATTATCGGTGAAGGGACGATGTTGCAAAACACCGTGCAGCGTTTGCTGCCCATGGTCCCGACGCAAAATATTTTTGTCATCAGCAATCAGGCGCAATATGAAGGCATCGTTCAGCAGTTAACGATGCTGCCGGTTGAAAATATTATCATCGAGCCGCGCTCGAAGAATACGGCGGCCTGCATTGGGCTGGGCGCGGTTTTATTGCAGCAGCGCGCGGCCAATGAGGTGATGGTCGTTTTGCCGGCGGATCACTTGATCGGCGGCGACGAGATTTTTTGCGACACGCTGCTCCACGCCGCCAGGATTGCCGCGGAAAAAGAGGTTTTGATCACCATCGGCATTCAACCGACTTATCCGGCGACCGGCTACGGTTACATCCAGCACAATCATGAAAAAGTTACGGCCGGGGCCGCTTTCGCTTACCGCGTCAAGACTTTCGCAGAAAAGCCGAATCTGGAAACCGCCAAAAGCTTTCTCGATAGCGGCGACTTTCTTTGGAACAGCGGCATCTTCGTTTGGCGCTTGCCGGTGATCATGGCGCAGTTGGAAGAGCATCTGCCGCATCACTACGACGGCCTGCGGGAAATTGCGCGGGCGCTCGGCACGCCGGAGCAAAACAGCACCATCGACCGCGTGTATCAACAGATCAAAAGCATTTCGATCGATTACGGGGTGATGGAAAAAGCCAAAAATGTCGTGGTGTTGCGCGGGCAGTTCCGCTGGAACGATTTAGGCAGTTGGGACGAGGTTTACAAGCTGCTGCCGAAAGACCAGGACTATAACGCGACCAACGGCAACCAACACGTGTTGTTGGACAGCAACGGTTGCCTGGTCGATGTACCGGGCAAAACCGTGGCCGCGATCGGCCTGCGGGATTTGATGATTGTGGAAACGGAAGATGCGCTGCTGCTGTGTCCGCGCAGCCGCGCGCAGGAAGTGAAGGAGTTGGTAGAACTCATGAAACGCCGCAAGCTGCAACATTTGCTATAAAAAAACGCTTGCAATGACATTAGGAACCGCAACGAAAAAAGATTTATAAAATTTATGAAAGAAGAGGAAATCCTCTCCGGTTTAGAAAAGTTAGTCGAAAGTTTAAGCATTCAGTTGCGTTACGAAAAGGGTGATTTTGCCGGCGGTTATTGCGTGCTTCAAGACAAACGGATGATGATTGTCAATAACGCGCTCACCTCGGCGATGCGCCTCAAAGTTTTAGCGCGCGAATTGGCGACGATGAATCTCGATAACGTGTTCGTTCTGCCGGCGTTGCGCGAGGTGATTATGGAGTCTGCCCCAATTTTGCCGTTAAAGCATAATAATGAAAACCGGGAGGCCGCTCCCGATAGTCCCGACCTGCCTTTAAAAACCGCAGCCGCGCAAGTCGGGACCGAACAACCCACCGCAGTAGAGAGTTAATTTCGTAGGAGGCGACATGGAGAAAGTTGAATTGGTTTCCTATTTCAATGAGTCGCTGTTCATCCCCGCACTACGCGCCCGCACCAAGGAAGGCGTTTTGGAAGAACTCGTTGAACGTTTTGTGGAAGCGAAATTTCTGCGCAATCAAACCATTGCGCTGGAAATGGTGCACCGGCGTGAACAGCTTGGCAGCACCGGCATCGGCCACGGCATCGCAATTCCACACGGGCGCACCACGGCCGCGTCCGAAGTGATGATCGCCTTTGGCTGTTCCAAAAGCGGCGTGGACTGGCAGGCGATGGACGGCAAACCGGTGCATTTGGTTTTCATGGTGCTGGCGCCGCCGCAAGAGTTGAACAACCGCTACCTTCCCATTCTTGGCCGTTTGGTTGAAGTCCTGAGTGAAGCGCATCATCGCGATAAATTCCATTCTGTATCCACCTATTCCGATTTCATCAACCTTCTCAAGAGCTAATGTCAGGCAAAATTAAAACTCAGATCGAATTTTTAGTCGCGTTGCAGGATCTCGATCTCATGATCAAAGAGATCGAGGAGGTGAAAGAATTGGGTTTTGAAGTCAAAGGCGAGGGGCTCTCGTCGCTGACGCGCGCGCGCGACGAGCTGGTGCAAAAAATCAAAAAACCGTTGTTAGCCGCTTACGAGCGCCTGCGCAACCGCTACAAACGCGCCATCGTGCCGGTGAAAGACGACAACTGTCTCGGCTGTTTTATGAAGCTCCCCACTTCGATCACCGCGCACGGCCGAACGGATAAAGAAGTTTTGGTTTGTGAAAATTGCGGGCGGATTCTTTACTGGTTGACTTAGCCGTTGGTTAATTTGGATATCCGGATTTGCTGAAGCTATGAAATAACTGCGGCGAATCCGGATATTTTTATTTTGGGAGAATTTCCCATCAAAATATCTACACCGCCCGCTCATAAATGCGATAGCGCTTGTAAACTTCCGCGCCGAGGAGTTTCATGCCGCGGTTGATGAGCGCGTTGTTTTCCAGGGTCCAGGAGAACTCTCCTTCATGAAATCCGGCGGCGGCGTTGCGGCGGAAGGTTTCCATATAAAGCGCGGCGCCGATGCCGCTGTTGGTCTGCAAGCGGCGGATGACGCCGAGGGTAATGACGCGCACGTGCTTGATCGCGCGCTTGTGATAAAGCACTTTGAACAGGCCCAACGGCAACAAACGGCCATTGATTTTTTTTAACGCCACGTTATAGTCCGGAATGGAAAGCGACAATCCCACCGGCTCGCCTTCTTTTTCCACCACCAAAACCAGGCGCGGATCGACTACCGGTTTTAAATCCTTCGCCAAAAATTCAAACTCGGCGTCCGTCATCGGCACGAAGCCCCAATTGTTGCTCCAGGCGTCATTGTAAACTTTTTTTATGCTTTCGACCTCGCTCCAGAAATTCTTCATCTTGATTGTGCGCAACTGAATATTTTCTTCTTTCAGAACTTTTTCGCCGAGGCGTTGGATTTTCGGATTGATACCGTGCGCGTCCGTCATCCACCAAGCATACAAATCCATCGCCTTGCCGAAGCCCGCTTTTTCGATTAAATCCACGTAATACTCAGGATTGTACGTCATCAAAATCACCGGCGGTATCTCGAAGCCTTCGACGAGCAGTCCCCAGGTGTCATTGCTAGAATAGTTCGCCGGACCGCGCAGCGCCGTCATGCCTTTGGCGCGCGCCCAATCCGCGGCCCTTTCCAGAAGCGCCGTCGCTACTGCCGGCTCATTGATGCTTTCAAAAAAACCGAAGAAAGCGCAGCGCTCGTGGTGAAAATTATTATGATTGTTGTTCAAAATTGCGGCAATACGACCGACAGTTTCGCCGTCGCGCCGCGCCAGAAAAAAATCGGCTTCCGAATGCAGGAAAAAAGGATGGCGGGTTTTGTCAAATTTTTTTTTCAAATCCATAATCAGCGGCGGTACCCAGTGCTGATCCCGCAAGGCAGGATAGATTTTCCACGGCAAGAGCATAAACTCGCGCTGCTCGCGGGAATTGGTAACGGGGACGATTTCGATTTTTGACAAGTTTTTCCTCCTCAATGGGCCGCCAGACAAAACACCCCAACCTTCCTACACATGATAAAACAGGAAAATCGGGGATGACGTTTGAAATAGGCCCAAAGGCCGCAAAAGTTAGAAAAAAATTCTAAAAGTTTTATGTTGCCAATGGATGTAAAAACGACCAACGGATTTGCAAATAAAATCCGTTGGTCGTTTTTACATCCGTTGGGCATTTTTTTTAATTTAAAGCCCTTTAAGCAATCAACCCAAACTCGCGGCCAATGCGGCCAAAAACCTGCAAGACGTGATCAAGCTCGGCTTCGGTGTGCGTTGCCATGTAGCTGGTGCGAATGCGGCCATGTCCCGGCGGCACCGCAGGGGTGATCACGGGGTTCGAGAAAATGCCGTTGTCGTAAAGCATTTTCCAGAAGGCGAAGGTTTTCATATCGTCGCCGATCAGCAGCGGAATGATCGGCGTCTCGGATTTGCCGGTGTCAAAGCCGAGGGCGTCAAAACCGGCTTTCATTTTACGCGCGTTTTTCCACAGGCATTCAATGCGCTGCGGCTCCTGTTCGATGATGTCGAGCGCGGCCAACACCGTCGCGGTCGCCGCCGGCGGCATGCTCGCCGAAAAAATCAGCGCGCGCGAATGATGTTTGATGTAATCAATCACGTACGCATCCGCCACGATAAAACCGCCGATCGAGGCGAACGATTTGCTGAAGGTTCCCATGACGATATCGACTTTATCCTCCAGCCCGAAATGCTCGCCGGTGCCGCGGCCGTGTTTTCCCAGCACGCCGATGGAATGTGCGTCGTCCATCATCACGCGGCCGCCATATTCCGCGGCTAGACGAGTTAACCACGTCAGGTCGATGATATCGCCTTCCATGCTGAACACCCCGTCGGCCACGATCAACTTGCCGTCGGTTTTGGGATATTTTTTCAGCAAACGTTCCAGATCGCCGAGATCGTTATGTTTGAACTTAGCCATTTTGCCAAACGCGAGACGGCAGCCGTCCACGATGCTGGCGTGATTGGCGCGGTCGGTAAAAATCAAATCGCCCTTGCCGACAATGGTGGCGATGGTGCCGAGATTCGTCTGAAAGCCGGTGGAGAAACATAGGGCGGCTTCCCGTTTCATGAACTTCGCCAGCCGGCGCTCCAATTCTTCGTGCAACGCCAGGGTGCCGTTCAAAAATCGCGAACCGGTGCAACCGGAGCCGAAATCTTCCACGGCTTTTATGGCAGCGGCCTTAACTCGGGGATCCTGAGTCAGGCCGAGATAATTATTCGACCCGACCATGACGAATTTTTTTCCGTCAATCATCACTTCTGAATCAGCGCCGGATTCGATGGCTTTAAAATAGGGATACCAGCCCTCGGTTCTTGCCTGCTGCGCGCGCGTGAAGTTGCGACACTTTTCAAAAAGATCCAAACCTAACCTCCTCGGTTGATGACTGAGCTTTAAAATCTATCGCGATACGATTTCTGTCCAAATATGACTTTTTCGCAACAAGGGCGAAAATGTTTAAATTAAATAAATATAAGGAATGGCAGTTTCTAAAGCAAGATTTTATTCAAGCGAAAATTGCCGTTGGGAAAATTAGCTTGACTTTCAGGCAAAAAATGCTAATTTACTACGTGGCTTCGCCGGAGGCCAAAAATTAAATTTTTCTAATTTTGGAGAAAATAGCCTGTGAATGACATGAACGAAATGCCAGGGATGGAAAAGCCCGCGCCCGCGGGAAACGAGGGCGGCGAAATGGCGTATTGTGTCAAATGCCGCAAGAAAAGCACGATGGTGGAAACCCAGCGGGTCACCATGAAAAACGGCCGGCCGGCCGTGAGCGGCAAATGCGGCGTCTGCGGAACCGGGATGTACAAAATTCTATCGCAAAAATCGTAATGCCAACGATAACGGCAAGCATGAAAACAAAAGGCGAACGTTGGTTCAACGGTTCGCCTTTTTTATGCCCGGCTCAATTTCCCGGGGTAATGGGTTTGGCATCTTTGAAACCCATGTCTTGGAGTTGTTTGGCCATGCGCGCGGCGCGCCCTTCCGTATAATACTTGCCAACGCACACTCGCCATTGCTTGCCGACCGGTTGCAAAAAATTATTCACCCGCTGCGCGCGCAAATCCAATGCAAGCTGCTCGGCCTCGTCGATCTGATTAAAAATTCCAACCTGCACCGTGTATTCATTGCGCTTGACCTCGCCGCGTGTCGCGCGCGGGGCGCCGGAAGCGCCGGGTTCGCGAGGATCACTGCGCTCGTTCTGCGGCTCGGCGCCATCCGCACGGTCTTCGGAAATATCGGTACGCCGGCTGGGCGGCTCGTTATTATCGGATTTGGTGCAACCTGCCGCGATGATGAGAAGCAGGCTGGTTCCAACCAACCACCGAAAAACTTGACCACACAACAGGCGTATATTGTACGAAATAACAGTCATTATAAGGTTTGGATTTGGGTTTAGTTTCAGGTTTTAGCATCACAGATGCCAGGTTAAAGCGGTTTATTGACGTTCTTTTTTTCAGGTGGCTCAAGTATTTTTAGATCTCTAAATCCTGATTTTTGTAGCGTCTTCCGCATATTCTCGGCGCGTTGTCTGGAGACATACCGGCCCACGCACACCAACCATTGTTGGTCGGTTTGCAAAACAAAATTTTTGATGTTTTGGCTACGGAGATCATTTGAAAAACTATTGGCAGTCTCTATTTTCTCAAACCTGTCGACTTGGACGGTGTAATACTTAAAATTGGCAGTCACAGGCGGTGCTGGCTGGGAATTGGGATCTGCTGGTTGCTGAGTTGGTGGTTTAGGGTTACAAGAGTTACTTCCGAATAAGCCAATCATCGTCATCATGACAAGTAAAACAAGGCTATATACCAAATTGGCCAATGCGTCAACAGAAGCACTTGCTGGAGGCTCATGGCTTCCAGTGCCTGTGCGAAAGACGGTACCATTCTGCGAACCAGCCATTAAACCTCCCTAACAGTTATAATACTGACTCTCGTTCGTCATGAGTGGTTCAAAATCATTAAGCCGAACCCGCTTTAATTTTCCAATTTACATAATGCTATTTTAATAAAAATTTTTCTTTGTAGCAAGCATAATTATTATTTATATTTAAAGTAAAAATATAAGAGGTTGAGGATGGATAAGCAAAAAAACACTACTGGCGGTGTTAATATTAACGCGAGTGACATCAATATAGGAAACGACATTGTCGGCCGAGATAAAAACATCACCAATACGATCAACGTTTTTACTGAACAAAACAAACCAGTATCACCGCGCCTAGCGCCTCGTGTGGACCGACCTTTTGTCGGTCGAGAAGAAACGTTGCGTGATTTGCTGGCAGCGTTGCGATTGGATGAGGATAGTGTAAAGCCGCCTGTGATCCTCGCACTCAAGGGCATGGCTGGCGTCGGCAAAACGACGCTTGCAAAGGAGATCGCCAGTCAGATTCAGCAGACCTTTCCGGATGGAACCTTGTGGATAAAACTTGGTCACAAGCCCGATGTGTTTGCGGTACTGGACTACTGGGGAAGAGAATTGCATCAAGACTTTTCTCGTATCACCTCGTGCGAAGAACGCTCGAAACGCCTGCATTCTTTTCTCTATGAAAGGAAAGTTTTGCTGATCGTTGACAATGTTTGGTCGCATGAAGATGCAAAGCTTTTGTTGTGTGGCGGTCCGCGATGCCGGATGCTGATTACCACCCGCGATGAAGACGTTGGTGCTGGCGTCTCGTCAACCTCGGTTAAATGTTTGTCGCAGCAGGCTTCACTTGAGCTTCTATATGAAATTGAGCCAGCATTGATGAACAAAGATGAGCAGAATGCCATCGCTCTTGTTGATTTGCTTGGTGGATTACCTTTGGCCATTAAGCTTGCCGCTTCGATGATTAAAACGAATCGTCGCGTTCACGTTAAACTCGCCGACATTTTGGCCGAATTACAGAACCGCGACAGCTTATTAAAGTTGTCCGGTATTCATGATGGGACTTTCTCATCATTGCAAGCTATTCTTGGTTTAAGTTACGACACGCTACCAAACAAAGCCTGCAAGCACGCCTTTCGATCACTAGGCGTTTTCGGCAGCACCTCATTTTCCGATGAGGCGGTTCAAGCTTTGTGGAAAATGAAAAAAAAGCAAACAGATGCAATAATGCTCCACTTGATTAACCGTGCACTGGTAGAGTCCGACGCAGTAAACGCCCGATATCTATTGCACGCTGTTTTAGCCAAATTTGCGGAGAGCAAGTTAGAGCCATCATACACAGCCACAACGGTTCGCCATGCTCATGCTAAATATTTTTTGGCCGTGGCTCGAAAAAACGTCCGCAACGTCGAAACGGGTTGGAAAATAATTGAACGAGAGTTGGGACAAATTGATCGCGCGTTCGATTTTGTAATGCCAAAATTTCGTTCAAAAACGCGCTGGGCACTTGAACGAGTTTTGAACAAACTGCCATTATCGCCCCGGCTGATGGCGTTTGATTATTACACCGCGATGAACACGTTTTTTGATTATCGCGGCTTTTGGAGTAAAAAGGAAAAGTGGACAATAGAGCTTATAAAAATAGCCGGATTTTTAGGAGGTCTCCGCACCGAAGGCCAATTTCACCTCAAGCTCGGAACTGTTTATTTCAATCAGGGCAAGTGGGAGGAAGCTCTGAAGCACTATAACAGTGGCGCGGCAATTTTTGAGAAATTGAAGGACACCGCCGGGAAAGCGGCGGCGTGCCTGGATATAGCGCGCATATACGCCGCGAAAGGCGAGTGGCAACGCGCGCTCGAAGATTATCAGCAAAGCATGACAAGCTTTAAGCAGGTTGGCGACCGAACAGGATTGGTGAACGCGCTCAATAATATTGGAAGCATCTATGCTGATAAGGGCGAATTGGATAAAGCGTTAGAATATTATTTGCAGTGTCATATAAAGGATGATGAGCATCACCACCTGGCAGCCAAGATTTACCTTAACATTGGGGTGATTCATGCCCGGAAAGAACTTTGGGACAAAGCCATTGAGTTTTTTGGCAAGAGCCGTCAAATTTTTCATAAGATCGGCGACAAGGTGGAGTTGGCGGCAACCCTCGCTAATATTGGCGGCGTTTATTTCAACCAAAAAGAGTTCACCAAAGCGTTGAACAAATTCAATCGAGCTCGGAAAATTTTTGAAGCGACAGATGATCAAGCTAACCTCGCCCACTCATTGTATAATATGGCACGAGTTTTTCATTTGCAAGGCCGCTCAGATAAAGCGCGGGATCATTACCAACGCAGCCTGGCGATTCGGAAAAAGCTGGGCGAGCGGGTTAAGCAGGCAGAGACGCTTTGGAAGTATAGCGAGCTTTGCTACGAGGAACGAGAATTCGGCAAAGCCCTACAATTGCTTATTCAGGCTGACACGATTTTTGCAGAAGTTGGTAGTGAAAATTATAAACAAACACATCAACAACTTGCAGAGTGGCAACAATATATTTCATCGCTGAACTAAACCGTAGCAAGAAGCTTATTTCTTTTTAGGTGGCAACACCGCTGCTTCTTCGTACCCATAAGTTTTCAACGTATTCACCATGTTCGCGGCACGCGGGGCGGAAACGAATTTTCCCACGCAGACGAGATACAGGCCGTCGGCCTGATAAATAAAATTATTAATGTTCTTGCTCCGCAACTCGGCCAATAAGGTCCCGGCCTGTTCGCGAGTTTTGAAACTGCCGACCTGAACGGTATAGTATTTCAAATCTGACGTCACCGGTATCGGGCGTCCGCCCGCGTCCGGCGGCGTTTGCGTCGGGGGCTTATTGGCGCAACCGCTGCCCGGATCGGCCGGGCCGCAGGAGCGAACGCTGCCGAGTCCGGCGACAATCAGAATAATCATTAAAATAAATATCCAGGTCAAATCCGGCGCTTTCGCCGGCGGTTTATCGGCCATGTTCTCGCTGTCTCCAATCGCTCGCCGTACTGGCACAACACATGTCGAATTGCCCTTGCTGCAGGTTCATGATGTTGGTTGATCTTCGTTTCGTCATGGGTATCCTGTTTATGCTAACCCTTTTGCAACATTTAATTTTAATAAAAATTTTCCTTTGGAGCAAGAACAATTATTTGATTTTACCGCAAAAATAACCAGGAATAGCGGTTGACAATCAGCGTTGGAGTTTTTATATTGCAGTAGGAACAATTAAAGAAGCGAGACGTTAATATGAAATTCAGCGATTTTCACAGCTTCGAGCAAGTGCTGGCTAAATATCCGCTCAACGTTCAGCAGGACGAATTTCTGCCCGAGGTGAAGAGCGAGCTTCCGGCGTTATTTCTGGAAAATTTGCGCTTTTCATTGAAGATGAAAACAGTTGGGGAAGGCGAAGTTTTTTTTCGTGAAAATTTTATTTTTCCCTTTTTGCAGCAGGCGTGGAAAAGGCACCAACGGTTGAAATTATGGGCAAATAAGCCTTTGGCCCTCGACGGCGAGTTGGCCGGCGAACCGGATTATTTGATTTCGGCCCGGATTGAAGGCGTCGTCAACAAGCTGATCAATACCCCTCTCTTGGCCGTGGCGGAAGCGAAAAAAGACGATTTTGAGAAGGGCTGGGCGCAATGTCTGGTGGAAATGATTGCCTGCCAAAAGCTAAATCAGAATGAAAAGGTTATCATTTATGGCATCGTCTCCACCGGGCTGGTTTGGGAATTTGGCAAACTGGCTGGAAACGTTTTTACCAAACACCCGCTGGCCTATTCGATCAGCGAACCCGAAAAAGTATTGGGCCTGATCGACTACGTCTTTGCCGAATGCGAGAAGCAACTTAGCTAAACTAAACGACGAACGCCCGGCGAATAAAAGCGGCCCACGGTTTTATCCGTCAGCCGGTGTTCAGCCGTTGGAAATTTTTATTTTTTTTTATTTTTGAATATGCCCGTCATCGAAGGCCACCTCACCGCGCAGAACAAACGTTTCGCCATTATTGTCAGCCGGTTCAACGGCTTCATTTCCGAGCAGCTTTTGCAAGGCGCCACCGATTGCCTTATCCGCCACGGCGCCGGCGAGAAAGACATTACCGTCATTCGCGTGCCCGGCTCCTACGAAATTCCGCTCGCCGCTTCGCGCGCGGCGCAGAGCAAAAAATATGACGCCGTACTCTGCCTCGGCGTGTTGGTGCGCGGGGCCACGCCGCATTTCGATCACATTGCCGGCTTCGTTTCCAAAGCCATCGGTGAAATTTCACTGGCCACCGGCGTGCCGGTGATCTTCGGCGTCGTTACCGCCGATAATCTCGAGCAGGCCATCGAGCGCGCCGGCACCAAAGCCGGCAACAAAGGCTGGGACGCCGCGCTGGCCGGCATCGAAATGGCGAATCTGCTGCCGCAACTGCAAGTGCCGTGAACCGCAACCTATTTTGCGGCGTTTAAGTTTTAAAGCCTGCTACGAAAATAGCTCGCAACAAAAATGGAACCGCAACGATTTTTTTTGTTGCGCCATTGACATTCAGAATCAATTCGTGAGTATGATGCAGAAAGCCGTCCGCTCTTTTTATCGTTTTTTTCTTTTTATCTTTTTTCTATCGCCGCTGGCTTCATTTGCCCAAGACCAGCTCTGGCAGTCCTTCACCAACATGCGCACCGTGCGCGGTTATCATGATCCGGATAACAGCAATTATATTTTTTCCCGGTTGATGGTCAGCTCGCCGCAGGGCATTTGGGCGGCAACCACCGGCGGCGTTTTGTTGTGGGAGAGCAATCGCCAAGCGTTTCGCCAATTCAACAACACCAACGGGTTGCGGCAAAACACCACGCGCGCCATCGGGCGCGACAGCCGCGGCCGCATTTGGATCGCGTTGGGAACCGGCACCATCGCCCAACCGGCGGGCCTCATCGACGTGTATAATCCGGCGAATAATTCATTCACCCGCATCAACGATTTTATCAACCGCAGCATTTATGATTTCATCAGCCGCGGCGATTCCATGTACATCGCGCTGGATCGCGGCATTAGCTTGTATGACGTCGGCCGCAACGAGGTGAAAGAGACGTATCAAAATCTCGGCAGAAGCTTTGCGCGCGGCACGCCGGTGCATGCGCTTTTTTTTGACGGCCGCGATTTGTGGGCGGCCACCAGCATCGGCATCGCGCGCACCTCGTTGAACCTGCCGAATCTGCTGGCGCCGGAGAGCTGGACAAATTACACCACTGCCGACGGTTTGCCCTCGGAAAGGGTGCGTGGTTTTACGCGCTTCGGTCTCAATATCGTCGCAGCGACTTCCAACGGCGTGGCCGCATTCAACGGCCAGCGTTGGACAAGCGCTGGCTTGCCCAACGTCGAAGTTTTGCAACTCTTGACCACGCAGGAAAACAATCGCGCCGTGATCTATGCCGCCACGCCCTCCGGGGTGTTTCGGGCGGAAGTGCTCGGCACGTGGAGTTTGGTCGGCAGAAGTCTCGCCATCATCACCGGCATGGTCACTGATGACGCGGGCGTGCTTTGGGTGTCAACGTACAACAACGGTTTGTATGATTTTGAGCGCGTCGGTCAGTCATGGCGTTTGCACGAACCGGACGGCCCGGCAACGAACAGTTTCTCCTCGCTGAGTTTGGATTTGGACGACAATCTTTGGGGCACTTCGAGCAACAACGGTTTGCAAATTTACGATGGCACCCGCTGGTATAGTTACAATCTCTCCACGCAACCGTCGATCTGGCCGGATGTGCGGCAGATCGTGCATTTGGCGAACGGCGAGCATTGGGTGGGAACGTTTGGCGGCGGCATTTATATTTTGACCGGCCCGGTGAATGCGCTGACGCTCAAACGCCGTATTGAGGCGTCCAGCGGCATTCTTTCCAGCGCGCAGGGTGTGCCAAATTTCCCGGCGGTGCCTTATTTGAAAACCGATAATCAGGGCAATATTTGGATTCTCAATTTTGACGCGTCAAACACCAACGCGTTGCTGGCGCGCACGCCCGCGGATAATTACGTGTATTTCTCTACCAGCGACGGTTTGCGCAGCGCGGTCGTTTCCGTTTTAGAAATTGAAAAAAGAGAAAGCGCGCCGGATCGCATCTGGATCGGTACGCAAAACAGTGGCATCAGCGTGTTGGATTACAACGGCACGTTGTCCAACAAGGCCGATGATGATTTGACCGGCGAGCTTGATTTGGATGACAATCTGTTGGGCCTCAACGTCACCAGCATCGCGCAAGATCGCGACGGTTATATTTGGATTGGCACCGACAAAGGGTTGAATTATTTTTTCGGCAGCGGCGGGGTCAACGATCGTTTCTGTTATAATTTGATCAGCGACGATGTGAAAACCATAAAGGTCGATCCGCGCAACAACAAGTGGGTGGGCACCGGCGCCGGCATCACCGTGCTTTCCGGCGAAGATAATTGCTCGACCACGGAATACACCGTCGAGAACAGCCCCATCGTCGGAAATTTCGTGACCAGCATCGCGTTCAACACGCAAACCGGCGATGCGTGGATTGGCACAACCACCGGGCTGTCGCGCTTCCGCACACAGTTCACCGAGCCGAAGCCTGATCTGAGCGGACTGACAGGTTATCCGAATCCGTTTATTCTGCATGAGGGCAACGCCAATTGCGGCTCGCAGAGCGGTTTTCGCATCACCAACCTCGCCGAAGAAAGCGCCGTGAAGATTTACAGCGTCAACGGCGAGTTGATCCGCAGTTATTCCACCGATGACGTTCCCGGCGCGCAAGTTTGCTGGGACGGCCGCGACAGCGCAGGCAAGCTCGTGCCGAGCGGCGTTTATTTATTCGTCGCCTTCGTCGAATCATCCGGCGTCAGCGCGGTGGGAAAGGTGGCCGTGGTACGGCGATGATTTCGTAACACAGACCGCCGGTCTGTTTATGTTAAGCGAAGAGGAAAACTAAGGATAGCCATGATTCTTGAGAGCTTCGAAATTGATTCTCGCAACGAACTCCCGGAGCAAGTTGAATTTTATCGAACAGATGCTAACCGGTATCTGGCTATGGAAACGCGCTCGGCATTAGGACAGTTCATGACACCGGCGCCTGTCGCCTCATTCATGGCTTCGCTATTTCAACAACCAACCGGTAAAACAGTTCGCTTGCTCGATCCCGGCGCTGGCGTGGGCTCATTAACTGCGGCATTTGTCGAAAAAATAAATCAAACTGAAGCTCAACCCCAAAAGCTCTCCGTAACCGCTTATGAGATTGATCCGCTTTTAGTAAATTATCTCAATTCAACTTTAAAAGCCTGCCGGCAAAAATGTGAACCTGCCGGAATTGAATTTGATTATGAAATTGTGCAAAAGGATTTCATTGGCGCCGCCGCAGAAATGCTGAACAATGATTTGTTTTCCGCGACGGCACAAAAATTAGATTTCTCCCACGCCATCATAAATCCTCCTTATAAAAAAATAAATAGCGACTCAAAACATCGCTTGTTGTTGCGCTCCGCTGGAATCGAAACGAGTAATCTCTATACTGCTTTCCTGTCCCTTGCGATAAAAATGCTCCAGAACGACGGCGAGCTGGTTGCCATTGTGCCGCGCAGCTTCTGCAATGGTCCTTATTTCAAACCGTTTAGAAAATTCTTGTTGCAAAACATGGGACTGCAAAGAATTCATGTTTTCACCCAGCGCGATCAAGCGTTTCATGACGACGAGGTGTTGCAAGAGAATCTGATTTTTCACGCGATCAAAGGGAGAAAAGCGCAACAGGTCGTCATTTCCTCAAGTGACGGGCCGGAATTTGATGACATGACCATCTTTGAAGTTCCTCATGATCGGGTTGTTGACCTGAGGGAGCCTGATCTGATTATTCATGTCGTTACCAGCCAACTCGACCAATACGTCAGCGATCGGATGAAAGTCTTTCGCCATACGTTGAATGATTTAAACCTCGAAGTTTCTACCGGCCCGGTGGTTGATTTTAGATTAAGTGAACATATTTTGGAAAAGCCCAATGGGCAAAGCTTTCCTCTCATTTATCCGGCGCATTTTGAAAATCATCAGATCAAATGGCCAAAAATAAACGGCCGCAAGCCGAATGCAATTGCCGACACCAAAGAAGTTGAACCATGGCTTATGCCCAACGGGCATTACACGCTCGTGCGCAGATTTTCTGCCAAAGAAGAGCGCCGGCGGCTTGTGGCTGCAATACATTATCCTCAATTTGTGCCTTCAGAAAAAATTGGCTTTGAGAATCATCTCAACGTCTTTCATGCAAATCATCGCGGGTTGAACGCTGAAATCACAAAAGGCCTGGCCGTTTTCCTGAACTCGACACTGGTTGATACATACTTTCGACAATTTAACGGCCATACTCAGGTTAATGCTTCTGATCTGCGAATGCTGCATTATCCCGATATTCAGTTTCTCAAAGATCTGGGCGCTTACGTGTGCGGTGGCGAGTTCCCGACACAGGAAAAAATTGACTTTGAGTTAGAAAGGAAAATTCAAGCCATGTCCCAAACGCCCTCGCCTGATCCAGTCAAAATAAAAAAACGTATTGACGAAACGATTGACATTCTAAAAGAAATGGGGTTGCCCAAAGCTCAACAAAATGATCGTTCCGCCTTGACACTGCTGGCGCTCACGAATATGAAGCCGGCAAACACATGGAAAGAAGCGCAAGCTCCTTTAATAGGAATTACGCCTATCATGGATTTCAGCCGGGATCATTACGGAAAAATGTATGCTCCAAATACCCGAGAAACTTTTCGTCGTTTTACCATGCATCAATTTGTGGAAGCAGGAATAGTGATTCAAAATCCCGATCAACCTGAGCGCCCAATCAATAGCCCTAATTGGTGTTATCAAATTGAGCCTGAGACGCTGACATTATTAAAAATGCATGGCAATATCCAATGGCAAAAAACGCTTGCGGCTTATCTAAAAAATCGTGAAACTTTAAAACAAAAATATGCCAGAGAACGGGCAATGCTGATGGTGCCGGTAAGCCTTGGCAAAGAGCAGGAGATTCAACTCACACCGGGAAAACATAGCGAACTCATCAAACAAATCATTGAAAATTTCTGCTCGCGATTTGCACCGGGAGGGCAAATCATCTACGTTGGCGATACCGGTTCCAAGTGGGGATATTTTGATAAAGTCCGATTAGAAAAGCTTGGGGTCGCAGTAGATTCTCACGGAAAAATGCCCGATGCTATAATTTATTATCCTAAGAAGAACTGGCTGTTTCTTATCGAGGCTGTAACGAGCCATGGTCCGATGGACAGCAAACGTCGAATTGAATTGGAAAAACTATTCAAAAAATTAAAAGCGGGTTTGGTTTATGTAACTGCATTTCAAAATCGTTTGGAAATGGCACGCTATTTACCCGAAATATCGTGGGAAACTGAAGTCTGGGTTGCTGAAACACCATCCCACCTGATTCATTTTGATGGACATCGGTTTCTTGGCCCTTATGATAAGTAAACAACAATTACAAATCCGTACTCGCTCCGATCCGACTGTTTCACCTTAAAACGTCATCGGGAGCAAAACTGGGGCGCGTTAAAAACATGAAAATTTGTTGCAACTCTGCAATATTGATTTTTTATTAAAATACGTCGGCTCACTTTTTCAGTATCTCCAATAATTCCAAACGTTCGTTGTTCAACAAGACATACTAATATTGGCATGCTCAAAAAATACCACCACAAATCGTGGCCGCGTTTGGCGAGATGAAATTAAATCCACCGCAGGCACACGCTTTGCAAGACAACCTTTCAGTCCGGGAAAATGCTTCAAACTTTTTCTTTGCACAATTACGCACTCGTTGATCGCGTCGAGTTAACGCTCGGTTCAGGATTGAATGTGTTTACGGGCGAAACGGGGGCGGGGAAGTCGATTTTAATCGGGGCGATGGCGGCCTTGCTAGGAGAGCGAGCCGCATTTCATGAACCTCGTGACCCCGAGCAAAAAGCGATCATCGAAGGGCTCTTTGTCAACTGTTCCTCTCCCCGGCTGGAGCAATTCTTGCGTGACCACGCGCTGGAGATAGGTGAAGATGGCGGTTTTCTGCT
>Ga0247727_10008942_pt1 | contig 18385 bp, 14 predicted proteins | sample WisWelCaveWW1625_FD_202498 | JGI IMG/M metagenome (GOLD analysis project Ga0247727, IMG submission 202498) | Biofilm microbial communities from Wishing Well Cave, Virginia, United States - WW16-25 | ecosystem: Environmental > Aquatic > Deep subsurface > Groundwater > Cave microbial mat | place... | reverse complement strand
CTCCTTGCGGTCGTGGTGGCGGGCGCGGGGATGGCGGGAGCGGTTTCGATCTACCGGCGTGCGGGGCTGTCCCAGCGCCTGGCCTCTCTTTCCGGTCCCGTGTACGCGCTGGTGCGGAACCTCTACTTTGTGGACGAGCTGTACGACGCCGCGATCGTCCGGCCGTTCTACCGCCTTTCCCGGTTCTCCGCCGGGTTCGATCGCCTCATCGTGGACGGTGCGGTCAACGCAGCCGGTGCCACGGCGGACATCGCGGGGCACCTGATCAAGCTCTTCCAGACCGGCTACGTGAGGCACTACGCGCTGGGTTTCCTCGCCGGCGTCGTGGCCATCCTCCTCTACCTCGTCTCGTCGTAGAACGCGGAGCCGGAGCCATGGCAACCTTCGACGTTCAGCTCGTGCTCCCGGTGGTGGTCCTGGTGGCGTACGCCCTTCTGGGGCTCCTGTGCGCGCCGTTCCATCGCGTCCTCGGCCGCTGGTTCCTCCCGGCCGTCATCGCCCTGCCCGGGCTCGTCCTGGCGGGCGCTTTCACGGCCCGATGCTGGCGCATGTGGGCCGCGACCGGCCCGATGGTGACCGCGGGTGGGCTCGTCCGCGTGGACGGGTTCGGCCTGTTCTTCTCGTTCCTTCTGCTGATCGTCGGCGCGCTCACGGTCCTGGGATCGCCCCGCTTCCTGGAGCGCGAGGAGGCGGACCACGGCGAGTTCTACCCTCTGGTCCTGCTGTCGGTCGCGGGGATGATCGTCATGCTCCAGACGACCCACCTCCTCATGGTGCTCGTGGGGCTCGAGGCGTTTTCCCTGGCCCTCTACGTCCTCACGGGCCTGACACGCCAGAGGGTGCGCTCCGTCGAGTCGGCGCTCAAGTACTTCCTCCTGGGAGCGTTCTCCTCGGGGTTCCTCGTCTACGGGATGGCGCTGCTCTATGGCGCGGCGGGATCGCTCGACCTGGCCACGATCGGCGAGGCGGCGGCGGCGCGGCCCTCCGCGATCCTCTGGCTCGGCATGGGGCTCGTGCTCATCGGCCTCGCGTTCAAGGTCGCCGTCGTTCCGTTTCATCACTGGGTCCCGGACGTGTACCAGGGGGCTCCGACGAACGTCGCCGCGTTCATGGCCGCCGCCACGAAGACCGCGGCGTTCGCGGTGATCCTGCGATTCCTCGTCGGCGCCTTCGGCGAGCAGGAGCAGGTCTGGGTCCCCCTGGTCACAGTCCTGTCGATCCTGACGATGACGGTCGCGAACCTGGTCGCGCTCGCCCAGACGAACATCAAGCGCCTCCTGGCCTTCTCGTCCATCAGCCACGCCGGCTATCTCCTCATCGCCGTGGTATCCGGACCCCGAGACGGGGTCCCCGCAGTCCTCTTCTACCTCGCCGCGTACGTGCTCATGACCCTGGGCGCGTTCGCCGTGGCCGCCGCCGTGGGGAGAGCGGACGCCGGCGGCGAGAGCGGGTACAACCTCGATGCCTGGGCCGGACTCGGCTGGCGACGCCCCTGGCTCGGCGTCGCGATGAGCCTCTTCCTTTTTTCCCTCGCGGGCATCCCTCCGACCGGCGGGTTTCTTGCGAAATACGTCGTTTTCCAGGCGGCCGTTCGATCCGGTAGCTGGCTTCTGGCGGTCGTCGGAGTCCTGAACGCGGTCGTGGGCGCCTACTACTACCTCCGCGTCGTCGTCGCCCTGTGGATGAAGGAGACCGAGCAAGGCGAGGAGGCGTTCCCTCTTCCCGTGCCGGCGGGCATGGCCTGGGTCATGGCGCTCTCGAGCGCGGGCGTCCTCTATCTGGGTCTGGCGCCGGGACGGCTCCTCGACCTCGTCGAGAGCCTCGCGGAATCGCTCCTCTGAGTCCCGCGGGTCCATGCCGCGACGCATCCTTTTCCTGTGGACGCTGTCCTCGGTTGACCGTATACGAGAGCGCAGACACCGGAATGGGGTCGCGGGCACCGTGGGGGGATCCCGCGGCCTCGTTCCGGAGTCGATTCCTCCTCCCGATTGACGCCCGCATCGCTCGGCGGTACCTTCCTCCTGGACCGCATGCTCGCGAAAGGGGGCGAACAGGTTTCGACGGGAAGGCAGAGGCGGGAGTAGCACGCCGAGGACCACTCCCTCGTTAATCCGGTGGAAACTAAACTAGCTGGCAACGACCAACTAGCTTTCGCTGCTTAAGCAGTGACGTCTCCCGGGTGGCCCTCCCGAGGCGATCCGGCGAGGCGACGACAATTCGGGATGGTCCCGCGGCGACGCCCGTGACCGCGGGACGAGAAGCTCGGGCTGGTCCTCCTCCCATTTGCCGCTCAGCGGGAGGGGGGCGAGATAAAAGACGAGACGGCTAAGCGTGTAGAAGCTTCCGTACGAGCCTTTTCGGACGCGGGTTCGATTCCCGCCGCCTCCACCATTCCAAGCTTCTCCGAGAGCGGACGCGATGGGCCGCCTCTCGGTCGCGAAGACGCGCAAGTGGGTCAGCGTGAGGGACTTCGCGCCGAGGGTGCAGACGTCGGCGAGCCTCACCGATTCTAGAGAATCCTCCCTCCGCCAAGGACACATGAAAGCGGCCCTGGACTTGCGTCGGCTCGGACGGCTACGCGGCCCGCCAGAACATTCCAGTTGAAGCAGGTCGAATCCCGACGTATCGTACGCGTGGGGGTCTCCCCGATGACGACAAGCGCGGACAGTCGATCCACGGTCCGCCCCACCTGGGATCAATCTCCTCCCTGATGGGAGGGTCATCATGGGTCGCCCGGTCGTTCGATCTCTCTCCTTCGTTGTTCTTCGACGGCTCCCCCAGCTCGGCATGGCGGCTCTGGCGGTCGGCTTCGTGCTGGGGGCCACTGTGCACGAAGATCGTGTCCACCATGAGGCTCGCCTGGAGACTGCGGCCCCGGCATCGCACCGAGCGCTGAGCTTCGAGGAGCGCGTCCGGTACCAGCGGCGGATCGAGGAGGTCTACGGGCGGTACCGCAGCTGGCCCAAGGAGAACCCCGGCCCCAAGCCGGCGCTCGAGCAGGTGCTCCCCGGCGCGATGATCCGGCAGCGCGTAGCGGATTCCCTCGGCAAGAGCGCGGCGCTCGAACGCTTCTGGTCGCGCCCCTTGGACGGTGAACAGCTCCAGGCCGAGATGGACCGCATGGCGCGACAGACCAGGAGCCCAGGACGGCTGGCTGATCTGTTCGCGGCCCTCGACGACGACCCGTCCCTGATCGCCGAGTGCCTGGCGCGGCCGGTGCTGGTGGACCGGCTGGCGCGCGACTGGTACGCGCGCGACGAGCGCTTTCACGGCGCGCTCAGGCGGAAGGCCGAGGGGGCGCACGCCGTCCACCCGGACACGGCAGACATGCCGAAGCTCGGCGCCGACTACAGCGAGGTCGAGTGGCGCCTCGCGGCGGACGGGCCGAAAGCCGGCGGAACGCCGGAGGGACTGGGACCCGAATCGGGCCGGACAGTGGGCTGCGCCGTGATCTACCTCGATGCCGAGGAGTGGCGAGCGCACGTGGACCGCCTCGCGGAGTCGTTCGGGGTGGAGCGCTTTTCGCGGACCGCCGGTGAGAAGTCGACGCTCATCGACGAGCTTCCGGTGCGGCGACCCTCGCCGCTGATCGAGGAGAACGATCGATTCGTCGTCACGGCGGTGCTGTCCAAGGAGGTCGATCGCCTGCGGACCGCAGAGGTCAGTTGGAGCAAGCGACCGTTCGACGCGTGGTGGACCGAGGAAGGTCGCAACGGCGTCGATCTTTCCCACCCAGCGGAGTTCTCTCCCGTTCCACCTCCGCGAGGTGGATACCGCCCGGTCTCGATCCATTCCGGCGGCTGTATCGATGACACCTGGCGCTGGATGGCCGGGGCCGCGCCGTCACCAAGGTACCGACACACGGCAGTGTGGACGGGTGTGGAGTTGATCGTGTGGGGCGGGTACAACGGATCGTCCTACCTCAACACCGGCGGGCGCTACGACCCGGCGACGGACACCTGGAGCCCGACATCGACGGGTTCGTACGTGCCGTCCGGCAGACGGGACCACACGGCGGTAGTGGACGGGCACCGAGATGATCGTCTTTGGAGGGGGCAGCCCTTTCAACCTGAACACCGGCGGGCGCTACAACCCGGTGACGGACACGTGGACCCCGACGTCTACCGACGTGAATGCCTATCGGACGCTGCACACGGCGGTATGGACGGGGACGGAGATGATCGTCTGGGGCGGTGGCTGTTGCACCGGCTGGCGCTACAACCCAGCGACGGGCAGCTGGACCCCAACCTCCACCGTCAACGCGCCATCGGGTCATTCCAGACATACGGCGGTATGGACGGGTACGGTGATGATCGTCTGGGGTGGCTACAACGGATCGTCCCTCAACACCGGCGGGCGCTACGACCCGACGGCCGACACCTGGACCCCGACCTCCACCGGTGCGAACGTGCCGTCGGGCAGATACTTCCATACGGCGGCGTGGACGGGAACGGAGATGATCGTCTGGGGCGGGTACAACGGATTGTCCTACCTCAACGCCGGCGGGCGCTACGACCCGACGACCGACACCTGGACCCCGACCTCCACCGGTGCGAACGTGCCGTCGGGCAGATACATGCCTACGGCGGCATGGACGGGCGCGGAGATGATCGTCTGGGGCGGGTACAACGGCTCCTACCTGAACAGCGGCGCGCGCTACGAACCGAGGACGGACACGTGGCATCCGACCTCCACCGGCGCGAACGTGCCATCGCCGCGGAGAGAGCAAAGGGCGGTGTGGACCGGCACGGAGATGATCGTCTGGGGAGGCTATCCCATCACGAACACCGGCGGGCGCTACGACCCGGCGACGGACGGCTGGACGCCGACCTCCACAGACGCCACCGCGCCGCCAGCGGGGAGGCGCCAGCAGACGGCCGTGTGGACGGGCGCGGAGATGGTCGTCTGGGGTGGGTACCTGTACACGAACAGCGGCGGGCGCTACGACCCGGCGACGGACACCTGGACCCCGACCGCCACCGGCAGCAACGTGCCGTCGGCCAGGTACTGGCACACGGCGGTGTGGACGGGAACGGAGATGATCGTCTGGGGCGGGGACGGGGGCGGCTCCTACCTGAAGACCGGCGGACGCTACGATCCGACGACGGACACTTGGATTCCGACGTCCACCGGTGCGAACGTGCCCTCGGGGAGATACGTCCACACGGCGGTGTGGACCGGCACGGAGATGATCGTCTGGGGTGGCTATCCCTACACCAACAGCGGTGGCCGCTACAACCCCGCAAGGGACACCTGGATCCCGACCTCCACCGGCGTCGACGTGCCCTCGGAACGGGGACAGCACACGGCGCTGTGGACCGGCAGCGAGATGATCGTCTGGGGTGGGTACAACGGGTCCTACCTGAACACCGGCGGGCGCTACGACCCGGCGACGGACACCTGGATTCCGACGTCCACGAGCGCGGACGTGCCGTCGGAAAGGCGTTCGCACACGGCGCTGTGGACGGGAACGGAGATGATCGTCTGGGGCGGGGATGGCGATGCGTCCTACCTGAACACCGGCGGGCGCTACGACCCGTCGACGGACACCTGGAACTCGACGCCCACCGGCGCGAACGTGCCGTCGGGGAGGCACTCGCACACGGCGGTGTGGACCGGAACGGAGATGATCGTCTGGGGCGGGGCTGGCGATGGCTCGTACCTGAACAGCGGGGGGCGCTACGACCCGGCTGCGAACGCCTGGGCTCCGACCGTCATCGACCACGCCATGCCGTCGGGAAGGCGATTCCACTCGGCGGTGTGGACGGGCACGGAGATGATCGTCTGGGGCGGCTACCTGTACGGCGGAGACGGCGTCGAGTACGACCCGAGCACTGGCGGCATGTACTGCGCCCGGTCGAATTGCACGGTGAGCTCGTGGTACCCTGACGTCGACGGCGACGACTACGGCGTCGGCTCGACCGCCGTTCTCTCCTGCACGCGGCCGCCGGGGCACGTCGCGATCGCGGGCGATTGCGAAGACGCGAACCCGAACTGCACCACCGACTGCACGGACGGCGACCGCGACGGGTTCTGCGTCACGACGGACTGCGACGACACCAACCCGAGCTGCACGACCGATTGCGGCGACTCGGACGCGGACGGGTTCTGCAACCCGAACGACGACTGCCCGTCCGTACCCAATCGACTCCAGCGCGACATAGATTCCGATGGGGCGGGGGACGCGTGCGACTGCGATCCTGCCGACCCGGCAAACTCCGGCACGCTCGGCCCGGCAAGCAACCTGCGCTTCGTCTCCTCGAGCGACCTGGCGTGGGACCCGCCGCCCGAGGGTGGTGGGATGACCTACGACCTCGTGCGAAGCGATGCCGCGGCGGACTGGCAAGACGTGACCTGCCCCGCGACCGAGACGACCGTCATGGCGGCCTCGGACGCTGCAACACCGTCGTGGCCCAGAGGCTTCTTCTACTTGGTGCGGGTCAGGGGCATTTGCGGCGAGAACCTGGGGACGACGTCGGCCGAGCAACGCCGGCGGGCGGCCGCGTGCACGCCATGAGCGGACTCGTAGAACGAATGGGAGCCGTTTCACGCAGGATCGCCGTGGCGATGGTTCTGTCGGCTTCAACCCTCGCACATGCCCGCGAGTTGACGTTCGAGCAGCGCGTGGCCGCGCAGGAGGCGATCGAGCGCGCCAACTACCGGCACACGATCGGTGCATCGCAGCCCTTCGAGCGCTCGGTCCCGCGGGAGGTCCTCGAACAACGGGTCCGGGCATACCTCAAGGAAACGGTGGCGCTCGAAATCTACTGGTACACGCACATCACGTCCGAGATGCTCCGGCGCGAGGCGGAGCGGATCACCCGTGGGACGCGTCTGCCCGAACGACTCCGCGAGATCCGGGCCGCCCTCGGAAACGACGAGTTCCTGTTCCAGGAGTGCGTCGCGCGCGCCACGCTTGTGGATCGACTCGCGCGGCACTTCTTCGCGAGCGACCAGGTCCTCCACGCCGCCTCGTGGAACAAGGCGACGGCGCTGCGAGAAGACCTTCTCGCCTGCCGGCTGGACCCGAGCGAGGAGGATCCCCGCCGCGCGGTGATCGAGGACGGCGCCGAGGAAGCGGAGCGACCCCCGGCGCTGGACGGAGCGCCGGGCGAGATCGGACCGATCGAGGAGCCGCCGGACGCGCTCATCGTCCGCGTCCCGCTCGGCGAGCACGCGGGGCGGATGCGCATCGCCGCCTACGCGGTTCCGAAGCGGACCTGGGACGACTGGTGGGCGGAAGCTTCCCCTGCGCTCGACGAGACCGGAGTCCCGGCGGTTGCTTCGGAGCGGGAGACGGGACCCGTGTACGTCGATGGCTGTCTGCCGGACGATCGCTGGGACAACGCCTCGCTCGAGGTCCCGGACTCGCTCACCAACGACACCGCGGTCTGGACGGGCTCGCTCATGGTCCTCTGGTCGGGATCCTACGGTTGGAGGTACGACCCGGCCACGGACACCTGGTCCCGCATGTCGACCGTGGGCGCACCGCTGGGCACGTATACGGCGGTCTGGACCGGGAGCCGTGTGATCGCCTGGGGCGGCTCGACCGCGACCAACGCAGGCGGCCTCTACGATCCCGTCACGGACACGTGGTCGCCGATGACGACGATCGGTGCTCCCTCGGGGCGTACCTATCACTCGGTGATCTGGACCGGGAGCCGAATGATCGTCTGGGGAGGGGGGTTGAGTTCCGGATACACCAACACGGGGGGTAGCTACGATCCCGTCACGGACACCTGGACCGCTCTGTCCTCGATCAACGCTCCTCGCGCCCGTGTGATGCACACGGCGGTCTGGACCGGGACCAGGATGATTGTCTGGGGTGGATTCACTTCGTGGTTACAGCCCACGAACACCGGCGGCATCTACGATCCCGTTAGGGACCGCTGGTCCGCGACCGCGACGACCGGAGCTCCCTTCGGTCGAATCGAGCACGCGGCAGTCTGGACGGGGACCAGGATGATCGTCTGGGGTGGCACCTCGACGCTGTCGAACTTCACGAACACCGGCGGGATCTACGATCCGCTCGCAGACACATGGTTCCCGACGAGCACCACGGGTGCTCCTATTGCACGCCGGGAGCTGCCCCCGGGGATCTGGACGGGGACGGAGATGATCGTCTGGGGCGGCGTCCGCGACCCGGGCGCCGTCACGAATGACGGCGCGATCTACGATCCGTCGAACAACACGTGGCGACCGATGTCCAACGTGAACGCACCACCAGCCTACGGAGATCCGCCCTCCGCGGTCTGGACCGGCTCCTCGATGATCGTCTTCGGTGGAGGGAGCAGCAAGGGCGGCCGGTATGCCCTCGATTCCGATTCCTGGACCCCGACGTACACGGTACCGCTCCAGGAACGCCAGGGACAAACGGTGGTGTGGACCGGAACGCACATGATCGTCTGGGGTGGCGGACCGGGCGGCGGCCGGTACGATCCAGCGCTGGACAGCTGGTCCGACGTGTCGAAAACGAACGCCCCCGAGGGGAGGACCGGTCACACGGCCATCTGGACGGGCAGCCGCATGATCGTGTGGGGCGGTTCGGTCGGCGGGCGATACAACCCGGTAGCCGACGCGTGGGAGCCCATCTCGACGGACGCCGCGCCGGACCCGCGCGCCGGCCACACGGCAGTCTGGACGGGGACCGAGATGCTGGTGTGGGGTGGGACCAACGGTCTGTCGCTCGACAGCGGCGCCCGGTACGACCCCGATGCGGATCGCTGGAAGTCGCTGAGCCGCGCGGGCGCACCGGCGGCTCGCTACGGTCACGCGGCCGTGTGGACCGGGGACCGCATGGTGGTGTGGGGCGGAAGCCCGGGCCTGAACACCGGTGCGAGGTACGACCCAACCTCCGATGCCTGGTCTCCCACGGCGATCGCTGGTGCTCCTTCACCCCGCACCGGTCACACCGCGGTGTGGGACGGGAGCAGGATGATCGTCTGGGGGGGCACGACGGGCGGCAGTTATCTCGATGGCGGCGGGCTCTACGATCCGACCGCGGATACCTGGTCCCCCACCGCGCTGTCGGGCGCTCCATCGCCCCGCACTGGTCACACCGCAGTGTGGGAGGGAAGCAGGATGATCGTCTGGGGCGGCGTGACAAGCGGCGGTCCCCTCGGTAGCGGGGCGCTCTACGATCCGGCTGCGGATGCCTGGTCGCCGACGTCGGCTGCGGACGCACCGCTCCCGCGCTGGGGACATTCGGCGGTCTGGGCCGACGGATCGATGGTCGTGTGGGGAGGGCTCAGGGGGTTCTTCCAGTACCGCGTGTCCGGCGGCCGGTACGTCTTCGGCCAGTTCGAGGACCACGACGGCGATGGCATCACTCCCTGCGGCGGCGACTGCGACGACGCGAACCCCAACGCCTTCCCTGGTGCGCGGGAGGTCTGCGATGGCGCGGACAACGACTGCGACGCGACGGTGGACTCGGGGGTGGACGCCGATCTCGACGGTTTCGACGCGTGCCGTGATTGCGACGATGCGAACCCGGCGATCTTCCCGGGTGCGCCGGAGGTCTGCGACGGCGTGGACAACGACTGCGACGAGGGCACCGACAACGCGCCCGAGATCTGCGATGGTGTGGACAACGACTGCAACGGAAAGATCGACGATTTCGCCACGCCGCTTCCTCCTCCGCCCCTGCTCTTCGAACTGCACTTCACGAATCGGGACGTGATCCGTTGGGGTCGCCCCTCGGGGTGGACTACGCGCGGCTACGACGTCGTCCGCGGCAACCTCGGGGCGCTCCTCGGCGGCCGTGGCGATTTCGCCCATTCGCTCGAGTCCTGTGTCGAAATCGAGTCCCCGGATACACCCTCCTTCAGCGTCGCAGGGTCGCCATCCCGGGGGCAAGGCTGGTACTACCTCATCCGGGCACTCGGCTGCCCCAAGAACGGGTCCTACGATGACGGTGCGCCTTCGCAGGTTGGCGGCCGGGACGCGGAGATCGAGAGCAGCCCTGCGGCGTGCCCCTGAGGAATCCCGGCCCGGGTCACGGCTTGCAGAGCCCGTCCAAGTTGCAGTTCGTCACCGAGAGACACCAGGCAGTCGTCCGCGGTAGTGCACGTGCACGCCTCGTCGACGCAGAGGCCCTGGCCGCATCTGGAGTCGGGCAGCAGTTCTCCAAGCCTGGGGTGGACTCCAGGGGACTGTAGGGGACTCCAGGCGACTCGGAGGGGCAACGGATTCGGTAGAGAATCGAGCCCTGGTAACGGAAGTCACGCGCTACGGAGGATCGGTTTCCACGAGAATCTGCTCCAGCAGGGCGAGCAGCTTCCTCTCGACGGCCATGCTCTTGACGGTGGCGAGTTCTTCGCTGTTCGCGTGTCGCAGGATCTCACGACAATCGCGGCGACTCTTGTGGCTCCCGTGGCTTGCCCAGATCAGTTTGGACAGTGCGGCATCGCTGCGCGCGGCAATGGGCAACGTGAGTCCGGGAAGCACCTCCGCCATCACCGACCGCGCGAGCTCACCGGGAATCGACGACTCGGGGTAGAGGTCGAGCTTGAGGGCTTGATCGATGTCCAGGATCTGGAACATCGTCCTCGTCGCAAGCGCCGCACGGACGGTCTGCTCCTCGAGGTGAAACCCCGCTGCCGCCAGCTCGCGCAACAAGGCCTCGCGGTTCTTGAGCGCGGCCTCGGAGTCGATGACCAGATCGAGATCCTGGGTCATGCGGGGTTCGCCGTAGGCCACCGCGGTGACGCCACCCGTCAGGTGGAAGCGAACCCCGACTCGATTCAGCACCCCGACGAGTCTCGTGAGCGTCGGTCGGAAGATCTCAACCTGGTGCACGGATGCGCATTCCTTCGATCAGCGCTCGGGTCGTGGGGTCGCCTCCGTACTGACGCAGTGCGACCTCCCATTTCAGCCGCTCGGCGGAGAGTGGCCCCCGCTCGGCGAGGATCTGCCGCGCGACGAAGCCCCGGGCCCAGGACAGCAGCGCGTCCGCGCGCTGAACGCGTTCGCGGATCGTCATCGAATCGATCCGCCGACGATACTCGACTTCAATGCGACTCAAGGGCGCCCTCGCCACGCACATTATAGAGGAAGGCGGGCGGTTCGACGTCACCCGGGCCCGCGGTCAAACTCCCGCTGCGGCTTGTTACACAGCTGTGACGGCTGGCCCGGGTCTCCCGGCCCATAATGTTCCCGTGGTCAACAAACGCCATGGAGGTACGAGATGAGAACCCCCCGAAGCCTCGGCCGCGCGCTCCGCGGCGGCTGTCTGGTCCTGCTGCTCCCGCTGGCCGGCGACCTCGTGCCTTCCGGCGCGAATCCGGCGCCGGGAGGCGAGACGCGAGCCGTCGATGTCGTGATCTGCCTCGATACGTCGGGGAGCATGAAGGACCTGCTCGACTCCACCCGGGCGCGCATCTGGGACGTGGTCAACGAGCTGGCGAAGATGAAGCCGACGCCCGAGCTGCGCGTCGGCCTCTTGAGCTTCGGCACCGACCAGGCCACGGAGCGCGAGGGCTGGATCGTTCAGCACCTCGACCTCACCGAGGAGTTGGACTCCGTGTATGCTGAATTGATGTCGCTCGCGATCGGCGGGAGCGAGGAATACGTGGGCCGAGTCCTGAACAAGGCGCTCGACGGGATGAGCTGGTCCCGGAACCGGGACGCGCTGCGCGTGATCTTCCTCGCCGGCAACGAATCGGCCGATCAGGGAGTCGAGAGTGACGACTTCCGCGTTGCCGTGCGCGCCGCCCGCAAGCGCGGCATCATCGTCAACGCGCTGTATGCCGGCAACCGCGAGCAGGGCGTGGTCGAGCGGTGGCACGAGGTGGCCAAGGGCGGCGAGGGCAACTTCTCCGCCATCGACCCTTCCAGTGGGACGATCCAGATCGCGACGCCGCAGGACGCGCGACTGCTCCAGCTGAACGCGCTGCTCAACACGACGTACATGCCCTACGGTCCCCGCGGGCGGGATGGGCTTGCCAATCAGGTCGCGCAGGACGGCAATGCCTCGCGGCTCGGCGTCGAGTCGTGCAGCAGTCGCATCGTGGCCAAGGGCGGTGCTCTGTACACGAACGCCTCGTGGGATCTCGTGGACGCGACGCTGACCGAGGGGTTCGACTGGAACGCCCTGCCGCTCGCCGAACTTCCGAAGGAGCTGCAGTCGATGACGCGGGAGCAGCAGGTGGCCTCCGTCGAGGCCATGCGCAAGCAGCGCGAGTCGATCCAGACCGAGATCCAGCGAGTCAGCGCCGAGCGCGAGACCTTCATCCGCAACGCGCTGGCGGCGGACGCGACGGGCCTCGGCAGCGCCATGCGCCAGGCGATCCGCGAGCAGGCGATGGCCAAGGGGTTCAAGTGCGACGGTTGTTGAGGCTCGAACGGAGCGGCCGGCTTGGCACAGACGACGATCCTCGTCGTTGAGGACGACGCGGCGATCCGGCGAGGGCTGTGCGACGCCCTGGCCTTCGCCGGCTACGCGGTGGATGCGTGCGCCCAGGGGGACGAGGCGGTCGACCGGGCGCTCGCCTCGTCTCCCGACCTGCTGCTGCTCGACGTCCTGCTTCCCGGAAAGGACGGGTTCGAGATCCTGCGCGAGCTGCGCGCATCGCATCCGCAGCTCCCGGTGATCCTGCTGACGGCGCGCGGCGCCGAGGAAGATCGCGTGCGTGGCCTGAAGCTCGGCGCCGACGATTACGTGGTCAAGCCGTTCAGCGCCAGCGAGCTCCTGGCGCGCGTCGAGGCCGTGCTCCGCCGCTCGGCCGAGCGTCCCCGCGGCCTGCGCACCCTGCGCCTGGGCGACCGCACGGTCGACCTGGAGCTGGGCGAGATCGCACTCCTGGGCGGGGAGAAGCGTCGCCTGTCCGAGCTGGAATCGAGCATCCTGCGCTACCTGGTGGCCCATCGCGGGCGCCCCGTCGATCGCCGGGAGCTGCTGCAGCGCGTGTGGGGCGGGAACTCGCGCGAGATGGAGACGCGCACCATCGACATGCACGTCCGTCGCCTGCGCGAGAAGCTGGAGCTCGACCCGGCACAGCCCAAGCTCCTCGTGACGGTGCGCAGCCGGGGCTACATGCTCGCCGATCCGGACGGCCAGGAGGGCGCGTGAGGCGCGCCGAGCGCTTCTGGCTCGTCTTCGGGGCGTGCAATCTCGTCGTCGTTGCGGCACTCGTCCGGACCAGCGCGGTCGTCGTTCAGCTTGAGCGCTCGGAGCTGCAGGCCCGGGCGGAGACCGACTACCAGGAGTCGCTGCGGTTGGCGTTGTGGCGCATGGACTCCTGGCTGTCGTTGTTGCTCGCTCGCGAGGCCGCACGGCCGAGCGCCGACTACCAGCCGTTCGATCCCGCGAGCGGCCTCGCACCGTCACCGCTGCTCGAGCTGGACTCCGAGTTCCTGCTGCTGCACTTCGAGGTCGACTCGCGTGGCGCCGTGACCTCGCCGCAGATCCCGCTCGGCCCCGCGCCCGGCCTCTCCGAGGAGGAGCGTGCCCGGAGGGCAGCCGTCTTCGAGCGGTTCCTGCCGCATCTCCGACCGGAGGCGGTTCGAGCCGCGGTCGCTCGCGCCGATTCCCTGGTGGACGCGAAGCTGGGGAGCCCGGAGCGACCCGACAGCGACGCGGCGTGGATCGAGGCCCAGCAGGTCAAGTCGAAGAACGAATTCGACGCCCGCGTCGCCTGCACGGTGCCGCGGCCGCCGGGTGCGGACTCGGCCGGGCGCCAGGTCGTTGCCTGGCTCGATTCGCCGGGTGCTCCGGCGGAGCCGGCGCTGGCCTTCCTGCGTCGCATGGAGACCGGCGGCGAGGAGCGGTTCCAGGGGTTCGTCCTCGACTGGCCGCGGCTGCGCGAGCGGCTGCTGTTCGAGATCCGCGATCTGTTCCCCACCGCGGACCTGGAGCGCGTGGCCGCGGTCGCGCCGTCGGCCGGCGCGCTGGGACGCGGGCTGGCCAACGTGCCGGTCGCGCTCAGCACGCCGCCCCCGGCCGCCGTCGCGGCCCCGGGGATCACCGCCGGGCGTGCGGCGCTGGGTCTGGCCTGGCTCGCCGTGATCGGCGCGATGGTCGCCGTCGGCGCCACGCTGCGCAAGAGCATCGACCTCGGCGAGCGACGGCGCCGTTTCGTCTCCGCGGTGACGCACGAGCTGCGCACCCCGCTGACGACGTTCCAGATGTACTCCGAGATGCTCGCCGACGGCGTCGTCCGCACCGAGGAGCAACGCCTCGTCTACCTGCGGACGTTGAAGGAAGAGTCGCGGCGGCTTTCGGCCATGGTGGCCAACGTGCTGGCCCACGCCCGACTCGAGGAGCGGCGCGGCCCACGCCACGTCGAGTCGCTGAGCCTCGAGTCCCTGATCGAGCGGGTGCGGCCGCCGCTCGAACGCCGCGCGGAGTCTTCGGGGATGACGCTCGACATCGGGACCGCCGGATCCGTCGCGGCGCCGTTGACCGTGGATCCCGACGCGATCGGCCAGATCCTGGCCAACCTCGTGGACAACGCCGGGAAGTACGCACTCGGCGGGGAGTCGGCGACGATCTCGCTCCACGCCTCGGTGCGCAACGGCTCGTTGGTCCTGACGGTTTGCGATCACGGTCCGGGCGTCCCGAGCGAGCAGGCGCGGGCGATCTTCACCCCGTTCGAGCGCGGGGGCCGCGATTCCGCGGACCCGATCCCCGGCGTCGGCCTCGGCCTGGCGCTGTCGCGCGGCCTCGCGCGCGACATGGGCGGCGACCTGACGCTCGACGCCCCGAGCGGTCGGGGAGCGTCGTTCCGTCTGGTCCTGCCGGCCCGGCCCACCTGAGGCCGCCCCGTCGGCTACACCGAGGCTACTCTTCCCGGGCGGCGCGAAGCATCTTCGCCATCCCCTGCAGCAGCTTCCAGCCGATCACGCCGTTCGCCTCCACGAGCGGGCGGAAGTCCCAGTAGGTGAGCCCATAGCAGACGAGCTCGCTCGTGGCGGTGATCGTCGCCATGCGCGTGCCCTCGTCGAGCAGAGCGATTTCGCCGAAGTAGTCGGCTGGCTTCAAGGTCGTGTGCTTCTTGCCGCGGATGAAAACCGCCGCCTCACCGGATTCGATCACGAAGAAGGCGGCCCCGCCCGAGCCCTCCTTGATGACAGTCTCGCCCAGGGAGAAGCGACGCTCCTTGAACAGGCGCGCGATCTGCTGGACCTCGCGCTTGGTCAGGTCGGCGAAGAGCGGGACACGCTGCAGGGCTTGGACGGGGGCGCCTCGCATGGGGATCGTCAGCGCCCTGCCTGCGTGATCGCTCTGCACTGAAGCAGATAGAGCGTCCCGGAGGCGAAAGCCCACTCGATGTCTCGAGCGGGTCCGTAGACGTGCTCACACCGGCCGGCGAGCTGGTTCAGCTTGTCGAGCTGGTCGTCGTCGAGGCAGAGTCGTTCGACGAGCTCGGGTGGAACTTTCTCCTCGATTGTGCCGCCCCCCGGAACGCCGCGGACCGCGACCCTCTTGAGTCCCGGCTTTCGCTCGAGCACCTGACCCGAGCGGTCGACGCGGTAGTGGTCGGGAATCACGATGCCCGCGACGACCGCCTCGCCGAGCCCCCAGCTCGCCTCGATCACCCGCTCGTCGACCCCGGTGACAGGATTCCTCGTGAACATGACCCCCGCGGTTTCGGGATCGAGAAGCGTCTGGACGACGACGCCGACGCTCGGGCGAGAGAAAAGGCCGACGCGCTGCCGGTACGTGATCGCCGAATCCGAGTTCGCCGACCACCAGATCTTGCTCAGCGCCGAGCCAAGCTCCTCCGCCGACGGAACGTTGAGCAACGTCAGGTGCTGCCCGGCAAAGCTCGCCGCGGCGCCGTCTTCGTCCATGGCGGACGAGCGGACTGCAAGCGGGCCGCCGAGCGGTCTGACCCACTTGGCGACCTCCTTGATCGCGGGTTGCTCCCCGGCTGCAACGGCCTCGACGATCGAACCGGAGAGCGCGACTCCGGGCGGGACCGGAAGACCGTCCCGGATCGCCTGCCCGAGCCCGACCGCCTTCGAGCCGAAGATCGTGTCGTCGAGCGCCTTCTCGAGCGGGACGACTCGCTTCACCCGAGCACCGTGACCTCGCCGGCATCCCCGTCGACACGCACCCGCGCCCCGTCGGCGATCCGCTCGGTCGCCTCGCGCGTCCCGACCACACCCGGAATCCCGTACTCGCGCGCGACGATCGCCGAGTGGGAGAGCAGGCCGCCGCTGTCCGTCACGATCGCCCCGAGCAACGGCAGAAGGATGTTGAACGCTTCGGTCGTCGATTCGGTGACGAGGACGTCGCCCCGGAGGATCCGGTCGAACTCGGACGGATGGGAGACGCGGCGTGCCGGCCCTTCGTAGACGCCCCGGCTCGCCGCCAGCCCGCGCAGCATGTGCTCCTCGTGCTGCGCCTCGGAGCTGCCGAACAGTGCGTTCAACGCGATACCGACCGCACGCATCATGCGTGCGGCGGCGGGCGGCAACCCGGACAGGTCCGGCGGAGGAGGCGGCGTGCCCATCACCGACGGGGCATCCTTGGAACTGTGCGACGCGCGGTATTCGCACCGCTTCGCGAGGTCGTCCGCGGAGGGTCCGTCCGCTCCGGTCAGCAGCGAGCGCATCTCCTCGAGGCCGGCGTCGACGAAATGCGCGGCATCGTGGATCCTCCCCTTGCCGGCAAGCCGGCGACCGCCCGCGAGCGCGGCCCGCCGCATGAGTCCGGAGGCCCAGATGTCGCTGAACACCCCGCGCTCGTCGCGGATCGGGTAGGTGAGCCGAGCCTCCTCGAGCAGCTCGTCGAACTCGGCCCGATGCTTCTCGGGCACCTTCCCGCGCACGTCGGCGATCCGGCCCAGGACGTCCGATGCGTCGACGGTCGTCCCCGCAACGGCGGCACGAATGGCCCGGCGCAGCGCGTCCGGCAACTCGAGCGCGAAGGGGTTCGAGATGTCGAAGCCGTCGAGGAGCCGGTACCCGACGAGGTCGAGATACCCCGACACGGCCGCGCCGGTGCCGCGATCGAGCGCGCGCAACGCTTCGAGTATGCGACCGGGATCGTCTTCCGATTCGAGCAGCTTCCGCGCGCGAGGATCCTGCCGGATCGCGGCGATCAGCTGCCCGAGCTCGGCGGATGCGCCCGCCGACACGGGCGACGTGCCGCGCATCAGGCCGAGCAGCTCGGCCGGCGGGAGGCCGGTCCAGTCTCCGACGTGCGCGAGGAAGTCTCCCGTCGGGACGATCGCCGCAGCGGTGAAGCGCATGTGCTGATAGAGCATCTCCGCGTGGTGTTCGCGGCAACGCGTCAGGTGCGCGACGAGGGCATCGTCGGGGAGCCCGTCGGGGTCGACCGACTGCAGCTCCCGGTGTGCCTTCATCGAGGCCGGCTTGAACGACTCGTTCCAGTCGCGAAGCTGCTCGCGCCAAACCTTCCGCTGGAAGACCTCCTCCGCGCGCTGAAAGCGCTGGGGAATCTCGGCTTCCGCCGCCGGCCTCACGATCCTGTACGCGAAGCCGTTGACGTACGCCATCTCGAGCCCGTCGATCAACATGCCGTAGGAGCGGGCGAACTCGCCGGTACCGCGCTTGAAGGCTCCGGGATGGACCTCGATCCAGTACCGCGTCGCGGGGCGCGGAAAGTGAACGGGGTCGAGCTCCCAGAAGCCGGGGCCCGGGGGCTCGAAGCGAAGCTCGGTTGCTCTGCCTGTGCGAGTCAATGGACCTCCTTGCGCGGTTGGGTCTTGGCGCTCGGCCGGAAACCCATGGCGTGCGGCGGGCTACCGGCGCGGCTTCGAATCTTGGATGATTGTCTTGTCGCGGCCCTCCCGGAGCTTCTGCTCAAGAGCCGACTTGCGCTCCGCGATGCGAGACGGCTCCGTCATGTAGACCAGGACCGTCTCGCCGATGCGGATGACGTCGCCGTCTTTCACTTCGGTCGGCTGCTCGATGCGGCTCTCGTTGATGAAGGTTCCGTTGGAGCTGCCGAAGTCGACGGCCACGTGGTTCTCCGCTCCGGGAATGGCCTTGAACTGGAGGTGGCGGCGCGAGACGCTGTGGTCCGCGATGTGGAACGTACAGTCCGGGTCGCGGCCGATCATGACGATCCGGTGCTGTTCCAGATCGAGGTGCCGCCCGATTTCCGGGCCTTCGGTGACGATCACGCAAGCCATGCAGGGATCATACACCCGGTCCGCCCCTCGGGAAAAGCAAGGAGTCCGAACGGCACGTCCTATGGAGGATCGGTCTCGGCGAGAATCTGCTCCAGCAGGGCGAGCAGCTTCCTCTCGACGGCCATGCTCTTGACGGTGGCGAGTTCTTCGCTGCTCGCGTGTCGCAGGATCTCACGACAATCGCGGCGACTCTTGTGGCTCCCGTGGCTTGCCCAGATCAGTTTGGACAGTGCGGCATCGCTGCGCGCGGCAATGGGCAACGTGAGTCCGGGAAGCACCTC
>Ga0247727_10008941_pt1 | contig 18388 bp, 14 predicted proteins | sample WisWelCaveWW1625_FD_202498 | JGI IMG/M metagenome (GOLD analysis project Ga0247727, IMG submission 202498) | Biofilm microbial communities from Wishing Well Cave, Virginia, United States - WW16-25 | ecosystem: Environmental > Aquatic > Deep subsurface > Groundwater > Cave microbial mat | place... | reverse complement strand
GGCTCACCAAGAATCGCGATGCGCCGGCGCAGTTGACCCGGCTGCGCGCGCAGATTCCCAAAATGGCCGAGGCGGTCAGGTCGATTCCGCTTTCGCTCAAGGCGAAATACTGGACGTGGACGACGCTCATGCTGGCGGGAATGATAGGCCTCGGCTACGGTTATTTTTTCTGGCGGGCGACGGAACAGGAGACGGAGCAATTCTTCAATGAGTTTAGAGGCGTCAGTGAGCCGGTCACCGGGGGCCTGAAAAATGCTCCGGACATCTTCAATGATCTCAGCGGCGCCAAAGGGCAGAAAGCCGTTTTGGAGATTTATAAAAGCGAGGAGGTCCGGCGTATCGTTCATGAAATCGTGATCGTCGACAGCAGCGAGGCGATCGTGGGACACGCCGACGTCAACCAGCTCATTAAAACGTTCGAGCTGCCGGCGCAGCGCGTGGAAGTTCGTCCGCAAATTTTTGCGTACGCTTTGCCGGTGACGGACGCCAACGGCAATCTGGCCATTAAAGAAATCTATGATCAGATCTTGCGGCTTGGCTCCGGCCGCTTGCACATTCGCGCGTTGAAAGAGCGGCTCGATCAGCGCATCGCGAGCCGGCGTTGGGAGTATGCGCGGGACGCCGGTTTTCTGCTGCTGTTGAGCTCGGTGGGCACGTTCTTTCTCATTTATATTTTGATGAACCCGTTCCGCAAGCTGGCGGAGTGGGTGCGCCGCGCCGACCACGGCGACGTCGAGGACGACATGGATATCGACACCTCGACGGAAATCGGCGAGATCGCGCAGGCGTTTTCCGAGATCACCAACCGCTTTCGCGACTCCCAGAAAAATCTCGCGGATCAAGAGCGCATGCAAAAAGAAATGCAGGTGGCGCAGGAAATTCAACAGATGCTGCTGCCCAGCGAGTTTCCGGATTTGGAAGGCTACGAGCTGGCCAGTTATTACGAAGCGGCGCGCGAAGTCGGCGGCGATTATTATGATTTCGTCGAGGTCGACAAAGACACGCTCGGCATCGTGGTCGCCGACGTTTCGGGCAAAGGCGTGCCGGGCAGTCTGGTGATGACGATGATTCGCACGGCGCTGCGCACGGAAGCGCGCGGCCTCAAAGACGCGGCCGAGGTGTTGTCGCGCGTCAATGACTTCGTCATCGGCGACATGAGAAAGGGCATGTTCGTCACCGTGTTTTACGTCATCATCGACGGCAAGCGCCGCCGGTTGAACTACGCCAGCGCCGGACACAACCCGATGATTCTGTACCGGTCGACGACGAAGAAAACGTATTATCTCAACCCGCGCGGCTTTCCGATCGGCATTCAACTGCACGAGAAAGATTTGTTTCGCAAATCGATTGAGAGCGACACGATTCAACTCGCGGAAGACGACATTCTGTTCATGTACACGGACGGCATCACCGAAGCGATGAACAATAGGCGCGAGCTGTTCGGCGAAGAACGTTTGCTAAAAATCTTCCGCGACTCCGGCCAACTGCGGGTAAAACCTTTTGTTGAGCAGATTAAAGAAGAGATTTTGTCGTTCACCGAGGGCTTTCCGCAATCGGACGACATTACGCTGGTGGCGATTCGGGAAAAAACGTCGCCGGAGAAAGAAGAGCTGCGCCGCGCCCGTGAGGCGCATAAAAAGATTCTGGCTGGCTCGAGCATTCGTGAAGCCTGCGAGAGTCTCGGCATCACCACATACACCTATTATAACAAATACAAAAAAGAATTTGAAGAAAAAGGCGCCGAGAATTTTGAAGTTGAAGCCGAAGTCTCGGTCGAAGCCAAGCATATTGCGATCGAAGACAAGGTTAAAATTTACGACATCATTAAAAATCATCCGGAGTATGGCGCCAAAAGAATCAGCGAAGAAATCAACACCGACAAATACGGCTTTACATTAATATCGGAAAGCAAGATTTACGACGAATTGGTGCGCAGCCGCCTGAACACGCGGCAGTTGCGCGAAGCCTTCGTCGCCCGCGGCGGCCGCACGCGCCGGCCGATGAAGCAGCCGGGCACGCCGATGTTGACGCTCGACGGCAAGATCATCCTCGATCGCGCCCGTATGGAGCTGCCGAGAGCGGACGAGTTTATGGCGCCGCCGGAGGAACGCCGCAGGCCACGCCAGCTCGAAGCGGGCGAAGAGCCTCCGGTTGAGAAAGCGCTGCGCCCGTTGCCCGCTCGATACGACCCGGCTGTGGCCATGGCTCGCAGCGATGGTTCGACCGAGACGCGACTGCGCAAAGATGCGGCAAAATCCGAGATCGATGCGCGCACACTGCAAACGCCGCTGGAAGATTTGCTCGCGAAAAAACGCAGCCGGACGGAGCTGCCGCCGGCTGTGCCGGACGAGCATGAGATGATGGAAATGCCGTTTGCGGCCGCCCCGGACGCCGACACCACGCCGCCGATGGAAGGCGCGCCGGACGAAACCAGGCCGGAATCTTATTTTGACAACGCTGAAGCATCAGAATTTTCGTTGCCGCAAGTGAATCTGGACGGCGAATCCGGCGACGACGCCGGCGCAGACGCGACATTTGATTTTGCGACCCTGACCACTTCGGACACGCCCGCGGAAAAAGCGCCGGCCGGCATGCTCAACGTCAGTTTTGAAGATCTGTTCGCGGGTGGATCAATCTGGGAAGAACAGAGCGCAACGAAGACTCCGGAACCGCCGGCGGCCACACCGAATTTCGCGCAACTCGACGAGCCATCGGCCCCAGGCCCACCGATGGAAGACGAAGGTTCATTGTTTGCGGTTGACGATATTTTGCGACAGGAGCTGGAAAACAGTTTCAGCAGTTCAACCACGCTGACGGCGACGGATACGCATGAAAAAATGAAAGCGTCGCCTCAGGAAAGCTCGTCGCACGTTATGCCGGCGCCGCCGGATATGGAGGTGCCGTATGTTGATGTTCACGAAATTCTTCAGGAAGACGGCGGCGAGTCCAGTGTGCGTCTCATTGAAGAGAACGGCACTGCCGGCGAGTCGCCGCCCGTGAGCCGTGAAGCGGGCCGGCCAGGTTATGAGGCCGGTAACGGTCCTGGCGGAAATCACCGGCAACGCCGCGCGGTGAACGGGCCAAACGGCGTGGCCGCCAGCCGGCGCGCGGCCGATGAACGCGAGCAGTTGCTGGTGGCGGGATTGCGGCATTATAAAAACCAGCGCTTTCAGGAGGCCATTGCGGAGTTTGAGAAAGCGATTCGGCAGTTTCCGGATTTCAAGGAAGCTTACAGCATTCTCGGCAACGCCTACTTTCGCAATCGCATGTATGACGAAGCCAGCCGGGCTTATGAGTGCGTCAAAAAGCTGGATCAAAACGACACCACCGCGTATGAAAATATGGGCGTGATTTACGCCAATTGCGGCGATTATATGCAGGCGTTGAAAGAGTGGCAGCGTGTGCTGGAGATCGACCCCGGCCGCGATGATATTCGCAAAAAAATCGAGCGCGCCAGCCGTATGCTGACGCGCAAAGCCGTTGTTTAAATTTGTTATTGACTTTTACTCATTCCCCATGTATATTGCTAAATCGGGTTTGTGTTTGGTTCGAAAGCCTCAGGAGTGAACCATGGAAGGTATTCAGGTGTCTGTAGAAAAAGCAGGCGTGCATAACAATATCGCGATCATCAAAGTCGGCGGTTACATCGACACAACGACGTCGGCGGAGCTGGAGCATTCTCTGGATGCCCTGCTGAAAGCGGGAACGTACAACATCGTCATCGATCTCGGCAACGTTGATTATATCAGCAGCGCGGGCTGGGGTATTTTCATCAGCGAAATCAAAGGCATTCGCGAAAAAGGCGGCGACCTGAAACTCGTGCGCATGATTCCGGATGTTTATGAAGTTTTCGAGCTGCTGGAATTTCATTATATCCTGCGCGCGTTCGATACGATCGAAGAAGCCGTGAATGATTTTGACCGTGGCGGCGCGGTGCCGAGCGGGTTCAATCGGCAGCAGGCGCAGCCGGCGGCAATGCCGCAGCGCACGGCAGCCAAAAGTGACGGCCCTCGCAGCCGCCATACCGCGGCGGCGCCCATGAATCGCCCGGAGATCTCGACGGCGGAAATCTTTGCGCCGATGCCGGAGCCGAAAGCCGGCTCGAATCTCGAGGAAAGAATTCGCCAGGTCGTGCGCGAAAATCCCGAAGCCGGAACGTTGAAGATCAAGCAAATGCTCAACTCTTCGCGCTATGGCGGTTTCAAAATAAGCTGGTGGGACGTGCGCAGGCGCCTGAAGGATCTTGGCCTTGATTCCAAATCCAGACGGCTCGACTATTTTCGCAGCGCGTGAAAAAATAAAAATTTTATGCTGATGAGTTGTGCCCCTGCTATCGCCATCGAACGAGAGCGGGGGTTTTTGATTTTATAGCAGGCGTAGCACCGAAAGCTCTATAAGTCAAAAGGATTAAGCCGTTTTTAATCCTTTTGACTTATAGTCTTTTATTAGTTGTTCATATTTAATTGTTGTTTTGTGTTTTAAATATTTCGGAGGCGCGATGGAAAAATACGCACGTTTGACCCCGCCGCCCAACGGCGCCAAAATTCAAATGCACAACGGTCGGCTCGCCGTGCCGGAGCAGCCGATTATCCCGTTCATCGAAGGCGACGGCACCGGCCCGGATATCTGGCGCGCCAGCCAGACGGTTTTTGACGCCGCCGTCGCGAAAGCTTACGGCGGCCAGCGCCGCCTCGTCTGGTTTGAAGTCTATGCCGGTGAAAAGTCGCTGCAGGTTTACGGCGAAAATGCGTGGCTGCCGGAAGACACCCTGGCGGCGATGAAAGAATATCTCGTCGGCATCAAAGGCCCGCTCACCACGCCCGTCGGCGGCGGCATTCGCAGCTTGAACGTCGCGCTGCGCCAAATACTGGACCTGTATGTGTGCCTGCGGCCGGTGCGTTATTTTCACGGCGTGCCCTCGCCGGTGAAAAAACCGGAACTGGTCGACATGATCATTTTTCGCGAGAACACGGAAGATATTTACGCCGGCATCGAATACATGTCCGGCTCGCCGGAAGCGAAAAAAATCATCGCCTGGCTGCAAAGCGAAATGGGTGTAAAAAAAATCCGTTTCCCGGAGACTTCGAGCATCGGCATCAAACCGGCTTCGAGCGAAGGCAGCAAGCGCCTGATTCGCGCGGCGATTCAATATGCGATTCGCCACAACCGCAAATCCGTCACGCTGGTGCACAAAGGCAACATCATGAAATTCACCGAAGGCGCTTTTCGGGACTGGGGCTATCAACTGGCGAAAGAAGAATTTTCGGACAAAGTCAGCAGTTGGGATGAATGCGGCGGCAATCCGCCCGCCGGAAAAATTTTGATCAAAGACGTCATCGCCGATGCGTTTCTCCAGCAAATTCTCACGCGCCCGGCGGAGTATGACGTCATCGCGACGATGAATTTGAACGGCGATTATATTTCCGACGCGCTCGCGGCGCAGGTCGGCGGCATCGGCATCGCCCCCGGCGCGAATATCAATTACGACACCGGCTACGCGATCTTCGAAGCCACTCACGGCACCGCGCCGAAATATGCCGGCCAGGACAAAGTCAATCCCGGCTCGGTGATTCTCTCCGGCGTGATGATGCTCGACTATCTCGGCTGGACCGAAGCCGCGCGAATGATCGAAATCGCAATGGCGAAAACCATCCAGCAAAAAGTCGTCACGTATGATTTTGCCCGCCTGCTGGACGGCGCGAAGGAAGTGAAGTGCTCGGAATTTGGCAAGGCGATTGTGGCTAACATGTAATTGACGTACAGGGAGGCGGCTTATGCATTTTAGAATTTCTACAATCGAAAAACTTGGTGAAACGTGTATTCGTTTTGGAGAAGCCGCGGTTATTGGAGGGACGGCAACCTTGTTTGTGCAGAATTTTTCCGCCGTTGTTTCATTTGGAGGAATTGTCGGCGGGACAATGTTCATATGGGCCGGTCTTTTAATTTTCGATGGGGCAGATCAATGGGGAAGAAGATCACCAGAAACACAATTCAAGGAGATTGTCTCATGAAGACTCCGGATCAAATAGCCATGTGGTATGCGATTGCCATGGGGATTGTTTTTGTTTTTGTTGTTGGATCAGCATTATTTGTGGTATGGAGCAGCAAAAAAGGGAAAAAGACTTCTTAAACCCAGACTGTATATTCTCTTGTTTGATGCTTTACAGCCGCCAATTTGCCGACAAAAGCCATGACAGTTGAACAAGCTTATCTTTTGGCAATGGGAATTCTTATCTTTTTTGCCATCGCTGCTATCGTTTTCTTGGAATGGCATGCGAGAAAGAAAATGGAAGCGGAAAACAAACGAGTGGAAGAGTGGTTCAAATGACAAGCACCTCGTCATGTCAACTCGCGATTTGATTCTCATCATTGATTTTGGCTCGCAATACACGCAGCTTATCGCCCGGCGCGTGCGGGAGTTGGGCGTGTATTCCGAGATCAAATCCTGTTACACGCCGGTTGACGAGTTGTTGCGCGCACAACCGCGGGGGATTATTTTTTCCGGCGGCCCCAAGTCGGTTTATGATTCCGGCGCGCCGAGTATCGACCCCAAAATTTTTCAGCAGGACGTCCCGCTGCTCGGGATGTGTTACGGCCAGCAGTTGATGACGTATCTGCTCGGTGGCAAAGTGGTTGCCGCGCCGGAGCGCGAATACGGCTCGGCACAGCTCACCATCACGACGCCCAGTGCGCTTTTTCAAAATGTCAACTCCAGCACGACGGTTTGGATGAGCCATGCCGATTTTGTCGAGCAACCGCCGGCCGGTTTCGTTGCTCTCGCCACCACCTCCAACTCACCTTTTGCGGCCATCGCCAATCTCCAACGAAAATTTTTCGGCATTCAATTTCACCCGGAAGTCGAGCACACCAGCGCGGGCCGGCAGATTTTGCGCAATTTTGTTTTTGGCATTTGCGGCTGTTCCGCAAGCTGGTCGCCGGCAAATTTTGTTGAAGCCACGATACAAAAGGTTCGCGAACAGGTCGGTGACGCTCAGGTGATCTGTGGCCTCTCTGGCGGCGTCGATTCCGCGGTGACCGCGAAACTTTTGCAGCGCGCGATTGGCAAGCAACTGCATTGTGTTTTCGTCGATCACGGTTTAATGCGCAAAAACGAAGGCGAACAGATTCACGCGACTTTCGGCGAGCATTTCGGCGACGCGTTCAGCGGTGTTGACGCTTCCCATCTTTTTCTGGAAAAATTGCGCGGCGTCGTCGACCCCGAAACGAAACGCAAAATCATCGGCGAGCAATATATTCGCGTGTTTGAGGCCGAGGCGCGCAAAATTCCCGGCGTCAAATTTCTGGCGCAGGGCACGCTTTATCCCGACGTCATCGAAAGCGTTTCCCCGCGCGGCGGTCCCTCGGTGACGATCAAAACGCATCACAACGTCGGCGGCCTGCCGGAGAAAATGCACTTGCAGCTCGTCGAGCCGTTGCGCGAGCTGTTCAAAGACGAAGTCCGCAATTGCGGCCGCGTGCTCGGCCTGCCGGAAAATATTCTCGGCCGCCATCCGTTTCCCGGCCCCGGTCTGGCGGTGCGGATACTGGGCGAAATTACGCCGGAGCGTGTTCATCTGCTGCGCGAAGCCGACGCGATTTTTATTGAAGAATTGCGAAAGAGCGGCTGGTACGATCAAGTGTGGCAGGCGTTCGCGGTGTTGTTGCCGATTCACTCCGTCGGCGTGATGGGCGACAACCGCACGTATGAAATGACCGTCGCCCTGCGCTCGGTCAATTCCGTCGACGGCATGACCGCGGATTGGTCGAAACTGCCGCACGAGTTGCTGGCGCAAGTTTCCTCGCGGATCACCAACGAAGTGCGCGGCGCCAACCGCGTCGTGTACGACATCAGCTCGAAGCCACCGAGCACGATTGAGTGGGAGTAACGCCGCGACGTTTTTTTTGAAGGGTAGTCTGGGAAATTGTAATGGCGAAAACCAAGGTGTTCAGTAACTCATTGCATTTTTAAACCCATCGAATTCGAGGGAATTAGAATTTAGCCGGGAAAATAAAATGGCAAAGATAAGTGTGAAAGGCCGAGAAATCGTCATCTTCAACAAAGATGATGAAGATTATATCAGCATTACGGATATTGCGCGATATAAAAATTCCGGCAGAACCGATGATTTGATTAGAAACTGGCTGCGGAACAGGAATACCATCGAGTTTTTAGGAATCTGGGAGCAGTTGAACAACCCTGATTTTAAACCCGTCGAATTCGACGGGTTTAAAAAGCAAGCCGGCCTTAACAGTTTCACATTAACACCAAGCCAATGGATTGAAAAAACAAACGCAATCGGTATCATATCCAAGCAGGGCCGCTACGGTGGCACCTACGCCCACAAAGACATCGCCTTCGAGTTCGCCTCCTGGATTTCCGTTGAATTCAAACTATACCTCATCAAAGAATTCCAGCGTCTCAAGGACGAAGAACAGAAAAAACTCGGCTGGGATATCCGGCGCAATCTCGCCAAAATCAACTACCGGATTCACACCGATGCGATCAAAGAGAATTTGATCCCGCCGGAACTGACGCCGGGCCAGATGAGCCTGATCTACGCTTCGGAGGCGGATGTGCTGAATATGGCGCTGTTCGGCATGACCGCGAAGCAATAGCGTGACAGCCATCCGGGCGAGAAGGGCAATATTCGCGACTATGCGAATGTGTCACAGCTCGTCTGCCTCTCGAATCTGGAAAATCTCAATGCCCTTTTCATTCAGGAAAAAACACCGCAGGCTGAACGGCTGCGCAAGTTGAACCAGATTGCCATCCAGCAGATGAAACTGCTGACGGACGATAACCGAATCAAGCAACTGGAAGCGAGTAAAAAACAAATGAAATTCAATGGCTGATTTAACCCTGAGCGATCATAATCCCAATGAGCCGATTCAATACTTTTATTTCTTTTTTGCTCCTGTCGATTGCGGGTTCTGACTCCTTCGCCCAGCGCGAAGATACGCCATTAAGAGTCTTTGGCTACTTCCAGAATTCATTGCAACACTGGACGGTTTTCGAGAAACATCCGGCGCAAAACTCTTTCGGCCTGCAACAGCTCAATCTTTTTTTTCAAAAAGACTTCTACCGGAATTGGACGGCTTTTGTCAATTTCGAGGCTTTAAATAGCTTTTCCTCAAGTCGACGCTGGGGGGCGCTGAATCTGGAGGAGGCCTGGGTGAAATACAACCCCAACATGAAATTCAATTTAAAGCTTGGACTCCAAATACCGATATTTAATAACCTCAATGCGGTCAAGAATCGCACCCCCGTGCTTCCTTACATTATCCGGCCTTTGGTCTATGAAACCTCGTTTGGCGAGTTTATTCCCCTCGAAGCGTTTGTGCCGGCGCGGGCATTTGTGCAGGCGTACGGTTTTCTTCCCGCCGGCGAGGCCAAATTTGATTACGCCGTTTATCTGGGCAACAGCCCCAATATCAATGCAGACCCGAAGAACGGACAAACCGGCGTCGATACGACAACAGCCTTTCTTGCCGGCGGCCGTCTGGGAATTCGTTATCGGGAATTAAAACTTGGCCTTTCCGCAACCCACGAAAAGAGCAATGGCTTTATCGGGTTAGCGGATACCCTTGGCCGCCAGCCGGCGGAATTGCAGGAATTGCCGCTGACACGCCTGGGAGGAGACTTATCCTATAATCTGGCGAATTTTTCATTTGAAAGCGAGTTTATCATGGTTGATGTGCATGACGGCATTCCTGAAATAGAATTTGCTCTTGATTTCTACTATGCCATGCTGGGCTATCATTTTACCAATGAGCTATTTGGCTACGGCAGCTATTGGGTTACGGACGCCCATGCCGCCGTATTGATTCCAGGTGATGGCGAGATAAAAGATGAAGACCTGCGCGTGTCTACCATGGGCATTGCCTATGACTTGAACGACAGAATCCGATTGAAGGGCCAATTTGCCCGGGTGCGAGATTATGACAAAATTAAATTTGTCTCGCAAAATTTACTTGAAAAACAACAAGACAAGTTCAACGTCTGGGCTATCGCAGTTTCGGTTTTCTTTTAGATATATACCCGAATCGGAAAAATAGGTATGATGCTGAGGATTGCAACAATTGTTTGCCTGTTAACCTGGGCAACCAATTCCAGTGGGCAGGTCGTTGTCATTGCCCATAAATCGGTGCCGCTGGATACAATTAAAAAATCCGCATTGTTGGATCTCTACACGTGCGACATTAAGAAGTGGAGTGATGGGCAACCGGTGATCGTTTTTGACCTGAAATCACCAAGTGAGGTGAAGACGGCATTTTACAACTATCTGGGAAAAAGCTCTTCCAGAATGAAATCCGTCTGGTTAAAAAAATTGCTGTCAGGCGAAGGCGAGCCTCCGGAGGCGATGAATTCCGAGGAAGAGTTGTTGGGCAAAGTCGCTGCAACCGCCGGCGCCATCGGCTTTGTGAGCAAAGCTTATGTGCGAAAAAATGTCAAACTCCTCCTGGAAATAAATGCTGAAAAGAAACAGGAATAAAACCATCTGGCTGGCAGGCGCGTTAGTATAAAAGCAACATCTGCAAAACAACCGTTGCATCATTTAAATTTTGTGCTATATTTTTAAAGTAATCCAATCTCGGCGTGAGCTGACGCGTTCAGCGTGTTCGCTTGAAATAAGGTAACAGTAGAGGAGAATCAACCATGTGTGGCATCATCGGTTATCTCGGCAAAAAACCCATTGTCCCGGTTTTGCTCGAAGGACTCAAACGGCTGGAATATCGCGGGTATGATTCCGCGGGCATTGCGACCCTTGCCAACGGCCAGGTGAACGTCGTCAAACAGGCGGGAAAAATTTCCAATCTCGAAACGCTGTTGAACGAGCGCGCGATCAACGGCGGGATGGGCATTGCGCACACGCGCTGGGCGACGCACGGCGTGCCCAATTCCACCAACGCGCATCCGCACACGGATTGCGCCGGCAAGATCGCGCTGATTCACAACGGCATTATTGAAAATTACGGTGTGATCAAAACGGATTTGATTTCCAAAGGCCATGAATTTCGCACGCAAACCGACACCGAAGCGCTGGTGCATTTGATCGAAGAGTTTTATAAACACGGCATGTCATTCGAAGAGGCTGTGCGCGCCGCGCTGTCGCAGGTGGAGGGCACATACGGCATTGCCGTGGTCTGCAGCGACGAGCCGGACGTGATCATCGCCGCGCGCAAAGGCAGCCCGCTGGTCGTCGGCCATGGCGAGGGTGAAAACTTCGTGGCCTCGGATGTTTCGGCGATTATCGACCACACCAAAAAAGTCAGTTATCTCGACGACGATGAAATGGCAGTGGTGCGCCGCAACAGCATCGAGATTAAAACCATCAGCAATTTGCCGGTGCAAAAGCAGATCGAGCAGGTTGCGTACGATCTCGGGCGCATCGAAAAAGGCGGCTACGATCATTTCATGTTGAAAGAGATTATGGAGCAACCGCGGACGATCAAGGACGCGATGCGCGGCCGGTTGATCAAAGATGAAGGCCTGGCGCGGCTCGGCGGCATGCGCGAAGTCATGGAAGCGTTGTTAAATGCAAAACGTTTTCTCATTACTGCCTGCGGCACCTCGTGGCATGCGGCGCTCATTGGCGAATATATGCTGGAAGAATTTGTGCGCGTGCCGGTGGAAGTCGAATACGCCAGCGAGTTTCGCTATCGCGATCCGGTGATCGAAGAGAATAACGTCGTCATCGTCATCAGCCAGTCCGGCGAGACCGCGGACACGCTGGCGGCGCTGCGCGAGGCAAAGCGCAAAGGCGCAACGGTGATCAGCCTCTGCAACGTCGTCGGCTCGACGATCGCCCGCGAAGTGCATGCCGGCGCATATTTGCACGCCGGCCCGGAAATCGGCGTGGCCTCGACAAAGGCGTTTACCTCGCAGGTCACGCTGCTGGCGCTCATCACGCTGTTTTTGGCGCGGCATAAAAATATGTCGGCGGCCAAAGGCGTGGAGATCGTGCAGGAGCTGGCGGCGTTGCCGGAGAAAGTTGAAAAGATTCTCGGCCTGAGCGAGCAGATCAAAAAAATCGCGCAGCTTTATCATCTGAGCAACAATTTTCTTTATCTCGGCCGCGGGTACAATTTTCCGGTGGCGCTGGAAGGCGCGTTGAAGCTGAAAGAGATTTCTTACATTCACGCCGAAGGCTATCCGGCCGCGGAAATGAAGCACGGCCCGATTGCGTTGATCGACGACAATATGCCGGTGGTTTTTATCGCCACGAAAGATTCGACCTATGAAAAAGTCGTCAGCAATATCGAAGAGGTGCGCGCGCGCCGCGGCAGGGTGATTGCCATCGCCACCGAAGGCGACGAAGAGATCAGGCAACGCGCCGATCACGTGATTTATATTCCGCCAACGCAGCCGCTGCTGACGCCGATTCTGACGATCATTCCGCTGCAATTGCTGGCGTATTACATCGCCATCATGCGCAACTGCGACGTGGATCAGCCGCGCAATCTCGCCAAAAGCGTGACGGTGGAATAAGCGCCGCGGTCGCAAAGGTATTTTAGCAAGATGATTGTGGCAAGATAATTGAAAAGCTTTTAAATCATCTTGCCACAATCATCTTGCGTATTCATAAAGGCATTGAAATTCAATTTATCTTCGCGTGTTCTCGCTTTTATGGAAAGTTTTTGCAAGGATTTTTATTGCTATTGAGGACTGATTAATAAACGCGGACTTCGTTAAAAGGAATTCTGTCAGGGTTTGACAATAAATGGAAAATGATTTTTTTTGCCTCCGGCGATGGGGATTAATTGCAGCAATGCTGGGATTATCGGCTGCCGCCACTTTTGCGCAGGGCAAACCGGCGCCGGTGGAGACGCAATTCCGGCAGGGCGTCGATTTTTTTAATGCCGGGCGTTATCAGGAAGCGCTCGCGCGTTTTGAGGAATTGTCGTCCAGCGGCGCCAATCATTCCCGCGTGGCGGCGGCGCTTTATATGCGGGCGCGTTCGGCGTATCAGCTCGGTCGTCTCGAGGCCGCGCGCGCGGCGTTGGAAGAACTGGAACGAAATTTTTCCCGCAGCCAGTATATGCAATACGGCCATGCGCTGCTTGGCATGCTGGCCTTTCAAAATGAAGAATATCTGGAAGCCGCCGTGGAGTTTCTGCTTGTGGTTGAAATCGGGAAAAACGCGGCGCTGCGCCGGCAGGCGACGGAATGGTTGCGCGCCGTGCTGGATGATTATCTCCCGCTCAACGATCTGCGGCGATTGCGCAAAAGCTATACCGGACCTAAGGGCACGCCGTATGTGGTGCTGGCGCTGGCGCGCGACGAGATGGCAGCGGGCAATCGCGAAAACGGCGAAAGAATCCTTGATGATTTTCTGCGCGCGAATCCCGCCACGCCGTTGCGCGCGGAGCTGGAAGAGTTGCGCAAAACCGGCGGCGAAGCGGTTACGAGTGTGGTGCGCATTGGCGTGGTGCTGCCCCTGAGCGGCATCGACACCGAAGCCGGCATGGGCGTGTATCGCGGCATCAAATACGCGCAGCTTACGGCCGGCGTTAACAACGGCGGCCCGGCCATCGAGCTGGTGGTGCGTGATTCGGAAAGCAGCCTGCTGCGCGGTTTGAAAGCGACGCAGGATTTGCTGGATGATCCGGCCGTGATCGCCATCGTTGGCGAAGTGGACAATGCCACCACCGGGGCGCTGGCGGCGCTGGCGAATGCTAAGGGCATTCCGTTTTTGGCGCCGGTGGCAACGGAGAACGGGATCGGCGCGCTGGGCGAAAATGTTTTTCAGCTCAATGCCGACCGCGAGCGCAAAAGTCAGGCGCTGGCGGAATATGCGTATAAATTTTTGAATGCGCGCACGTTCGTTACCGTGGCGCCGCAGGATGACTACGGCCAGCAAATGGCCGACGCCTTCAGCGCCGCGGTCGATAGTCTGGGCGGCGAAATTTTGGCGCAAAAATGGTATTACGGCGAACCGCAGGATCTTGGCCGTTCGTTTAAGGCGATTCGCGCCGCGGCGTTTCGGCGCGCTTACAAAGACTCCCTGCGCCTCAAGCTTGCTCCTGCGCCTAAGCTGGCGGATGCCGAGGAGGTCAATGTGCCGGTGATGAATTTGAACGCGATTTTCATGCCGCTGCATGAAGACGATATCCGGCTGGTGGCCGGGCAACGGGCATATTTCAATTTGCAAAGCGTGGTGATGGGCGGCGAGCACTGGTATCTGGCGGATTTGGCGAAGAACAAAGAATTGCAGCGCTACGTCGACGGCGCGATTTTCGCGAGCGATTATTTTATCGATCCCGAAAACGCGCGCTACAAACAATTTCGCAATGATTTTCGCGCGCGCATGGGCGCCACGCCGGAGAAATGGGAATTGTTCGGCTATGACACGGCCAATCTGTTATTTAAAGCGGTGCAACAGGGCGGCCGCAGCCGCAGGCAATTGCGCGCGGCGCTGGCGCAGATCGACAATTTCACCGGCCTGAAAGGCGATATCGCGCTGAATAATCCCGACAAGGTCAACAGCAAAGTGAATATTCTGCAAATTCGCGGCACGCAGATTGTCAAGCTGCGATAGGACAAAATCATAATCAAAAGACAAAATGATGGACGACAAAATAAATTTTATTATTTTGTCGTCTATCATTTTGTCTTTAAAAAAACTTTGCTTTCATGGAGATTGCATGTCGAAACGAGTAGTGGCTGTCGTATTTGCCGTCATGTTGAGGCCGTTTTTTGCCGATGCCGCTTTCGCGCAAGCCGGGATCGATCTGCGGGGAGTTGGCTTAAAGCTGGGTCTGGTTAATCCGGACGGCATTGATGCAATGATCGGCTATGGCGCGTTGGCGGATTTGGGAAAAATTACGCCGGAGGTTATGTTGGAAAGCAACCTGGATTACTGGGCGGAGGCCGCTTTTCGCGATTTGATCATTGGCGGCACGGCGAAATATATGTTCAAAAATGCCAATCCCACGCTGCGGCCTTTCGCCGGCGGCGGCGTGGCGTTTCATTTTCTCAAATTTTCCGATGATTCCAGAACGAAAGTCGGCCTTCATTTCGGCGGCGGCTTGTTTTATGCTTTGTCGGCGCAGCTCGAGTTGCTTGCGGATGGCCGTTACACCATCGTGTCGAATGCAAGTCAGATCGCCCTTCAGGCGGGCGTGGTTTATAGGTTGACGAAGTAAGGCGGTTGCTTAAATTTACCGGCGATCCTTATCAGACTGTTTCAATCCGAATCTTGAGCAGAGGCGCAAGCCGGGCAATTCGCAGATCCACGAACTGATTTCGCCTTCAAAAAAACTCCCACAAAGTATTTTTATTTTGTGGGAGTTCTTTTTTAAATTTTACTATGGCCGCAGCGCAAACGGAATCCGAACCGGCAGCAGGCCCATCTGCTGCAGCAGGGCATTGCGCTGCTCCACGAAACGCGGCATGAATTCCGCCGGAATCGGATCGCCCGAAGACGGCTGAATTTTCAGTGGATTGATGGCCTGGCCGTTCAGAAACATCGTGTAGTGCAAATGCGGGCCGGTGGAAAGCCCGGTCGAGCCAACATAGCCGATCACCTGATTCTGCTCGACAGCATCGCCGGCCTGCAGCGACGCCGCGAAGCGCGAGAGATGGCCGTAAAGGGTGGTGAAATGATTTTTGTGCGCGATCACGACGCAGTTGCCGTAGCCGCCCTTCCAGCCGATTTCCTGCACCTCGCCGTTGGCCGAGGCGACGACCGGCGTGCCGTGATCGGCGGCAAAATCAACGCCGGTGTGCGCCCGCACTTTGTTGAGAATCGGATGCCGGCGGCCGAATGAAAAAAACGAAGAAATCCGGCGATAATTCAGCGGCGATTTGAGAAAAGTTTTTTGAAACGACTGGCCGTCGCGATCGAAATAGCCGCCCGTGCCCCGCTCACGGGGCTTGAAATAAAACGCCGTAAAAAATTTTTCCGGCTCAAAAGCCCTTGCGGACGCGCCATCCTGCTGCAGGTGCTTCGGCTCATAGGAAGCGCCGAGAATGCGGCCGTAACGCACAAATTCCCGTTTGCCGTCCGGCGCGGCAACAAAAAGTTTTTCAAACAAAATTCGGAAGCGATCGCCGCGCCGGGTTTCATAGAGAAAATCAATATCCCACTGCAAAATATCGGTGAAATCCAGCAGCAGCTCCGGCGTTTCGCCGCCTTCCAGCACCGCGCCATAAAGTGTGCTCTCGACTTCGCCGGTGAGGAAAAACACCTCGGGCGCCAGCGCCAGCGTGTCGCAGCGCCCCGTCAGCTCACCGCTGATTTCGCGCTCCACCCGCACGATTATTTCCGGCGACGGACGATAGAGCAATTCATGCAGGGCGCCGGTGGAGTCGGTCGCCACGTGGATGGAATGTCCGGCGCGCAGATCGCGCGGGTCGAAAATTTTTTGCAGCGCCGCGACCGTGCGCGTGATGTCACGCGGCAGCACGGCGCATTCCTGCAATAAACCCGCGAGCGTTTCACCGTAGTGAATGGTTTGCTCCAAAATGATGGTGGGAGTGACCGCAGCCAGCGCGGTGGTGTCGGCGGCAACGTGCAGCGGGCGTAAGCCCATATTCAACCAGCCGTTTTCCTGTTCCGCGGTGAGCCAGCGAAAAGCCAGCAGCAAAATAAAAAGCGCGGCGTTACCGGCAATCGCGCGCCATACGGAGAAGCGTTTTGTTTTCATGCTTTCGGTGTATTCGTGGATTTGTCATATTGTTCCTCCTGGCGAATTTTGTCCGCAACAACAGGGTGTCTTTTTGCCCCACCGGCCGGCGGGGGATCTGGATGTTCAATCTAATCTTTTTAGGCAAATGTGCAAGTGAAAATTGTTGCAAATCGCGCTTCGATTCGTTACTTTAAAAATGAACCAATTTTTAAGGACGAAACTTGACTGATGTTGTAACCGAAGTCTTGCCGGCGACCGGAGATCCGGAAGAACTCCTTCGCAATAGCCAGACGAATACAGCCGCCGTTCATATCGATCTGGGGCTGGCGTGGGAATGGGAATACGACGCTGATTTTATTGACAAGCTTGAACATGCCTGCGGGCGGAATGACCTCTCGTTCTGTCTCATCACTCCCACCAATGTTGCCGACGTAACGGGGAGATATTTTAAGGAAAAACTGGCTTTCCGCTCTTTTCTTGATCGCGGCTCTGATGCGCGCCGGGAATTTGAGCCGTTGGCGCGGTTGGTGGCCGCTGGCGGCACGCGCATCATCAATCATTATCGCCATCTCAAACGCTGTCTCGACAAAGCGACCATGCATCTGGAGTTCATCACGGCGGGTTTGAATGTGCCATACACGATTATTCTTTCGCCGTATCAGAGTGAACCGGAGATTAAAATTGCCGATCTCGCCCGGCTGGGGAGATCATTCATCATCAAGCCGGCAGTGGGGGCGGGAGGCACCGGCGTCGTCGTGGGGGCTGAAACGCTGGCCGAAGTTTTAGTCGCGCGCCAAAGTCAGGATGACCAGAAATTTCTGCTGCAGGAAAAAATCGAGCCTGTGCTCATCGGCGGCGAGCGGGCATGGTTTCGCGTTTATTACGTGTTCGGCCAGACATTTTTATCATGGTGGAATGATATAACCCATATTTACCGCCACGTTGAGTTGAAAGAGGAGAACGAATTTTACCTTTCTCCCATGCGGGCGATTATCACCAAAATTGCCCGCATTTCACGGCTTGATTTTTTCTCGGCGGAAATCGCGCTGACTGCGGATGGCCGTTTCGTGGTGGTCGATTATGTGAACGATATCTGCGATATGCGCCTGCAGTCGCAAAATCCCGATGGTGTGCCGGATCGGCTGGTGGATGAGATCGTTGCCGCTATTGTCAATAAAGTTTAAAAAATTTAATTTTTCCACATTTTTTTCTTGCTTTGTATTAAAATAATTCTTATATTCCGACACTTTACTTTATTTCGACAAAAAATTCTGCTGAAAACCCTTTATTGGAAAGAACCAAATTCGATGGCAACCCCAAAATTGCAGGCAGAAATCATCAAAGCGGGGAATGTTGGAGCGGCAACTCCTGGCTCCACAGCAGTAATTTTTTTTTTAATTGTACAAAAAACCCTTCTGTAGCTTCGGAAGGGATTTTTTTTGCCGTTTTTTTCGGTTGATTGATGCCATTGCCGTTTAAGCGAAACCAGTAAATATAAAAATAAAGCCATAAGCGGGTTGGATAAATTCCGGCTGTGCAGCAAAATTCGTAATCTGTGCCGGTTACGATGAAGCCGGATTGCACTGCTCACACAAACTTCCCGCCCATGCCAACCCTTTTTGTTGTTCGTGTTATACTCGTTACGGGTTAGTTTGTAACTCTTCAAAGCTTTGAAATCGCAATGTCAATAAGGATTCGAGTTCAGTTTGAAATTCTCCACACGCGATTTTCTCAAGGCAAGTTGTTACTGCCGCCC
>Ga0247727_10008940_pt1 | contig 18388 bp, 16 predicted proteins | sample WisWelCaveWW1625_FD_202498 | JGI IMG/M metagenome (GOLD analysis project Ga0247727, IMG submission 202498) | Biofilm microbial communities from Wishing Well Cave, Virginia, United States - WW16-25 | ecosystem: Environmental > Aquatic > Deep subsurface > Groundwater > Cave microbial mat | place... | reverse complement strand
AACGGGGAAGAGGGTCTGAAGGCCTTGGAGGCCGGGCCACTGCCGGAACTCGTCATCTCCGACATTATGATGCCGCGCATGGATGGCTACGAGTTTTACAATGCCGTGCGCGCCCGCTCCGAATGGGTCAACGTGCCGTTCGTCTTCCTCACCGCCAAAGGCGAAAAAAATGATGTGAATCGCGGCAAACTCATGGGAGCCGACGAGTATCTGGTGAAGCCCTTCGATGAGGAAGATTTGCTGGTCGCGATCCGGGCCAAGCTTAAGCGCCGCGCCCAGTTGGACGCCGCGCGCCACACCGAAATTGCCGATCTCAAGCAAGCGATTCTCACCTCGCTCAGTCACGAGTTTCGCACCCCGCTCACCTACATCGCCTCTTATTCCGAACTGATCAGTGAATCTGGGCCAGACCTTAATTCCAAAGAATTTAAGGATTTTATGGACGGCATCCGGCTGGGCAGTAGCCGTTTGCAGAAACTGGTGGACGATTTTATTTTGCTGATTGAATTGCAGGCTGGCGAGACCCGCCAAATTTACGAGCGGCGGCGTCTGCCCGTCACCGACCTGCCCGTCCTGCTGCAAAAGGTCGCCGCCGACCATGCGGCGCGCGCCGCCGAACGGGCCGTGACCCTGGTGACCGAGGCCCCCGCGGACTTGCCCACCGTGCTGGCCGACCGCGAATTATTGGGCAATGCCCTGGCGCGGCTGGTGGACAACGCGGTAAAGTTTTCCAAGCCGGGCGGTGGGCGGGTCATGGTGACGGCCCAGGCCAACCGCACCGGCCTGCAAATCCGAGTCACCGATACCGGCCTCGGCCTCCGCCCCGACGACCAACTCCAACTCTTCAACCTGTTTCACCAGATTGACCGCGCTAAACATGAGCAACAAGGCTCCGGTTCGGGCCTGGCCATCGCGCGCGGCCTCATCACCCTGCATGGCGGCACGTTGAGTGTGGAGAGTGAGTTTGGGGTGGGGAGCATGTTTATGATTGAGTTGCCCGCACACCCATGACGCCCTTAATGCCCGGCGCTGAACCGTTTTTCTTTCGGGGCAATTCCATTGGGGCGTTGCTCATTCACGGCTTCACCGGCACGCCCAAAGAAATGCGCCCACTGGCCGAGGCGCTGGTGGCCGATGGGCAAACCGTGTTGGGCATTCGCCTGCCCCAACATGGCACCACCCCCAGCGACATGTTCCACTCCCAAGCCAGTGATTGGTGTCAGGCCAGCCTGGATGGTTACGCGCTACTGCGCAACCAATGCGACTCGGTGTTTGTGATGGGGCTTTCGATGGGCGGCGCGCTGGCCCTATGGCTGGCGGCGCATTATCCGGTGGCGGGCGTGGTGGCGTTGAGCACCCCCAGCCAGCCCTTTCACGACCAGATGGATTGGCGCGCGCGCTTCGCCGATTGGGTTAGCCTGATCGTTCCCTTCGTCCCCAAGAAACCCCACCCCGCGACTGATCTGGCGATGCGCGCCCAGCGTGTGGCGTATCCCACCTATCCCACGCGCGCCATCACACAATTCCGCGCCGTCATCCGGCTGGCGGCGGAAGCCTTGCCACAAGTGTCAGCGCCCGCCCTCCTCGCCCACTCCCGCGCCGATGAGACCATCCCGCCCAACAACCTGCCCTACGTCTACGACCACCTCGGCAGCGCCGACAAAGAACTGCTCTGGCTGGAGCGCAGTGGGCACGTCATCACCGAAGAAGCCGAGCGGGATTTGCTCTTTGAGCGTGTCCTCGCCTTTACCCACACGCACGTTGCCGCCCTGCCCATGGCGGTATGACTCAATTGAGCCGCGATAACCGCCTGCTCACCCTGGCGCTGGTGTTGTGGGGCGCGGGCGAAGGCTTGTTCCTTTATATCCAGACCTTGTATCTTCAGGAGTTGGGCGCGAAGCCCGAGGAAATCGGGGGAGCGTTGGCGTTGGCTGAACTGGCCGCCAGCCTCTCACACATTCCGGCCGGGTATCTTTCGGATCGCCTGGGCCGCAAACAAATTTTGATGGCCGGTTGGGCAGTGGGGGTCATCGCGGTCTGGCTCATGTACCTGGCGCCGTCGCTGTGGGTCTTTGTGCTGGCATTGATGTTGTATCGCTTCACCGGCTTTGTGCTGGCGCCCATCAACGCCTATGTGTCCGAAGCGCGCGGCGCTCAAAGTGTTCAGCGAGCCATCACGCTGGTCTCGGCCAGTTTTTGGGCCGGCACCCTGTTCTCACCCGCCGTCGGCGGCTGGGTCGGGGCAACCTATGGCCTGCGAACGGTCTATGGCATCGCCGGCATTTTCTTTGTCGTCTCCACTGCCGCGCTGGTGTTTCTGCGCCCGCAACCGCTCACCCCACCGACCCACGGGGAAGCGCGTTACACCGCCCTCTTTCGTAATCGCCGGTTTGCAGGCTTTTTGTTGCTCATGTTCGTTGTCATGCTCGCCATTCAGATTGGCCTGCCGTTTGGGCCAAACTTTGTGGAAGACGCGCGTGAGCAGGATGTGCAAGTGGTGGGCCTGCTGGGGTCGGTCACCTCGATGGGGATTGTGTTGGTCAATGTGGTGTTTGGTCAACGCCTGCCCCGCCGGGGTTTTATGCTGGCCCAGGTTCTGTTGGCTGTGTCACTTCTGGTCTTACTCTCCACCACCAGCCTGCCCGCCTTGACCGTGGTATTTGGCCTGCGCGCGGGCTGGTCATTGGCGCGCAACATGGGCAATGCCCAGGTTCGGCGCGTCGTCACCACGGCCGAGAGTGGCTTGGCCTTTGGCGTATTTGAAACGGTCTACAGCGCGACCATCATCCTCGGGTCGCTCATCGCCGGACAACTCTACGCCCGGTCATTCGCGCTTCCGTTTCAAGTGAGCCTGATCTGTATCCTGCTGACCCTGCCGCTGGTGTGGCGCTTCGCCCCGCGCCGCGACGAGCAGAGTGAAGAAGCGCCGGCCGTGATGGCCAGCGAAAGTTAAGAATGTATGGAAGTGTGGAGGTGTGGAGGTGTGGAAGCTTAATCACCTCCACACCCCCATACGTCCATACCCTCGTTATGAGCCTCAACCTCATTCTCATCCTCCAATCCATTCCCGGCCTCGCGGGTCTAATGCAGTTCTTCACGTTCCTGGGCAGTGAGGAATTTTTTCTCTTTGTCATGCCGGTCGTCTATTGGTGCGTCAACGCGCCGCTGGGCTTGCGCGTGGCCACCCTGCTCATCGGTTCCAATTCACTCAACGAACTGCTCAAACTCGCCTTCCATTTGCCGCGCCCCTTTTGGGTGGATGCGCGTGTGCGCGCGTTGAGCGTTGAAACCAGCTATGGCCTGCCCTCCGGCCACGCGCAAACGGCGGCGGCGGTGTGGGGCGGCCTGGCCGCCGATGTAAAACAACGTTGGGTCTGGAGTGTGGCGCTGGTGGTAGTTATTTTGATTTCACTCTCGCGCCTGTATTTGGGTGTGCATTTTTTAAGCGATGTGCTGGCAGGCTGGCTGATCGGCGGGCTGGTGGTGTGGGCGTTTGTGCGCTGGGGCGAGGCGCTGGCCGCGCGTTTGCGCGGCTTGAATCTGTGGATCCAAATCGCCCTAGCGTTGGGTGTGGCGCTGGTCTATCTGGCAATGTGTTATGCCGCCATCACCCTCGCGCCCCCCGACCCGCCGCAGTGGGCCGCGACCGTCACCCGCGTCCGGCCCGCCCCCGCTGGGGAAGCCTTCAATCCGCGTAGCCCCGAAAGCCCGGTGAGCGCGGCGGGCCGAATTTTTGGTTTGGGTCTCTCACTGGCCTTGTTGGCGCGCGGTCAGCGATTCGATGCGCGTGGCCCATTAAGCCAACGCGCCCTCCGGTTTGCGGTAGGCGTGTTGGGCGTGCTGGTCTTTTGGCTTGGCCTGCGCGTCATCTTCCCCTCTGGCGAGGATGTCATCGCGCTGGCCTTCCGGTTTGTGCGTTACACGTTGATTGTGGTGTGGGGCCTCTACCTCGCGCCGCTGGTCTTTCTCAAATTCAAGCTGGCGACTCCCCAAACTTAACGCTCGGCTTTATTGGCCATCCGTTCAATCATATCCAGCCGCCGGTTCACTTCGGCATGCAGGTGGTCCAACTTCTCGTGTAGATGGGCCACTTCCAACTCGGCTTTCAGATTCACTTCGTATTCAATATCGGAACGCACCCGGTCCTTCGCCACCTGCCGATTCTGGCTGAGTAGCACAAACACCGACAGGATGATGGCCTCCAGCGAGACCGACATGGTGAGCAAGCCAAAGGGAAATGAGTCGAAATGAGCCAGGCCCGGCAACACATTCCAGCCAATCCAAACCGCAAACAGGATAATGTGAATCCCCAGGAAGGGGATACTGCCGCTAAACTCCGCGATCCAATCGGCGGATTTTTGGATGAGGGTGCGCCGGTCCTCCATTTCTTCGTTGACGTTGCGCGTGGCGGTGTGCCGGAGCAACTCCACGGTGGTTCGCATCCGGCGGCCCATAGCTGTCAATAAATCCATGGCCGCGCCCGAGTGGTGGCGAAACAAGTACTCGAGGTCCGTGCGGTCAATCCGCAGGGCTTCCATATCCTCCGTCACCCACACCGACGCCGTGCGCGGGCCATTGTCCAGGAGCGAGAGTTCGCCGAAGAAATCGCCGACGGCGGGTTGCTCCAGCACAATGCGCTCGCCGGTGTCATTTTTGAAAAAGACCTCCGCCGCGCCAGCGCAAATCACATACAGCGCCCCGCCGGGGTCGCCGTAGTTAAACACCGCCTGCCCGGCCCGGAAATTCACCACATCCAATTGCGTCGCCAAAGCGGCGCGTTCCTGTTCATCCAACAACGAAAACAGCGGCACTTCGGCCAGCAACGAAACATCTATGGGCATAAGGAAAACCTCCAAAGGTAGGGTGGGTGCATTGTAGTCCAGATTGGCCCGCGCGCTAAACAAGATTAGTGTATCATTGCGCCCATGAGCAATCCTTCCCAACAACAAGTGCGCGCGCTGGTCATCGAAGACGAAGACCGCATCCGGCAATTTCTTCAACGCGGGCTGGTCTACGAAAATTATCGGGTGGACGTGGCCGCCGACGGGCTGGAGGGGCTGGTCAAAGCCCGCGAAAATCCGCCCGACATTGTGATTTTGGATTGGATGTTGCCCGGCCTGGATGGCCTGGAGGTCTGTCGTCGCCTGCGGGCGGGCGGGTCGGTGCCGATTCTGATGCTCACCGCCAAAGACGCCGTCGGCGATCGGGTGACCGGCCTCGACGCCGGGGCGGATGATTATCTCGTCAAGCCCTTTGCCTTCGACGAGTTGTTGGCGCGGATGCGGGCGCTGTTGCGCCGGGCCGCGCCCGCCCAACCCGAGTCCATGCATTTCGCCGATCTGAAACTGGACACCGGCACCCGCCAGGCCTTTCGCGGGGAGCGCGCCATTGAACTGACGGCCAAAGAATACGAACTGCTCGAACTCTTTATGCGCCACCCGCGCCAGGTGCTCACCCGCGAATTGATTTTTGACCGGGTGTGGGGCTATGACTTCGGTGGGGAGAGCAATATCATTGAAGTCTACGTCCGCTATTTACGGCAAAAGATAGAAGCCAGCGGCGAGCCGCGCCTGCTGCATACCGTGCGCGGCGTCGGCTACGTTTTGCGCGAGGAGCAGAGACGTTCCGGTGGAACGTCTCCTTCCCAATTAAGTGGAACGTCTCCTTCCCAATTAAGTGGAACGTCTCCTTCCCAATTAAGTGGAACGTCTCCTTTCCAATTAAGTGGAACGTCTCCTTCCCAATTAAGCGGACCGTCTTTTTCCAGCAAAGACGCCCCACCGGGGCGTCTCTACGCTTATGCCCTTCTCACCACCCGTTCACCCTTAACTCAATTCTGGTTGGGACACTGAGACTGCGCCCACCGCGCCGCGTGTCCTATGTTGCCCGTGCCACTCCGTGTCCGCCTCACCCTCTGGTATTCGTTAGTCCTCGCCGGGATTTTGTCCCTCTTCGGCCTGGCCGTGTACATAGCGCTGGTGACCCGCCTCACCAGCCAGATTGACATCACCCTCAGAGAAGCGGCCGACACCATTGTAGACACCATTGAAGTGGACCCGATTCTGCCGCCGTCCATGCCGCCGGTGGGCAAGTTGGGTTTGCCCGGCCTGTACGCTCAAGTCTGGCGGCCCAACGGCACCCTGCACAGCGCCACCGACAACCTCAGCCCCTACACCTCCGACCCGCTGGACGCGGAGGCCCTGGCCTCCGGGCGCACGACCCTGCGCAATGTGTATGTCAGTGAGGCGCACCTCCGTGTATTGACGTTGCCGATCTACACCTATCAGGGCGAGTTGATTGCCTACGTTCAAACTGCGACCGGCTTGCAGAGTGTGGATACGGTCAAACAAATCCTGGTGCTGGTGCTGGTGGTGGGTGGCTGTGTGGCGGTAATGGCCTCGGCCACGGTCGGCTCACTCTCGGCCGGCCGCGCTCTACGCCCGCTCAACACCATCACCCAAACCGCCTTGCAAATCACCCGCGCCGACGACCTGTCGCGTCGCATCCCGCTCCCGCCGGGTGGCCCGCGCGATGAGGTGAGTCGCCTGGCCCATGCGTTTAACGAATCGTTGGAGCGCCTCGAAAAACTCTTCAACGCTCAACGCCGCTTTCTCGCCGATGTCTCGCACGAACTTCGCACCCCGCTCACCGCTATTCGCGGCAATGTGGATTTGTTGCGGCGCATGGGCGGCGCGGACCTCACCTCGCTGGACGCCATTCAATCGGAAGCCGAGCGGATGAGCCGCCTGGTGGGCGACATCCTGTTGCTGGCCCAGGCCGAGACCGGCAACCTTCCGCTGGTCAAAGCGCAAGTCGAACTGGATACACTGCTGTTAGAGATTTTCCGTGAAGCGCAGGTGTTATCGGCCGGGGTCAACATTCATATCGGCGAGATTGACCAGGCGTTGGTGTTGGGCGACCGTGACCGGCTCAAGCAATTGTTTTTGAATCTGGTGAGCAACGCCTTGAAGTTTACGCCGGAGGGTGGGCGCGTGACGTTGGGCCTGGCCCGGGTCAACGATTGGGCGCGGCTGACGATCGCCGACACCGGCAGTGGCATCCCGCCCGCCGATTTGCCCCGTATCTTTGAGCGTTTTTATCGGGCGGACAAAGCCCGCTCGCGGGCGTTGGGCGGCGCGGGCCTGGGCCTGTCCATCGCCCAACGCATTGCCCACATGCACGGCGGGCGCATCGAAGTGGCTTCGGATGGGGTGGCCGGGCATGGCACCACATTTTCGGTGTGGTTGCCGCTGGCCCCCACCGGCATGGCCCTCGCGCAAACCGCGCCGCACAAAGCCATGCCCGTGAAGACTCGCCCATTTCCATTTGCCAAATCGGGCGAGGCGGCGAAGAAGGGGTAATGCACATGGATAAAGACCCGAAAGGTTTTCGCGAAGCGAACCTTTCGGGTCTGGGCCTCATCTACTTTACTGACTTTGCACCCCCAATTCCTGCGCCGCTTTCGCGCACAGGCTCGTGCCACCAGCGTTGAGCCATTCATCCAAACGCGGGCTGGCGCTTTGACCGCTGGTCGCATCCGCATAAATCCCCGTCCCCCAATACCAATAGCGTTTCGTTTCTGAGGGCCAGAGGGCACCGTCTTTGCCAATTTGGCTGTGACCGCCGTTGTAGCCCGCGAGCGCCAGACCCGCATCGCCGCTGGCGCGCGCCAAACCCAACGCCAAATAGGCCAGCCCGCGCGCCGCGTTGGTGGTCGGGTCTTGCATATCCTCGCCCGGCGCAAAGTGAAACGGCATCACCTGAAACAAGCCCTGGGCATTGGATGACGAGACCGCGCCCGGTCCGCCGCACGATTCAATTTGCATCACCGTCGCCACCAGGTTTGGGTCAAGTTGCAACGGCGCGGCCCACATCATAATTTCCTCCGCCCAATGTTGCACTTCGGGGGTGAAGATGGGTGAGAGGGCCGGGGATGGCAGAGCCGCCTCCGCCAAAACCAATAGCGAAGAGGGTGGGGCTGAGGGCGTGGGGGCCGCCGTAGTTGGCGCGACAATGTTCATCACTAACGTTATCACTATCCAACCCACCCCCACCGAGAACATCATCACTTCAATGGGCAACAGCCGGATGATGAGACGTTGAAACATAGCCACCTCCACTCATTGCAGATTTGAGATTGCGGATTGCGGATTGCAGACTTAGCCGACTTCAATTTGTATAGGACTTACGCAGTTGGTCAGCGTGGGAGCCGCGAAGCGTGCAACCGCGAGGCCATCGGGCTTGCAAAGCCCTCCCACGCTCAACTGTGTAACTCATATTAGACCTCTTGCATAAGTGGGCAAAATTGCCCTAAAAACAACATCGTTTATCAGGCTTTTGCAAGAGGTCTATTGTAATTGGGTTAGTAACAATACTGTTTCGCTCTTAACTGATTTCAAGGAGGTCTGTCAACGAATTGCTTCGCACAACCGCTTCGCGTAAACGAATATGCGCCTGAATTCGGGGAAATTCGTTGACAAGTTTGGCCGATCTCCTGAAAACCGATTAAGAGCGTACTGTTTAGTTTAGGCCCTCGCCCACAAGGGGCGAAGCTACGTTACCTAAACAGTATTGGGGTTAGTAACGTTCATTGTTTTGGAGGCGGTTCGGTGCGAACCGGTTGGCGCGGTGAGCCGTTGGTGCCGGTGGGCGCAAAGGAGGTCGCCGGCTTAGGGGCGGGGCGGATGGCTTGCGGTGGAGCCACTGGCGCAGGGCGCGGCGCGGGTTGCGGGTTAGGGTTAGGGTTAGGGTTAGTGGGTGGGCGCCGAACTTCGACTGGCCGCTCCTCCACCACGCGCGGGCGCGGGCGTTGATCAAAATCGTCGTCCGCGTCCGCGCCGAGGAATTGTGCGGGCGCGGGCGTGGGGGCGAGTGGCTTGGGCGCATAACGCTCACGCGCGGTGTAACTGCTCGCCGAATCATTCGTCACCCCAAAGAGCCGCTCGCCCATCATCGAAAATGTGCCAATCAGCAGGATGCGGATCAGCCAGACCAGCACGGCCACAAACACCGGCACCGTGGCGATGAGTTCATCGCGGGTCAGGATTTCGTTGCCGAGCGAGTTGTGGGTGAGCAGGGCAATGGACACGCCCCACCAGGTCAATATCGCGTTCATGGTGGCGGCCAGGAACCACGCGCCCAGCAGGTACCACGTCTCCAGCTTCGCGCCGCGTTCGCGCTCCGGCGTAAACAGCCGCGCGATGCCAGCGAAGTCCATCCCACAAAAGGCCAGCGCCAGAATCATCGCCCAGCGCATGCCCAGAAAACGCAAATCGCCGAGCAAATCGGTGAGTGCAAAATCAGTTGTTGTATAGTTGAACACCTCGAAGGCCAGCAAGGCTCCGAAGATAATCAGGCCAAAGACCATGCCGCGTTTCATCTTCACATCCTCCACCAATACCTGAAACCAACGCCTGACCCCTTCTTTCACCAATTGATTTGGGTTGCGTGACTCGTACATAGCGCCATCCTCTCCGGGCACAGGCCGGACTTTCGGCAAAATATCTGGTAGTAGAATAGTACAAATGTTCTATTCGGTCAAGCGCCATATCTTGGGTTTTTAATCGGTATACGCCAAGCCAAAGGGGGTTTTTGTTTACAAACTTTGGGTGCGTGATAGTTCAGGCCAAAGGGTATAATCGCCGCCGATGCGCGTCTCCATCATTCTCACCGTGCTCAACGAGGGCCAGGCCATGCGGCCCCTGTTGGATTCGCTGACCGCGCAAACGCGAATGCCGGATGAAGTTGTGATTGCCGATGGCGGCTCGCGCGATGCCACGCTGGCGGTTATGCGTGAATACGAAGCGCGCCTGCCCCTCCACCTCCTCTCCGCTCCCGGTGCCAACATTTCGCAAGGCCGCAACGCCGCCATCCGCGCCGCCACCGGGGATATCATCGCCGTCACCGATGCGGGCGTGTGGTGTGAGCCGGAATGGCTGGAACGCCTCACCGCGCCATTCAATCCAAAATTACCAATTACCAATAACCAATTACCCCCTCTGGTCGCGGGCTTCTTCCACTCCGACCCGCAAACGGTGACGGAGATGGCCATGGGCGCAACCGTTCTGCCCGAAGCGCCCGATGTGAATCCCCAAACATTTTTGCCCTCCAGCCGCAGTGTGGCTTTTCGCAAAGAGGTGTGGGAGGCCGTGGGCGGCTACCCGGAGTGGCTGGATTTTTCGGAAGATGTGGTGTTTGATGTGCACGTGCGCGAGCGGTTTGGGCCGTTCCTGTTTGTGCCGGAGGCAGTGGCACATTTCCGCCCACGCGGGAGTCTGCGCGCGCTGGCCAGGCAGTATTATCACTATGCGCGCGGCGATGGCAAAGCCCAGCTCTTTCCCAGGCAACATGCGGTGCGGTATTTTGCGTATCTGATCGCCGCGCCCCTGCTCATCTATGCCGCGCTCACGGTGAATGGCTGGTTGTGGTTATTAGGTCTGCTGGCGGGCCTGGCCTATATCCGCGCCCCACTGCGCCGACTGTGGCCACGACTCAAAACGCTGTCGCTCCCCGACCGTTTATTGGCGCTGATGCTTGTCCCGGCGATTCGGATCGTGGGCGATGTGGCGAAGATGCTGGGCTATCCGGCCGGTGTGTGGTGGCGGGCGAAGAACAGAAAATGAAGGAAATCGTATGCGACTCTTTGAGATTGTGATTTTGCTTTTGGATTTGCTCATCATCGTCTGGCCCCGGCTGACCACGCGCCGCCCGGCATGGGCCGATTTTTTGCCGTTGGCGGCGGTCAATCTGGTGGTCGTGCATGTGTTGCTTGAGGGCTATCGCTGGCAAATGGTTCCGGCCTACGTCTTCACGGGCCTGCTATTTTTGTTGAGCCTGCCGCGCCTGCGCCGCCCTGCGCCAGCGTCCACGCCGCGCGGTTGGCTCGCCTTCGTTTGGAGCGGGCTGAGCCTGCTCCTGCTACTTGCCATCGCCGCGCCGCCAGTGTTGTTTCCGGTGCCGGTGTTTCCCAAGCCCGTCGGCCTTTATCAAGTTGGCACCGTGTCCTATTATCGGATGGATGAGGCGCGGGCTGAACTTTACACCGATGACGCCAATGACAAACGCGAGTTGATGATTCAGATTTGGTATCCCGCCACGCCCGCGCGCGGCGCAAAAACCGGCCCGTGGATAAATGGGTTAGATGTAGCCGGGCCAATCATGGCCGACTATATCAACCTGCCCGCGTTTGCGCTGGATCATGCCAATCTTTTCCGCACCAATAGCTATCCCGAGGCACCGGTGGCTTCGGTGGATGTGCCTTTCCCCATCGTTGTTTATTCGCACGGCTGGAATGGTTTCCGGGCAATCAACACCAATCAAATGGAGGCGCTGGCCAGCGCGGGCTATATCGCGGTGGGCATTGATCACACCTACGGCGCGATGGTGACGGTCTTCCCGGATGGACGGGTGGCGTTGAATAATCCCGAAGCGTTGCCCGATGGCGAGGGCTTTGAATCGGCCAGCCAAATTTTGGAAGCAACCTATGCCGCCGATGTGAGTTTTGTGTTGGATGAATTGGAACGATTGAATGTCGGCGATGGCTTATTGGCGGGCCGCCTCGATGTGAGCCGGGTGGGCGTGTTCGGCCACTCCACCGGCGGCGGCGCGGTGGTGATGGCGTGCGCCCAGGATGCGCGTTGCAAGGCCGGCCTTGGGATGGATGCCTGGCTGGAGCCGGTGTCCGATGATGTGATTGCGGCGAGTCTTTCTCAGCCGTTTTTGTTTATGAATAGCGAACTGTGGGCGACGGGGGACAATCAGCCTGTGCTCGATGAATTATTGGCCGGACTAACACAAACCGGCTATCGGATGACGATACGCGGCACACGGCACTATGATTTCACACTGTTGCCGTTACTGACCCCGTTAGCGCCCGCCCTTAAACTCAAAGGCCCGATTGAAGGTCAACGCGGTATGCAAATCATCACCGATTATCTGCTAGCCTTTTTTGACAAGCATCTCAAGGGTGAGTCCGAGCCCTTGCTCGACGGCCCCTCGGCCGCCTATCCCGAAGTGATATTTGAACGACGCACACCTTAGTATAGTGACCACTTGATTAAGATGGACGAGACCTGCCGGGTTCGCTTCGCGGAAACCCGGCAGGTCAGGTAGACGGTCTACTAGAAAATTACGTTTTACGTTTTACGCTCCACCATCTCCCGCTCAAACACTTTGCCAAACTGTTCGACCACCGCATCCATCACCACATTCATGGGCGGCGCGTCGCCCATTAAGTCCGCGAGCGAAATACTGGCGTGGTCTTTCAAACCACAGCCGACGATGCCGTCCCAATAACTCATATCCGGCTTCACATTGAGGGCAAAGCCATGTTGGCTGATGCCGCGCGCATCCACCTTGACGCCGATGGCGGCGATTTTGGAAGGGGCCAGGCGCGCGGCCGGCGGGCAATGCGGACAGCGCGAAGCCACATCCGGCTGAATCCACACCCCGGTCAGGCCCGCCACTTGGCCCGTCACGAGTCCAAAACGGATCAGGGCGCGAATGAGAGTCTCTTCGATGCGCCGCACATAGCCCACATAATCGGCGCGAAGCAGATGCCCGTCTTCCAAACGCGGGCGGCCCAATTTGAAAATCGGATAACCCACCAACTGCCCTGGCCCGTGATAGGTGATGTCGCCGCCGCGATCCACCCAATGCACCGCCACGCCGCGTTGCGCGCGTTCGGCCTCCTCCCACAATAAATTTTCAATATGACCGGAGCGCCCCAGCGTATAGGTGTGCGGGTGTTCCAACAACAACAGCGTGTCGGGAATCTCATCGGCGGCGCGTTGCGTTGCCAGTTGCTTTTGGAGTTCCCATGCCTCGGGGTAGGGTATCCGGCCCAGGCGTTGAACCTGGCAGATGGGGTAGCGAGTCATGTGGAGGCCACACAAACGTTGTAGTGCCGGGTGGGCGGGCATTGGGCAAAGAACGGCTGGTCGGCCTTTAGCTTGACCTCGGGTAATTCGGTGACATGAATTTCACAGGAGCGAATCGCTTGCAAGAATTTCACCACCTCCATCGGGTCAATGCCCTTGCGTTGAACGGGCGCGGGGTGCGCTTCAAACAGGACGACAAACGCGCGCGCCCGCGCCAGGGTCAGCGCCGCGCCGCGTATCACGGCCAACTCTTCGCCTTCCACATCGGCTTTAAGCAGAAGGCTGTGTCCCTCCGTTACCGACAAATCATCAATCCGCACCACGCGAATGGGGCCAGATTCGGCGGGGACGATAAAAGCGGCGTGGTCGGAGGGGTCGTCGGGCGAACGCCGGAGTTCGGCCTGGCCGCTGAAATCGGACACGGCGGCATGCAGGGCCTCGGACTGAACGGGCAGTAGGCCCAGGTTGCGGGCCAGATACTCAAAGGCGTCGGGGTTGGGTTCAATCGCGGTTACGCGTTGCACATTGGGGCAGGCGGCCACCAAATGCGCGCTAATCAGGCCAATGTCCGCGCCACAATCCAGCAGGGTCACCGGGCCGGGCAAGCGCGCGGCCAGCGCCGCCACAAAGGCGATGGCCGGGCGTTCATAGTGGACGACGCGCTGTTCGTCGTAGCCGCGCAACGACAACGGCACATCCAGTTGAACGTTTGGCCCGAGGCGATAGCGAATAATCACATCGAGCCAGCCGCGCTCACGGGCCAGCCGTTGCAGGTGATGGCCGCCCCGGATGTGAAGCCTCTGCATCCATTTGGCGAGCGTGAAGACCAGAGGCGCGCGGGGAACGAGGGGGAGGGGTTGAGAGAGGACAGGCAATGTCGGCTCCTGATTGGCTGTGGCTATTCTTGTAGAGCAGTATAATCTGTTTCATGCCATTGATTAGCAGTTTGGGGTAGTGGCTACAGAGTAAATGATGGCGACGCACGGGCAGGCGCAAAGATCATTCATCTTGAGCCACTACTCCGGCGCCGCCGAGGCGTCTATGGATTCATCTCAAGTATTTCGTGCAGGGTGCGTTTCGTACATCACCCCGGCCACAATCACGCCGGAGAGAAAGGTCAACGCCCCAATGGCCGCGATGGCGGCCGGGATGCCAAAGGCATCGGCCAACAGCCCGGAGAGTAGGGCACCAATGGCATAGCCTCCGTCGCGCCAGAGGCGGTAGACGCCCACCGCCGAGGCGCGCCACTCGGGATGCGCCACATCGGAAACTGCCGCTAATAAAGTTGGGTACACCAGCGCCGTGCCGATGCCTAATAATACCGCACTCGTCAGCCACAACCAAAAGCCTGCGCTAACGACGAACAGCCCAATGCCGAGCGCCTGCACCCACATCCCGGCAACAATCATCCACTTGCGCCCCCACCGATCACTCAAGGTGCCTGTGACCAGTTGGCTCAGCCCCCACACTCCCGGATAAGCGGCACCGATCAAGGCAACTTGTTCCACGGGCAGGCGTGCGCCCGTGAGCAAAATTGGCATCAGCCCCCACACCATGCCATCATTGAGGTTGTTAACCATCCCGGCTTGGCTCACCGCAAACAGCGCGCGATCCTTCCAACTGGTGAGCAACAGGATTTCGGTGAACGATGGCTTGTTAGGAGATTGTGGATGGTGTGCTTGAGACGAGATTAATGCGCTTTGGGCCTCGTGCCGCGCATAGAAGTGCGTCTCGCGGACGAAGAAGACGGACAGGCTGAGGCCAAGAGCCGCGAACGCGATGCCGGGCAAGAATGGCGCGGGCCGCAGGCCATAAACACCGGCGAGGTAACCGGTGGCCAGCGCCGACAGTGACACGGCCAGATAACCCGCGAACTCGTTCAGTCCCATAGCCAACCCACGTTGCTTTGGCCCGACGAGGTCAATCTTCATGATGACGGTCGTTGACCAACACAGCCCCTGATTGATGCCCAGTAACACATTCGCAAACACGACCCACCCCCAACTCGGCGCAAAGATGATGAGCAAGGGCACCGGCAGACCGAACAACCACCCCGCGACGAGAATGCGCTTGCGTCCCAATTGATCGGAGAGTCGCCCGGCGAACAGGTTGGCGAGCGCCTTGACAATGCCGAAGCTGACGATGAACGAGAGTGTGAGCGATTTCGATACGAGGCCAAAGTCGGCTTCGGCGATGAGGGGGACAACGGTGCGCTCCAGCCCAACCATCGCCCCCACAAATGCATTGACGATAATTAATAAAGTAAATTGCGCCCAATTGGCGCGCAGGCCCAGGTGGACCCGGTTTTCTGACAACACGACCGCTTCTCTATTTGTGGCCAAGATTCTGGCGTTTGATCGTGTGAAAATCAGCGGGCAGGGCGGGCAATTTCTCAGTCTGGAATGCCACGAACTCTTGTCCTGAGAGTTGAAGAGCCTGATTGCTTCGCCGCTCGCGGCCAATGGTCGAGATGGTCTTGCCATCCATGCCGCGCCCACACACCGACCCGGCATAGTGTCCCGGATAAACTTCAACGTAATCAGGCAGACCCAATAACTTACTCAAACTGTGGTGGAGTTGCTCGGCGCGCTCCCGAAGGGTGTCCGTGGGTATGTCGTTCAATGCCAGATCCACGCGGCCCACGTCGCCCACAAACAAGGTGTCGCCGGTGAGGAGATACCAGTCGTCGCCCAGAAGGCAAACGTGTTCGGGCGTATGGCCGGGCGTGTGAATCACTTTGAGCCGCCGGTTTCCAACCTCCAACACCTGCCCGTCCGTCAGCGGAATATAGTTGCAGTTCACGTCAGCGCCGGAGCCGAGATAAATGGGTGCATTCGTGATAGCGGAGAGTCCGCGGGTGCAGGACACATGGTCGGCATGCAGATGCGTCTCAACGATATGGCTGACGGCCATGCCGTTGTTTTTGACCTGCTCGACGTAGAACTGTGGGTCGCCCTGTGGATCAATGACCGCGCACTGGCCGAGCGTCGGGCAACCCACCAGATAAGAAGCACAAGCCTTTTCGTCGTGAAGGATTTGTCGGAAGTACATGGCGCTCACCTTTCACTCACGGTTCGCTCATTTTCTGGACGAAATCGCAAATTGAAAAATCCGCGATTTTGCCTAGAAAACAAGGCTTTTGTGAACATGCCGCCTGAAGCAGCTTGGTATGCAACCTAAGATTTCACACCATTGACTATCCTGCGTCAGGCCGTCTGGGAGAAACACGCAATATCTCGGCCATTTTTGCATGTTTTGGCCAGAATTTGAGTTTCTCCCCCAAAAATGAGCGAACCGTGAGTTTCAGATAACCAATTGAATATTTGCCTCAGCGGCGAAATCCAGGAAAACGGGTGAACCGGCACACTCGACACCCTCCATCAGGTCTGCGGGGCCAATCCCCAATATCCCAATCATCGTATTGCAGGCATTATGCGCGCACCGCCAGCACTTCTAGATATTCCGATTCGATGTGCGTGGTGCTGTCGGTGGCGCGGTTGTGTGCAGACCACAGTGCCTCCAAATCACGACGCAAGGCCGCCTGGCCGTCTTCATCGAGCGCGGCGAAGGCGCGTTGGGTGGGGCCGTAGTAGGTGCGGAAGAACTCCACCACCTCCGCTGGCCCGAATGGGTATTTGAGCGGATAGAAGCGGCGGGTCAACGTCAACTCGGCGATACCTTCGCGCAGACGCTCGCGGACCATGGCTTCGTCACCCCACAACACGGGCGAAGGCATGAGGGCCGGCGGCGGCACGTACTGGCCGTTGACTTTGAACATCTGGCCGATGAAGCCGCCCGGCGTCCAGTTGGCCATGACGATGCGCCCGCCGGGACGGCACACGCGCACCAGTTCAGCGGCTACCCGCTCGGGTCGGGGTGCGAACATTGCACCAATCAGACTGACCACGACGTCGAAGGACGCATCGTCATACGGCAGCATCTCGGCGTCGCCTTCATCGAACCGGATGGTCAGCCCTTCGGTGGCGGCACGGGTACGTGCTTGCTCGATCAAGTTGGCGGCGATGTCCACGCCGGTGACGCGCCCTGGCGCACCCGCGCGAGCGGCGGGAATAGCGATTTGCCCCGCCCCACAGCCCACATCCAACATCCGCGTGCCTGGCGTCAGGTTGAGCCGCGCTAAAAACTCCAGTGCACCCGGCTCCAGATATTGAGCAAAGTGGCCATAGTCACCGGCCATCCAAGTGGCTTTCAAGCGAGTCTTGAGCGTTTGCATTTCGGGGGAGAGATTGGTCATGGTGAATTCCTTTGCCTGAAGAGGAAAATCAAAAGTGACGAACGGCGATCACTCACTGTTCGTCACGCGCTGTTTTTACTGTCACGGTTTGCGTGCCCGGAAGGTGATACCTCGCGTACCGAAATCCTGGGCGTCGGAGGGATCGGGCACGTCTACATACGAGTCGTACTTATAGACGATCTCCACGTCTTCAAAACCGGCAACGCGCACGGCGCGGATGAGCTCTGCTTCCAGCAGAGCGCCGGCAATTCAACCCGTCCACGATGAAACCTACGCTCAGGCAGGAGGCCAAGGCATGGAGCACGGCTTCGACCGCGTTTGGCCCAGCATTCCTGCCCAGCAGAACGGGCGGCTCATCGCCTTCCAGCACAAACGGCTTCGCGCGGGAAGCATCCTCCTGCCCGGCTCCATAGAAGCCTTGGAGGGTGGTGCGCGAGTGGCCGCCCTCCACCCACTCGGTCTCGGCCCGGAACTGGAAGCGAGCCAGGCTGGGGTTGTCTTTGATGGCGTTGATGGTGCCGATGAGCTGATCCACATTCACGCCGTTGACGGTGGTAACGGTTGCAGTTGCTGACGACATGCTGTTCTCTCTTTCGTGGGTATGGTTTACTGAATTCTTGACCCACCATAGCGGAAAGACCTCCCACAACTCTTACTTCCACCCGCTTTGAAGAATAAAAAAACCTCCCACGGGAACACAGGCGTGGGAGGTACTGGATATTCGGTTGAATTCAGAAGGGAGGAAATTGTGTGCTTGGCACGCTGGCGGCCTGCGCTGCTCCATTTTGGAGTGCGGTGAACACCACCTGGCATCGCTCGGCTTCCACAAAATTGCCCGCGAGCGAGAAAGCCGTTTGTGCCTCGGCATAAAGAGCCAGCGCTTCATCACGCCGGCCTTGCGCCGCTACGAGTTCGCCACGGGCCTGGCGCGCCATGGCCAGCCAGGTACGGCTACGGTATTCAGCCGCGGCTTCGTCGAGTTTCTGGCAGAACGCCTCAGCCGCCGGCCAATCTTTTTGTGCGACACGCACACTGATGCCAGCGGGTAAGAGCAACGCATCGCATGTGGAGCAGTGGCCGTGACGTTCGCTCATCGCCAAGCCCTGGGTGAGCACATCATTAGCGGCAGTCAGATCACCCGCCGCTAGCCGATTGCGGGCTAGCAGTTTGTCGGAGAGAAACCCTTGCGCCAAGCTGAACCCGTGTTTCCAAGAGCGTTTCGGGCCTTTTTCCGGCAGTTCAACCAATTTTGGAG